>Ga0209671_1008956_pt1 | contig 10479 bp, 7 predicted proteins | sample WorMetHERISLAND2_2_FD_187401 | JGI IMG/M metagenome (GOLD analysis project Ga0209671, IMG submission 187401) | Marine gutless worms symbiont microbial communities from Max Planck institute for Marine Microbiology, Germany - Olavius geniculatus... | ecosystem: Host-associated > Annelida >...
TAATTAGGCTTACGTTGACATTTACTGTGTCCTGTGACCTTGACCTTTGACCCCTTGACCTTGAAATTGGTCCACGGGGTGCTGGTGTCCCAGGGACCCTTCCTACCAAGTTTGGTATTCATAAGCCTTTTCGTTTTCCCTCTAGGTGGAGGCACGGGACAGAGAGACAGACAGACGGACGGACAGGATCAACACATGATGGGGCCTCCTTCTAGGAAAGACGGCCCCACAACAAGAAATATTATTGGATTGTGACCAATCAATGTACTCCTCGTGCACATTATTTTCTCGAGTATTCTTTTAACTGCTTTTTTGTTCCTTTCGGCTTGTATTAGAGACCGCGCATCTATTTGAGACCCGCCAATATTATACTAATAGTGATTGGAAATTTTCTCCCCAAGTTAATAAAATATTGCCAAATTTTACGAACTGATGGGAAAAAGTTTCCAATAATGGTCGATGACACAGTTGGCAATGTTGGTTTTGTTATACTTCAACGCATGTGTCTATCTTGCACCATTATGGAGATATGGCGCCTCAAACATAGTGGGGTCACAACCTTGACCTTTTGGGTCACATGACCATTCGACTCGCGGTGGGCGACTTCCTATGGGTGGTCCATTGTGACGATACATCTAGCACCGTTATTGAGATATGGCCATTTGAAGTTCTTCCAGGAGGAATGGAGGTTGGTCGTCAATATTACACTGATTTCATATACTCCTCGCTACGTTAGGAACATAGCACACGAGGAGTAAAAGCTACCCTGCCAGCAGGCTCCGATCACAAATTTAGTTGAGTGGACTCGTCTCTCAAGATGAAGCAGCAGACACAGCAACAGGCAGACAGAAAAACAGACAGACAAAGACAAATAAACTGCACTTTGCCAACAGGTTCCAATAACGAGCTTGGTCAAATGAATGCGTCTGTTAACTGCTGAGGTGAAGTAACAGACAGACAGTGAAAAACAGACACACACAGTGACAGACAGACAGACAGACAGACAGAGTGCAAAAACAACCTTGCCAGCAAGCTCCAATGACCAGCTTGGTTGAGTGAACGCGTCTGTCAAGATGAAGCGGCCAGTCATCAACCACATGCGGATTGTGACGACTCGTGACAAACTGTTCCCCATCGATGTACAGATCAGGCTGCCCAACAGACAGACATATAGGCTTACATGGCGTTTTATAAAAAGGCACCCTTTTCCTTTCTGTTATAACTCTGTCGAATGGTGGTCGATTTACCTGAAATTTTTATCAGTTGTAGCTGAATAAATACTTATTCAAAATATTTCAACAAAATGTGGTTGTTAGTTAAATATTCTTTGCTAGTCATAATGTAATGCTAACGCCGTAATCTGATGTGAGTACAAGCTTGCTCTCAACTAGTGCTGTCAGTTAATACCCTGCTTCGATGGTGAACTTCATCCAGTTCACTGATGAAATATGTTCATCGTATCAGAACTAAGCAACATGGGGGCATGAAATCAAATGTTTTGCGACCCCAAAACTCAACCATCTCGCAAATGGTGTGTGCTGGTCCACCATCTTTTTGGAAAATGTAAAAGTCAATCGTATCCCCACAAGTGTGCGGAAGTGATCGTTTTGGGTATTTTTGCGGTTGTAATGGTAAAACTTCAACAGTTTGTCATCAGTGAAACAGATGAAGTCCACCATCGAAGCAGTGTAGCTATTCAGCAAGTATGTCAGCACTGTTTGCGACAAGCAAGTTTATACTCACAACACGTTATGACATCAGCATTACATCACGACTAGCAAAGAATATTTAACCAACAGCCACATTTTGTCCAAATATTTTGAATAAGTATTTCTTCTGCAACATCTGGTGAAAATGTTGTGTAAATTGATCATCATTTGAGTGAATTATGAAAAGGATGCCTTTTTTATGAAACACCGTGTATGTAGACGTATACACTCAGTCAGACAAACACCATCCATCTGTTGATCTTTTTGAGTATGCGCTATATAAATTTACACTTTACTTACTTACTCTGCCACATCTGTCTCCAAAAGAGCTGAACCATTCATGAAGTCCTTTTATTGTCTATTTCCTGGACTAACCTGTTTCTAACGGACCTAGCAGTAATTTATATTATTTAGGTCACTTTGAAAATTCCCAATTGATTAATTTACTGTCAGATAAAATGACATGGGAAAGCAAAGACTCCATAAAAACTGCTAACCATCATATCTGCTATTAACCATGGCTAGTGGTCACATGATTGTAGGTAAATGCATATGATCAGTAACAATGCAGACAACAACAATTCCAGCAAATATTTCCCACATAAGTTTTCTCGTGTAAACCAACTGGCATAGAGTCGATACAGACAGCATAGATAAACATGCACAAAGTCAACACGACCAACATGTACAGTCCTTCTCAAGCCATAAACCCTGCTGATCTGCTAATTTTCGTTTCTTCAGCCCTCAGCCAGACACAAGCTTATACTGCAAGAATACAGACACAAGGCTGGTGCATCGGGCATTGTGCCTGTTTAATACATCCCAGCTTTCGCTGGTACTCACTGCACCTATCCAAGCAGGGATGGCCAGGCTGAGTTGACCTGAGTGGCTAGTTACAAAGCAAGCTGATTCAACTGCCTGCCATTGGAGTACTAACCGGGCCCCGTGCTGATTAACTTTGTTGATGCTGCCAACGATGTTACCGATTAAGCGAAACCGTCACAGCACAGAATTGCAAATAAACCACCGACCTGCACAGAGTGAACGCTGACAGCATAGTGATGCCAGCGGTTGTCGCAGACTTGCGGGATATCCCAGCGCCACTCGGCCGGGCGCAGCTCGCCGGCCAATGGCGTGTCAAATGGCTCTTGTCTGAGCAGCAGCACCAGGTGACAGTTACGAACGAACAGCGCGTAGTGGTGACGGTTCATTCCTAAAACATTCAGTAGTAGTTGTGGTAGTAATAGTAGTAGTAGTAGAAGTACAGCATGTCTAAAAAATACTGTGCCAGTGTTATTTTTTGAAATCACTCTGTAAAACATTGGCTGATTTTAGTAACTTTTGGCACGCAACATTATGAGCAAACTATACATAAATGACTATAGTTTTGCCCACCTCATCAAGATACTGTAACTACACTACCTTGTGAAATGCCAAAGTCACAGTTTTGCCAATTTAGCCTGTTTACAACAATCATTTCACACTGGGTAGTGCATGCATCAACTCCAAAAAATAATCGTGAGACCAAATATTTTGGAGTCACTATGTTGATGTTTTGGGGTTCCACAACGTCACCAATCACGTGACTGATCAACTCTCCATGGGTGACTTCCCGAAAGTGGTAAAAGCTGCCCATGTTTTTACGTTAATCTTGCACAGTTATAAAGATATGGCCTAGAAATACAAAATTGTATGCACATTGAACATTTTGCTGCTACTACTATTAGTACTAGTACAGTTCTTACCGTCGCCATCCGAGTGGCACACAATGTGTTCCTTCACACCGTGATGATGCTTGTCATCAACAGATTCCTTGTGTTTCATCCACGTCGACAGCGTGAAACTGTCGCCAAGATCAAAGTTCATCAGTTCTTTGGAACGCACCTCGATGGCTGTCGTTTTGCCATCGAACGCAAAGATCAGGTCACTTTCCTGACCATCGTCTGTCGGTAGATCTTTGGTCCACGAACCCTCGACGCTGGGGTCTGGTAGAAGATCAACACTGTTTTCTGATGCTCCTAGCACAACAACAACAACAACAGTAGTAGTAGTAGTAGTAATAGTAGTAGTTCATGCCATTGTCTGTTGCTCCTAAAATACAAAAATTCATCTCTTTTGTTCTTTCTCAGTTTTCACATGACGAAAAGTGTTACTATATTACTGACTAAATAGCAGCCAGCCAACGAGTAGTTGGTTATCCTATGCATACACAACCTGAACAAATCAGCAGCGACAAAGTCAGAATGTTTACCACGGAGTCCGATTTGAGTACCTTAAGGTATTCAAAGAGCAACGTAACTGAACTGAACTGACATGGTTTATTTATTAACAAAATGACCAATGGACAAGCAGGATGAGCCTATTGGTCATTACTTGACACACACATGAGCGTACTCATGTAGGCCACTTACGCCATTAGATGGTGCCTACTGTAATGCATTACTGCTTGCCAACTGGTCAGTTTGTCAAAAACTAAACCATGTCAGTTCAGTTCAATTCAGTTACGTTGCCTAGTGTGGCTGAATGAGGTAGTGCTATGTCTGCTAGCTGCAAGTCACGGGTCCCGTGCCAATTAGCTGCCACTTCTGAGAATCTCAAAAAGCACTTCTGGTCATAAGTTTGACTCATGTAACCAGAGCTATAGCAAGTACCAAACCTTCACTTTCACAAAATCGGAAAATATGCAAATAAGTAGTGTAGTTTATAAACATTTACCACAGAGTCTGCGCTGAGAAGCAAGGGAATAGGTGTCTCGATCGCATCCTTTGCCGATGTGTTCCGTTGTCAGTGCGACACTGACACTGATGTGCGACAGATTACACGGTACAGTGGCGACACAGGTCTCCAGCTCAGCATTGCCAGCGATCAGCCGACGACTGTCACCCGCCATGAATTGCACCCGATCAGCCACTCCTACACAGGCAGATGGACATACATACAAACACAAGATATCACAAAGTACATGACATCACACATTACACGATTTTGAACAACTAAAATTCAAGAAACTTTCAGACCCCCGGACATCAGATTCCAAAACTTTCGACACCCAATTTCGCATTCAAAAACATTCTACAGCCGGAAAGAAAATTTTGTTCATGAACTTCAAGAACCCGTGGCCACCGTGCACTACTACAGCTACTACCATAACTACTAACATCACTAACACTCGTAGTCTAACCTGTCCAGCTGGGTTGACAGAGTGGTCTGACGTTGATTGTAAGGACAGCAATGTCAGAAGTTCGACCGCCGCAGTCCTCAGCCCGCAGTTCCAGAGAATAGCTGGTCTTTGCTTCATAGCTTAGTGGCTCCGTGTTACGAACGTAACCTGCCAACAAGCCACACTACAAAGTTTAAAAGGTGCATAAAGCTCATTATACCCCACTCACACAATAAAACTGGCTCGATGAGCGATCGTTCATGGAGCACACAATAACCACTCGACGAGAAAGCTCGATGAATGCTAGCAGAATCAAACACGTATCAAACGAGTACTTAACGAGTGCCCATTGAGCACTAATCATGCGCTAAATGAGCTGACTGAATGAGCTAGCTATCACTTAAACAGTGTAATACTGTAAACATTCATAAAGCTGGCTCGTTATGCATTCGTCCAGCAGACTTGATGCGTGCTCATCAACCTTGAGTTATTATTATTAGGTTAACCCATTACAGAACTACAAAACATCACCTGCCATATACCAGGATCACCCAGTGTTACACGGGTGAAAATGCATCAGCTGGCCCCAGTCCCAGCCAGACAAGCTGAGTTGACCTTGGTGTTAGGTAATATACCAAGATGGTTTACCTGTGCACAGAAGGACACCCAGCCAGGTGGTAAGCGCTAACTGTGTCGGCCATAGTGCATTCCAAAAACTAAAAATTGTGACAAATTTTAAAGACATTTTCCGATTATTTCCTAACCTACTATTTCTCACCACAGTGTCTGCAGCGTTATAATAGCCTATAATCTCGCTCCGGTCAAGTGTGATGGTTGAAACATGCCTTGGGTCTGTTTATCACACGCACATCCCACAGAATAGTCCGTCAATCAGTCATGAAACAAGTGCGTTTCAACACAGCCTAGGGTGTACTGTGCCTCATTACACTTGCATAGTACACTCCAAATCAACTCAGCCTTCCATCCCTCCAGGGTAAGTTAATCGAGTACTGGCCTGTCTGGCAGGGATTAAGGTGGAGCGCATTCACCTGTGTCAGGCTGCAGGTAACATTGCATGATCATATATGGCAGGTGACGCTCCGTAACTCTGTGATAGATTTCCAATTAAGAGCTATACACCACCTTCACCTTCCAGAGTCCAGACCATCACAGAACATATATAACACATGTATACTACTACTGCTACTACTACTATTACTAATATTAACTACTACCACTACTACTGACCATTGGCATTCACTTCAAATGGAACGTGTGGAGTGATGATGTGATATCTGCAGATACGTGAGACGCCATCCGCACCGTCACGATCGATGGCCTCAACGCGAATGATTTCATCATAAACTCGACCCTCCACGACGTCGGCCGACATGTAGCCGTGTGGCCATGTAGGCGAGTATTCGTTTACATCCTCTACCTCAATGTGAACGGCTTCCCTGCATAACACAAACAACTACTACAACATTAGCAGCAGTAGTAATAGCAGCAGTAGCCTACCAACATACTCACATCATGATTACTCAGTACTCACTCACAAACGTACAAAGCTTTGGAAAGATATAACTAAATGTGTGAGACCAATTCCCTCCCTCTGTTTTTAGCCGACCATACTTTAGTATCGGTGGAGCTGTTCTCACAGTTGTTGTCCATCTGTCGTACGTCTGTCACAGATGAACTGTGGTTAAACGGTGCACATACTGGCTTTCAAATGACACATAAATCGATGACCGTGGATGACCTTGAAGCGTCAATGCCCTATGGTAACGGAAAAATAGCCATATCTCATAAACGGTGAGAGATACGGCATTGGTTACTATCAATCACCAACAGGCAGTAGCATGCGCCCTGTACGATTAAATGAAAATCATTGACCTTGGATGACCTTGAAGGCCGTTACGTGCTATTGTGGCTAAACGGCACGAGACAGAGCCTAGGTGGCTATTGATCATTGACAGGAAGTCGCATATTGGCTTTCAAATGATATGAAAATCATCGACCTTGAATGACATTGGAGGTCACCGACAACCAGTATGGTCGGCTATCCTAGCGACAGCTGAGCTTCTTGTCCTTTCTTCACTTCCCCTTCCCTTTTATTCCCACCCCTCCCTTTTCCTCTTCTCCCACAAAATCTAGCCAGGAGGCCCAGGGGCGGTGGCTTTTATCCCTCAAATCTGAAAGCCATATCTCTGAAATTAGGTGCAAGTCCCCAACACTTTCGAGCTCAAGTTCCTCCCCCAACTTTATAGCTTAAGTTCCCCCCCTTCAAGCTCCTTCCCCTCCCTGGCTCCCCTGTATATGTCCCTTTTCTTTCCCTTTCCTATGCTTAATCCCCCTTTCTCTCTGTTCCCTCCTCCCTTCTCATTGCCCAGTGAAAAATAAGCGGGGCAAGAAAAAAATTTTGTCAAGAGTGTAGATTGCTGAATAAAAAATAGAGGGGGAGTTTTGACCAACATGTACATGCTCAACAAACCTACCCCCCATTTTTCACTGAGCGCAAGCTGCACCCACTAGGTATATGGATAGAAACCCCTGGCCGGGGAGAGCTATAAGATCTCCAATCAGAGCCAGATGCATTCTATGTATTTCAAGTCCATCAACTGCACCTGGTAAAAAAAGTTTAGTACGCATTCATTATCTCTCTGCCAAAGTGAACCTAGTGAACTAGCGGAGGTAATGTAATCACTTTGTCTGCCTGTGTGTGCACAATGCACAATGCATATCATAGATACTCACAATGCATGACGTCATTGCTAGTATGACGTCATGCCACGGCGATGCAGCAACGCAGTGGCATTTCACCAGCAGACTGTAATAGCAGTGGTAAGTGTATTAGTAGATGTAGGTGTAGTACTAGATGTAGTAGTAGTAGTAGTAGTAGTACTTAGTAGAAATGCTCAAATCACTTGGAAATATGCACTGACGCCTGTGCCTTCTAATTCATTCTGCAGCCAAATCCAGCTGAAGTACATTCTAAAATCCCGGCCATATTTTGGAAGGGGAGGGGGTAGACAAAGAGGAGTTAAACTAGAGCCATTTACACTGCAAATAAACGACCCCGAGACAAGACACGAGAAAACTTATAGGCAGAGACCAAGACGAGATTGACAAAGACGAGACCGAGTGGTTCAGGATTTGGTCAGAGACGAGATCGACGTCTTGAGACGGTCTCGACCGAGACCAAATCCCCGGAGTCTACGCAATAAAACCCACTGGTTTTTGGTGTAACTACCATACCCAGGTAACTCAAGACTGCTGTGCTTCAAGTTACGGACTCATCAATAACTGACATCAGCAGACCGACCGCGACTAATTGCTGTTACTGATAATCCGGCTGGATGCTACTGCTGCTGCACCAGGCGTAAATAATGAATTCTACAGCTCTTCTATCTGGACGCAGGCAGGCCGTTTCACGCCGGTGTCCATTCAACCGAGTTATAACAACATCTATAACAGAGACGTGGGGACGCGGACGCGTCCGCGGACGGAACGGGCGTCCGCATTCATTCTGCGGACCGCACGGTCGCAATTTTTGATGACTGTGGACGAAAACGCTCCCTGACAAAAACAAATTTCTTTACCAAAACGTTTTTACTCTCTAGTAACAATAATGCTACAAACTTCCGTTCGCATTTGCAGTTTTTGCACATACAACATTGGTTAAGTCTGGCCCTGGGTTCCAGTATATTTTAAACATTATCACTAGAGCTGTCAAGGCGTTAATTTTTTTAACGCATTAACGCAGTGCGTTAATATTTTTAATGCATTAATTAACGCGTAAATTAACGCACACAGTCCCGTCGAGATGGAGAGTAGAAGGTAAATTACCCCGGGCCTGAGACGTTTATGGGACCCACCTGTAGAATATAGAAAGTTAGAAAAATGAAAAATAAGTTTAAAAACCACATATAATTTTTATTTTTTAAACGTATTTATACTATTTACTATTTAACTACTACAGTATTTTTATTTTGTATGTCATCTCTTGTCCATCATAGAGTCCATCATTTTGTGATGGACTCTATTGGGTTATGCTTACGCGAATTGCTTGCTTACTGTCTTTTGTCAGTTTGGTGCGTATGTTTGTCTGTCTGTCTGTTCATTAATCTCTACACGTAGTAATCACGATTCCAATGGTGCAATAAAAAAGCTAAAGTACTGAATAAAACAAAGAATGTGATTAAAATGTCTGCGACATTGCACTATAGGCCTAGTGCAGCGTTGGTCGCAGTTCATTGTCTAATATAGGAACACTGAATCGCCGACGGTTTGACGCTGGCCGTCATTTCAACAACCCGACGCCGTATTTCTTGTCGCTGCTGCTTATCTTACACTGACCAGTTCCCTAGGCCAGGGAGTTTTTTGCCAAAAAATCATATAACCGCAGTTTAATGGAATATCCGAACTTTTGCTGCACAGAATTTAGTAACTAAATGAAATAAATTTAGGCCTACGCATGTGAGTTAATTTTTTTAACGCGCATTAATTTATTAACGCATTAACGCGTTAATTAACGCGCCAACTGTGACAGCTCTAATTATCACTGTTGCTGGCAGTGCAAACGCGGACGCTACCCTGCGGACGCGAAATTCCAGGATCCGCACATGTCTGATCTATAATGCCAGTCTGTTAGGGCTGTTACAATTACTCGATCACAGTCTAATAAATAAAAAAATTACAATGGCTGCAGAGTAGCTGTCTACTAACATCATCGTCTTTAGGTACTTCCGCTAGAAAACGAAAAGTAAAGCATTAACTTGAGCAAAAGTTAAGCCTAAAAAGTTAAAAGCGAACTATTAATGGCGTCAATGATCAGTTTCACTTGCTTACTTACGGTCGTTTGACTAATGGAACATTTATGGTAAAAGTGTCACACACCCCAAGGAGTGTAGGCGGAGTGCTTATCTCCTTTTCTATTGCCGTTAAGCCCACAGGTGGATAGACCACCGAGTCTGCGCCCTTTGGCCGGTACCAAATTAGACTGCTTAGTAAGCAGAGGCAAACGAGTATAAACAACTTGCCCAGGGTTGCTACTTGGAAGCGCACCAGGCGAAAGTCGAACCAGTAACCTCGCGATCACCAGTCTCATATGCTACCCGTTAGGCCTACACCATCATGCCACTGGATTTAATCCATTCCTGAAATAATGGCAACTCGCAGGCAGCCCTAACGCCCGTCAATAGTCCGACGACGCTCTGCTAATAACCAGGAACGTTATGTGCTCTCGACAAACTACAGAATGCATACCTTAAGTGCAACCTTAAGGCGCGTACAGAGTGACGTAACTGAACTGAACTAAAATGATTTGAATTGGAGATCGTTTAGTTTTTGATGAACTGACCAATGGGCAAGCAGGGCGACGCGTACGTGCGTGTAGTCACGTAGGCCACCGACGCCATTAGATGGTGCGCACTGTAATGCACTACAGCACTTGCCCATTGATCAGTTCGTCGAAAACTAAATCGTGTCAGTTCACTTCAGTTCAATTACTTTGCTCTGTACGCGTCCTTAGGCTGCTCGGTGAAAACGCGTTCCTGGCTATTAGAAATGTACCGTCGGTCGGTCGCTCTGTCCCGCGGGCGGGGCCATAAT
>Ga0209671_1008961_pt1 | contig 10477 bp, 6 predicted proteins | sample WorMetHERISLAND2_2_FD_187401 | JGI IMG/M metagenome (GOLD analysis project Ga0209671, IMG submission 187401) | Marine gutless worms symbiont microbial communities from Max Planck institute for Marine Microbiology, Germany - Olavius geniculatus... | ecosystem: Host-associated > Annelida >...
GGATTCTGGATCACTTTGAAATTTTCGTTACCATTGCTTTCAATGGGGCATAAAGGAAACCGCTGCAAAACCGAAGATGGTGCTGCCACCTAGCGAACAACACTGCCTTGGCGGAGGTGTGCCAGCTCTGACTGCTTTCTAGTTATCTATTGTCCACTGACCACTTCAGGTCGATTTCGGTTCTACCCGGACGAGGCAACATGCAGTAAAACACGCGCTTTTATTGCAGTATAGGCAAATGATGTGATGAATTAGTAATGGTGTCCCGCAGTCAACCGTAGAAATTGGCCACGGCCGGAGAGAGGATGGACAGATGATAAACGCAATATCAGCTTGTTAGCTGCTGCTGCTGATGCTGCGGCGGCAGATTGCGTGACTGAACAACTTCAGAGCAGCCGGAGGCCAGCCACTACGTCATCCAATAGGCCTACTGGACCAATAGCCACTAGACAGCGCCGCGGCACTCTCAACCCGGGACGCTGAAAACGCGGGAGTAGACACCCAACTAACACTCTAACGTCAGCAGTTAAACACCGCAAAGGACCTTCGCACATGCTGCAACATAACAGAATGAAATAAAATAGAACAACCCGCAACAATCTTAAAACACTGTACAACATTGCAGCTTGTTTAGCTGCAGCATGTGCGACTCCATGCAATAAAATAAAAATTCTCTGCAAGTTTGCAACGACAAATTTTTGCTCTGCGACAAATAGTACCTGCAAATTCGACGTTGAAGACGACGACCGTCGCAGAAAGTTGTTTTATTTGGTTTAATTTCATTTTATTGCACCACGCGACGGGCCTAACTGTCAGATAAATGCACTTCAGTAGAAATTACAGAACACGTAACAACGTGCCGGATACTGTTTTAACAAAGAGACATTATAATATGTGACACTGACGACAGTTGCTCTGTTTTGCGTGAACTGTGTGAACTAGTCTGAAGTTTCTTGTTTTGTAATGCAAGCGTTCAACATAACATAATTGTTGGTACGTACATTCAAGTCTAATTACAACAATGAGATCGACGATAAAACCTATATAGGTTCACTAAACGCGTCGAATAGGTGTTTAATTGTAAATATAAAAATAACTTATAAAATTAAAAAAAACAATCAACATTATATAAGCTAACAAGCATGCATTACGGTGCCAGGTTTTCCACTCCCGCGTTTTCAGTCGCCCTATCCAATAGTGGTCGTACGGCATGGTAGCTAGCGACAGACTATCGCAATGGACGCCACCGGCCAACGGCGCAGTGTGCTGGACTGGACAGTCGACCATGTGAAATGCACAGATAAGACGCGCCCGCTACGTCATTAGACATAGCGCCGTGCCACAGACCGTTATCGTCTGCGTTTCATACGCGATCGTCAGTCGGCTTAATAAATACTACTGGCCGCGCGTAATGCCCGGGATTACAGCGCGGTCCAAACGCAACTTCACAGACCGACTTCAGCGACAAGCCGATCTGCTGCGATTACACAGCGTGGCGCAGAAAATTTGAGAAGGCAAAAACGTCAAAATTTGGCGCGATTTCGCACAACTGTTGAGTTTGACCGCAAATATCTCAGTAGTCGATATAGATATCGAAAACTGGAAAAAAGCTTAATCGACGGCGATACCTAGGGGGTTCAGCAAAAAAAATGTGAACTTCGGTCTACTAACAACGAAGTTATAGGCGTAAATGTTGACCCACCCTACGACGACAACGCACGTTCTGTGTATGCTAATGCATTTGAGTTCGGGCACGTGACTTTGCTACGTGATGAATTTCATCCCGTGAATTCCCCCCCAATCGGACGTAGGGCGCCGGACTCACGTTGAGCTTTGCCTCAAATTTCCAGTTATTTTTAGTCTGCTTATCTTGCCTCCTAGCGCCCCTGCTCAGTGTACCCTGATTCTTCTGTGAGATCTTGGCGCTATACAAATTGTTACTTACTTACTGACGTACTTGATTGCATAGTACATGCACGTTTTAGAACGTAGACCAAGCAATCGAACAGTTCTAGAAATAATATTCATTCATTTAACACAAAAATCGAACAAAAGACAAAAGCACAAAAAAGTAACATAAAAGGCGAAAAAATAAGCAACGATATTCAACTCTTCTGGCAAAAATAACCGAGGCAGAAAGGCTTGACATACAAAAACTCAATAACCTAACTAAACTTACAAAAATATAAAAAAGTAAATCGGTTTTGATGCAGTAAGAACCATGCACAATAACAGCCAATTCCTTCAGCGAAACCTCCGATCCACAATTCTGTACTTAGCGTTACGGCGAGCATGTCAGTCATGTTTAAGTTATCTATTAGCCATGATAACAGCAATCAAAAGGTTCTGTCAAACACTGAATACAGTTCACTGTAACGATCAAGGCAAATCGCTTCCAATACTGTCTTACTGCTCAAACTACGTAGAAAATGTATTATTCTATTTTATGCGCCACCCGGTACAATTTGTCTAATAACCAGCAGCCACGTCTTATCGGCGTATTTCACATGGTCAATCAGCCTGCCATCGTCTGCGATTAATGATGATAACATTGATAAGCCGAATATAGACTACGACATAAAACGTCAAAAAATTATGTGATACTATACGACTTAAGTCTAGATGTGAATTGACTCAATGCAGCGGTCTATTCTTCGGTGATTTTTTCTTCGTTTATCTGTAAAACGTGAAGTTGTTATTGCTAATGCCAAGGCGGACAGGACGAGACACAGTAACAAGTACAGGTGTGTAAATGAAAGAAATATCAGGAAACAAACATACTAGCATGAGATCAAACACCTAGACCTGGTAGCGATAGAAAAAAAATAATAAGAAACAATTAGCGATTAATTAATCATTAATTTAGACTGAAAACTGAACCCTAATTACTGTCCATTGCAGTTGCACAAGCCTTCAAACGGAATGACGGCAACGTGTGTGCCATCATATACCCATCAATCAACAACCACATCCCGACCCGTCATGCACCGCGGCCTGCCGGCAACACTGACAACCTATCGCTGACGACTAAACCGGAAACGGATGTCAGAAAGAACCGGAATAAGACCAACTGCGCCGCCGGCGCCAATAACAAACACACGCAAATAACTTTGCGCCAACGCAGCACTTGTTCATAATCCATCAATCATATCTAGAGCTGCTGATAACGATTTTTTTTTCAAAATATTTAACTTTAAAAAATTACCAATTTATGAATCGATAATTTCGATTGAAACTAATAGCGCTAGTCGTCCAAAATGCACGTTTTTATTCAGTACGTTACTTGGCTAACAGCTTTCACATATGCACTGAGACAAAATCAGTACCGTAGGCCTAAGTGTTCGTTTCACCCAGTCTTGTAGACAGACTAAAATGTTTACGTTCTCTGAAGAAAATGATTGTCTTTACTCAGACGCATGTCATCGTATCTACTGCACGCGACTTTAAAAAAATTAACGATTAATAGTTTGCTAATAATTGCATTTAAAAATTTTAACCATGAATCGTTGACTCCACAACTCTAATCATAACGAATGACCATACTGCAACTGGACTGCCGCACACACGTCGGTATCTGATCGTTGTATTTCGAACTGAAAATCTAGGGGCCTACCAGTGCAGTGCGCTTCTACAATGCTTAGGCCTAAGTTTTTTTTCGAAATGGTCCGTCATTTACCATTTTCTAGTCCGGCAGTTTCAGTGACAGCTTCTATGGATTCATATTCCTCCGCGACCTGGGCAAGTTGAACGCAGCACAACGGAGACGGTATAGTAATCACGGTCTTAGCTTGCTTGCTTCTTCTGCCTGTCATCGTCGCCGTTGTCCGTCCGTCCGTCTGTCTGTAACTGTCTGTCTGTCTGTCCTTGTGCCGGTCAATGTTCGTGCGTGCGAGAGTCGCACACACAAATCCATTACAGACCAATGCACGTCGGCGTCTGCCATCCGTTGGCATGGCAACCACACTGCCAGCAGCAGCAACAGCAGATGCGGCTCGTGGACAATTCGCCTCTGTAGCTAATTCAAAGCAATTTCGCCGCACAATTCAGCCAACATTTTAGAAGCAAGTTTGCTATAGGCCTACTACCATTTGTACGCACCGTACACCAAAGTATACTGTCGCGATAATAGCGTCCAGAAAGCACATCACACTAATTACTTTAATTGGATTGTTGCTGGTGCTGCGAAGATAGGACTCAGCTCTTACCAGATGCATCATCACCATCACCACTTTTGTCATGGTCTTATACCATCCATTATTCCTTCATTTTTCCATTCCAACCTCAAAACACGGGATTTCCAAAGTCCAAACTGTTGGTACTTTTTTTCTTGCTGGCAGTTTATTTCGATTTCTGCTTTTCTGGTCTTAGTGCCGTAGTCTGTTTTTCAACACCTAATCGCCGTGAAGTTTATTGCAAATCGTTGTATTTAACGACATAACGTTATAAATTACAACGACTTCACATCCGCTTCAGCTGATACGAGCACGTAAGGAACGCACGCTTTGCTGATGTATATATTTCGAAAAGTTTCTCAGTTCAATATCTCGAGTTGCAAAACTCACTGAACGTCCGTCGTATATCAAATGACATAGCAGTGAATCTGACGTGAGGTTAAGATGTACGAGGAAACGCTGGCGGCCGAGTCGCCGTACAGGTGAGTATGAGCATCAGCAGCAGCAGCAGCGAATGCAGGTACATGAATGACTCACGTAGAACTGCTCTTAGTACTGGGCCTACAGTGATGCTTGTCGCGGCGTTCTAGAGGCCGCATTGCACATATCACCCCGTCCGTCCGTCCGTCCGTCTCTCCCGTATAATATAAGCTCTTAAATGGAAAACAAAAAAGCGCAGAAAAGCAAAATTAGCGTGAACGTTCCCCCAGAATAACCGTGTGCCAATTTTCGACTCAAAAGGCCAAAGGTCAGGGTTGGCATTACGATACGGTTACGCAGTGCAGTGTACAGCTAGGAGAACGGCCGCATATTGTCGGCTTGCTTATTACCTGGACTAACTGTCTCTCTGTCTCTAATGGACCTAGCAGTAGTGTATATTACTTAGGCCACTTAAAAAATCCAGGATTGATTGATTGATTGATTGATTGTGTCTCGTGTTAATTACTATCCGCGGCAGCGACAGCAGTATTGTTTTCAGCATCGTCACTGTTTTTATTCTCCGTTAACACGATAACTAATTAACCGATGGACTTACCTCGATGAAATTATGCATGGACATGTACTCGCATGCCTCTAAAAATCTACTGAATTTCAAAGTCATAGGTCAAAAATCAAGATTACATGACCGAATTTTCCGATACTTCACCATTGCGAGATAGAAGCATGATGCTACTTAGCTGCTGCTAGGCTAAGCCGATAGCTATTAGCTAACGCTGACGTCACGTCATTGCTATAAATATATCGCAGCATGCCACGACAGCTACCGCGGACCGACTTAACCTTGCGCAAGATTTGACAGTCTTGTTTATTTGATCGTGGTGACAGAGAGACCTGGTTGACAGCGGGTAGACAGTCGAGGACGCCGAGCATTAGACGCGCGTTGCCGTCGGCGTCGCCGGAGATCTGTACGTTCAGTGCGTCCATCAGCATCTGATACAGAGAGTCTGAGCTTAGAGGCTCGGGCATCTCTCGCAGGAACTCCTTCAGCACACCTGCACCACACACGCATAGACCAATGTGATCGGCGTCGAGTAAGTAAGTAATCAAGCAATCTTTAATCGGTATGAAAAACGCACACAAACACACACAACAAACGTAAGCTATACAATAAAATACAGACAGGGTAGTGACAGCATATATCGTAGAGTAAGATTACAGAACACTCAAAGACGCAACTGACAATAAACGAACTCTATAGCGCAGACTTTACGGACTTCGGACTATACAATAATCGTTTTTTGTTACACTTTTCGTTAATTTTATGTTTTGAAACTACGTGTAGTTTACTTAACTGAATAATATATACAACTTTATTTACCATTATACAATGGTAGCACAGTTATAAAAAAACAAACCTTAAAGTTCTAGTTCACAGATACTAACTATAGTTTGCAATTCTTGGATAGACCGTGCAAATATTAAGATATCGTCTGCGTATAGCACAATAAAAAAACGTTGTCCAGCATGAAGACGTGTAACCATATCGTCAATATAAATAGCAAATAGGTGAAAAGACAGGACAGAACCTTGTCTCACTCCGAAATCAATTCTGATAAACACAGAAGTTACATCGTTCCATTTAATGCGCGTATGACAATCACCAAGCCAGTTTTCCAGAACAGTAAGCAATTCATTTGGAATATTTATCTTCATTAACTTTATAAATAAGGCATGGTGATTTACCTTATCGAATGCTTTTGATAAATCAATGGAACATAAGTTTACCGTACTGCCACAATTAACAAAATGCTCGACAGTCTTTCGTACAGTATAAATCGCATTTGTACAGCCACGCCCTTTTTAAAATCCAAACTGATTATCGCTTGTTTCTAAAAGGTGGCCAAATCTGTACAAATTACAGTGCTCAAAGACTTTAGAGATTACAGGACTGATAGCTATACCCCTACAATCGTCAGTATAGTCATAGCTTTAGTCCGACAGTCTTGCAACTATAGGAATCGGGATAGTATAGCTAAGCCCGAAGGCTGACGGAACATAATTGCAGAGTAAGATCAAATTAAACAATCTGGCCAATAAACACGGTAATATCGGGTGAGAATACAGTAAGTGTTCAGCTGTAAGATTATCCAGATCTGCAGCCTTACCACGTTTTAAATCATACACTACACGGCTAACAAGTTCAACATCAATGTTTTCTAATAAGCGTCAACTATTTGCAGCGTATAAGTTAGTCTTTGCCGTGTCGGATCCGTCGTATAACCGGATATACAAGAAGCCTAGCTGTCGCTAGTGTGGGCCAACCGCGTTGTCTATATCCGAAGGCCAGCGTCCGACTTTCGGTCGCGGAAAAACGCGATTTCCCAGAGCTGACTACAGTCCCATACACGCCATGGTGACGTTGCTATATCGAACGTCATACAATCGACGCCTACGATGCAATACGGCAATTTGGCGCAAATGGGTGATGGCTGCAGGCAGCAACTTTGCATTCAAAATCGCGGTCAAACCACTGCAGATAGATAGAGACATGGTTACTATACTGACAGCCTAAAGGAACTCGTCATCGTCCAATCCAACGGTATTATCGCCGACCCCCTAAGACGTATGGTTTAGCCACAATACACGCGTTACAGATAGACAAACACAAGCTAGTACCAGAAGCGCGACCGTTAGTACGGTCGGCCAAAAACGACGCAACGTGACGTAACGTAACGCACGAGAAAAATGGGGGTGGTTGATATGGCTTTCAGAGCGTTGTGCGCCGGCGGGCGTAACGATAACGAACGTCCATGATAGACAACAGCATTAACAGGCGACCTAGCTGATGGCATATACGGCGTAATGGCGACCGACGGACACTATAGCGTCCAGCGGATGGATAAACACTGTCCGTCGAAACAGCTCCGCACACTAGCGCTTCCTCTATCTCATCACAGCGAAACGAACAAATGCCCCGGACAAAATCCGGCCGGATATAATCCTCCCGACAAGAATCCTCTTTGTTAGGTTTCTTCTAAGATGAAAAAATCCCCCGGCCACAGAAAATCATCGTTGCCACATAGCAGTTACAAAGTGCGGCAATGTATTTTGCTTATAATTGAAATCTTGCGTCCGTCCGCATTACGGGGAGATTTCCTTCCAGGGGAGAATTGTTCTACTAAAAATCTGCACATTTTCATGGGAATTCTGTCATAAGGAACTTTGTCGAAGGTGGATTATTTCCAGGTGTATTATGCACGGGATTCCTGCTCATCATGCATACACAGAGAGAGAGCTCTGGCGCGTAGTACGTGATCAATATAGTGCCCGGCCACCGACCATACACCGGTGCCATGCCCTGACGGCAGCAGACAATAGACCTCTGCATCGCTCTGCTACCCTCCAACGCTTAGCGAATCGATATAGCGCCAATCGGTGCTGCGCAATCTCGAATGACCGGACAGGCAGAGTGAAGAGACATCGACACGCCGCAGTCGGACAGCGATACACAGTGCACTATCAGCGTATCCCATGTTCACACAACGTTCTGCCTACAGACCGGCTAAATCTCGCCATATTGACTTCACTCACGGACGCAGCAAAATAAAATAAAACTTGAATACTAAATCAGCTTTGTTCTACTGCGGTATATGCGAACCCCTGCAATAAAAGCGAAAGGTTTTTCTGCATTTGCGTAAACATGCACAAAATTTGTATGAGTTTTGTACAGGAGGGGTTCGCACACATTGCAACAAAACTGCAATACAGCCAAATAAATCGTTTTATTTTTCTTTCTCTTTTAGCATATTGATTCTACTGCATACACGCGAACTGTTGCAATAATTAAAAAAAAAACTTTCACCCCCCTCCCCCCAAAAAAATCCAATCCTAGTCACGCCTATTTTTTTCGCTGGATTCGCATGCATCAACTGCGAATGTAAAATCGAGAAAAATGGGACGTAAATGACATGGAAAGGTGGGAACTGAGAAAAGTAGGCCGATTTTTATTTCCGACAGATTTGAGGAACATCGTCAGCATTCGGTGGCTTCCTGGAACAGTTCAGTTCCGAGCCGGGTATAATTATTCATGGCGACACCGACGCACTGTCTGCATGCTGACTGCCGCGGTCAATCCTATACTACGCTGTTTGCGTGATTTGCAAGTCCAGGTGGAACATTGGCTGGTCCATAATTTTTAGTTACACTAATCGACATAACTCTGATCGTAAGCGAATCAACCTGCTATTGCAGTGACCACAGATGTAAAAAAACGTTCCAGAAAAAAAATAAAGAAAACGTTAAAAAACGTAAAAACGTGGCAAAAATAAAAAAAAAGTTTTAAAACGTTGATAAAAAACGTTAGCCTTAATTAGTTCGACTTCTTGCCTAAAACCTAATGCTGTAATTGCAGTACAGCTAAAACTAAAGAAAGAGATAAAATTTTATTCAATTTCAATTCAACCGTGTAGTCAAAAGACCATGTATCACTAGACTAAGTAAGTATATTATCACCACTATAGCCTATTAATTCGTTTACGTGGCTTTAAAAGCCCTTCTTGACGTTCACGGTAGAATTTTCAAATTTTGGCGAACGTTTTTAAAAAAATTAAAAAACGTTGAGAAAATAAAAAAAACGTTTAAAACGTTAAAAAACGTGGCAAAAATAAAAAAAAACGTAAACATCGTTTTTTTACATCTATGGCAATGACTAACAGTAGTTCACAGTAATTGATTACCACTGACTGTACTACGCGAGAAACTCGCCAAAATAAAGATCCCCCAGGAACACGAAAACGAAAAAATCTTTCTGGATAAAATCCCCCTGGCACAACCCCCAGGCAAAATTCCCTCTTTTTGGGTCACTTTTGAGACAAAATCTTTTCGCTTCAGAAGATCAATCGTTGCCAAAAGTGATGATATACATATTTCAGTTTCGTATGTAGAAAATACAAATGATTTCAGTAGTAGAATGTGCGTCACTGACGGGCGTATACACTGCAGTCGCAGAATGGGGCCACTTGGCGCTACAGCACGCTCTGGAATCAGCGTCAGCGATTAACGCCACTGAATGAACGAATAAAACATCTTTATCTTTAGTGTGTGTTGCAGACAATGGCTGGGTTAAAAATAACAAAAGCGTACATGCAATTAGGCCCACGTAAAATTAGTTGGACATATTTCGTTAAAAAGATTTAGCATGGTTGTTCTCGTTTTCTAGAAAACTCATGTAAACGAGCACGCCTCAAACAGTTAATGACAGAAGGATCATGTTTCGGTGGCATCAAGTGCGTTAAGACCTGTTCACAGTAAACGAACTGAACTGAACTAAACTTAATTCCTGGTTCAGCTTGGTTCAGCTTAGTAACATTTGTCGCTTTTTTACACTGGTTGACATTCGCCAAGACGTTTTAGCTGCTCGAAAAATGTTCTGTCAACTGAGGAATCGATATCACAGTCATGCGGTACGACACAGTCACTACATGATGTGAATAATAACAGCGGAATACAGTCATTGAACATCGGTATAGCTAGTCGAGTGATAGGTTTGACTGGAATATTAACAAGCCTGCAAAACCGCCGTCAGACGCTGCAATCACCATAGGCCTATCTCATATTCTGTCTGTACAGGTCTGTCTGACTGTCTGTCTGTCATCATTAAGCGCCAGCTGGTTGTGCATTATAGTTCTCGGCATCAACCTGCGTCTATACCCTGCCTCCTTCCCGTTCCCTCTCCCCTTCCCCTCTCTCTCCTTCCTCTCCCCTGCCGTTGCCCGCCGCGACTCTGCGCAATCCCGGCGGTATTAATTAGCGACAGGAACAAGTAATCAATATGTGCATTATAGTTCTCGGCATCAACCTGCGTC
>Ga0209671_1008963_pt1 | contig 10475 bp, 9 predicted proteins | sample WorMetHERISLAND2_2_FD_187401 | JGI IMG/M metagenome (GOLD analysis project Ga0209671, IMG submission 187401) | Marine gutless worms symbiont microbial communities from Max Planck institute for Marine Microbiology, Germany - Olavius geniculatus... | ecosystem: Host-associated > Annelida >...
CTTATGTATGACGAGCGCGTGCGTGGCCTTCCTCCCTGAGTCTGACGTCGTCGAAGGCATGCAGCTAGGTGCTGCACGGCTGCGTTACCGACGTGGATGAGACCGACAAGCTACAGAAGCTGCTAGCTGCTGCAGCGGCTGACAACGACGACGACGTTCCATGCGCTCGTCAATGCTACATCAGTGCTACATGAACGCTAGCGTTTAAACGCTATAGGGTTAATGCCGCTTTCTATTTGCTATTGACGCTACATCAACGCTGCCTTCGAACGCTGCAATCAACGCTAATATATCACATGTAAATGCAGCTACTTTCACTATTCAAGTTTGCTAACGTGTCCCACGCAAGAATGACAATACTTTTAGTAAGTAAGCAAGTAAATTTAATTTATAAAGCGCACAATGTCGGTGAGAAACTCGCCAAATCTTTTGTTGCATTCTCACAACAAATCAACTGTAGATGTTGGATTTGGATATTTAGTCAGCAGGGCCCCCAAACTGGGGCATCGCACTGACGGGCTGTGGTGTGTGAACAACTTGCCCAAGGTTGTTACTTGAGAGTGCAGTAGTTAGGGATCGAACCCACGATCTCGTGGTCATTGGGTCCAACACGCTAACCACTAGACTACCAAGCCACACCTGACCAACAGATGTGCTGTTACAACTATACAAACACCTGATTGGGTACGATTACACTAGAATTTTCCTTCTGGCGTACTTTATTTACTTCGCGTTTAAGTTTACGACTTTGATGATTAGCTATTCTATGTCTTTTGGTGATGTTGAATCATGTAATCTGGTGGTCGGTATAATAATAGTGAGATCGGTACTTCAAAGTGTTTTTTCTGCTACTTGCGGCAGGAATTGAATGGTGGTGTAATAATATCTTCTGAAGTACTCGACGAGTACAGTTCACTGATGAAATATGAAGTCGGAGTAAATTAGTGTAATCGTACCCCTGATCGATCTGGGAGAAGCAGCACTTACCTTAATATTGAAAAAAATAATCGTGGAAATTATTCTTGGTACCGCGTCCTGGCTTGAGCTGTCGTAAGATGAAGCTTAGTTCTGTGCAGTTTATGAACAGTGAAATGCTGCCGTTATCTCCCGTCAACCCTTAACATAGAGTGACTGCGACCGTGTCAGAAATATCTACTGACAGTTCTAGTTAAAGCGACAATCAGTGAATATACCTAGCAAATAACTAAACTTCCGAAAAAAATAAACAAACCCAACTTGAACTCTGACCCACTGACCTGCAGGTCAGTAGGTCACTAGGCTCGTTTACGTAACGTAACGTATACGCATTTATCATTCATGAATCTACGGAAGCAAGCTGTGGAACTAAGCAGAAAGAACTATTTCCACATAAAGTTAATGAAAGCTTTAGCTACTATAGAATTTTAACGTAAAATAAGTTATCTTCTAAACTTGATCAAACAGTGTCAGATTTATATTCTATAGTGTGATTCAAACTGTGCCATAAAAATTAAGAACCATGATTACAGAATCTAATGCTATTTATTTCAAACGTGAGGTTATTAAAGTTGCTAATGTTGTTATAGTGGCTGAACTGTTGCAGGAATAATGCGATGTGACAATGATTTTCTGTAAAACAATATGCAATATTTAAAATATTGCCAGTTCCACATTTGTTATCGATCTTTAACTCATTTAGCCAATTTTATTCATTTTGTTACAAAAAGTGTTTCTGAAAAATACAACTTCCTATCCGTAAAATTTCAAGACATGCCAACTTAAGTTTATTCTGGGAACATGCAAAATAGTTCTAGCTTGTTTTCAATCATACCTGGCTGACACTTTGTGACTAGAATTTTCACTGCACAGTGACGAGTGGATTTTATTTCAGGACATTCGCTGTGGATATACACCGTGATCATTAGCCAAAATCACTTCTCAAAAACATCACATAGGCCTACATGTGTTGAAGTAACAAAGCTGATGTCTGTATAAGTATAATAACAGTTATTGCTATTAACATATGTTAATATTACTATTAAAACACGGGTCTCAATAATAAACTGCCTATGCAGCACGTGAACAATCCGACAAGTAATTGCTACGTAAATAGACAGTCCCTTACAGAAAACTAGTGGAAATGATACTAAACACGAGTATGAGCACGAGTGGTTAATACGAGGGTCATTCGATAAATAAGTTACAAAACAGCGTCATTCTGTTAGTTTTTCCAAATATCAAAAATATACATTTTGTGGGAAATTTTATTCGGAGCAGCAGGTGTGAGTTTTACGACGATGACTTCACTGTGACGTCATTTAAAAACATAAAATGCGGCAACGTTGCCAACGAAATTCTCTTGGAACAGTGTGCCGTTATTGTATTTTTGTGGGCAAAATATATGCAAATCAGATTCATTCTGAGATGCATCCAACATATGACGACAAGTGCATGAGGAAGCAAACGGTTCACGTTTGGTGTAAAAAATGCTAGGTGGGCAGAAATTTGTATCATATACCGAAGTGCAATCAGTCGTTCTTCAGTGGCATGGACAGCAGCCAGCATTGTTCCTTGCATCAGATGCTTGTTGACAGATAGGACAAATGTCTGAGCGAACTCGGACGATACGTTAACAAATGAACATTATTCTTTAGCATTTAAAGAGATGACGCTAACTTGTTAAGTTTATTTACTTTTTCGTTCCTATGCTGTTTCTCACTTGCGGATTATGATAGATTAATAGTGGGGAAAATAATATACAGATAGACTGTGTTAAGTGAATGGATGACGTCACAATAATGGCGTCATTATCAAAAAAATTTCTACGTGTGTTCAGAATATAATTGCCTACAAAAGTATATTTCGGATTTTTTAGATTTGGAAAAATAACAGAATGACGCTGTTTTGTAACTTATTTATCGAATGACACTCGTATATCAATGACATCACTTTCACATGCAAGTTGTAACTGTACACAAGATATATACATAATGTAACAGTCGACATCGAATCAAGTTCAGATGCGGAATAGCTCACGGATAGCACAGATTAACAATAGAAAGTGCAAATATGTAAAATGACGTACATATCCTACTCTGCAGCAAATATACAGCAGTTGCCTCTAAAATGACAAAATGGCAGTATGGCTATCGCATAAAACTGTATGCAGTGACTTAACTGTAGCTGAGTCTGGACAGAAATATTGATAAGAATGATTAGCACAATAGCAGACTTCAGAATAACAGCCAGACTGCAGTAGAAAATAACTACTGAACAGTACATACTATGTGGACATTTTATACATATGGCAATGAAAACACTACAGAGGGGAGAACTTATTCAGAATCTTCTAACATACTGTAATAATAGAAGACAACCACAATGAACAGAACAGCCAATGCAGAAAAAAATAACAGACATCAAGCAAAGATGGTGCTAAGTGACAACTTGATATGCAGCCATCCACCCAGTTACTTGGCATCCTCAGCCTTCTCAGGCATTGCAGAAAATTAGGTCACAGCACAAAGGCTAGGCCTAATTTGCAATCGGCGCCTGAGCCTCCCAGTGTCTGATCCACCAGCCACAAGCAAACATGTAACCTGAAATAAGAGCATTTCTTGCAATTTCTTAATGTTCAATAAAAACCAGTGGCACATGTACTAGTAACTATTGCCCGGGAAATGTTCACATCAATTGTGTTTTTTTCTATGCCTTCTCACTTTCAAGTCAGGAGTTCACATGGGACAGAAAGAAAGATGAAAGAAAGATAGGCAGGATGCATAACACAACCCATAAGATGGCAGCTGCACAATAAAACCAAAAGTAAATATAACACATGCCAACAGATACCCAAGGCTGATTTGTTAGATATATTATTTAAATAAATTCTACAATGTTGATGAGAAAGGCATTTATTTCCATTACTCCGATGACTGATATCAATGCTTTATGATTACATGCAAAAACTGAAAATATAATAGTGATGGAATCAAATGAAACTACAGACTTGATAAGGAAATATACAGTTAATATCGCACCGACACTTCAACTGTCCAAATCACAGTGAAAATGACATGCATAGTGTCTGGTGAAAATGCATTTAATCCAGCATCTTATATGCACTACGTAAAGTTAAGTTCGGAGAGTACAGAGTAGCCAATACTGGCCTAATGCAATCAACCATGCATCACATAAAAGCATACAGTCAGTTCCTAGATGATAAGGCAAAATAGCGTATATTTCTTGTACAAATATTATATGCAGCGAGGCACTAAACACTACAGAGATGCAACATTATAATAACTCGACCTAAGTGCTTGCTTTTCTGTAAAATGGTGATATGAAACGAAACAGTTCACAGGCACCATACACTACACAGACATACACTGTTTACATTACTGACACATGCAATAAACATATCATAAAATAAAAATACCATAAAAAGTTGATTACTTGGCTAACTTATCAGTAAGGCCCACAGTTTTCCGCGGTAAATTTTGCCAAATTCCGCGGGCCAGTTCACAAAATTCTGCAGCTCACTGCGGCAAAATTGCCCAAATTCCACGGCTTACCGCGGCCTTCCATTTGTGTCTAAACTAAGCTTTATTCTGTTTTAAAAACTTCAGTTTTTGGATGCTGGCATGGTGCTCAGTTATGCTAGCAACATATAAGAAAAATTATCGATCTTTTTTCTTTTTCAAAATTGTCAATTAGTCGCATTGTGTTAATTTACGATTGTGCCGTATGCGATGGTAATTATTAGTAGGGATGCAGTTTTTGGCAGTTCAGTTTGACTTTTCTCCGTGATATAGTTAGTTTAAAGCCGACAATTGCACTAATCATCGGTCATTTCTTAACTTCTGTAAAATTCCGCGGCAATATCAAAATTCTGCGGAAAAGGGCAAATTCTGCAGCTCGGCTCGAAATTCCACGGTCCGCAGAAAACTGTGGGCCCTATTTATCAGCAACACACAGGATTCAATTACAGTGCTTCAAACATAACAAAAGAAAATTTTAAGTATTCCTCACTAGTTCAACATCTACATTCATGATTGCTGCATAAGACATAAAAACCAGACCAAATTCTGTAGCAAATAATAAAAACCATCGACTGGATCGAAAGTTAATGTTTAAATTCTCAACTAAACAAAAACGCTTTATTCTCATATCAAAGAAATTCACAGACATGGTTACACCTAAAAACTAATTTTAACGTGTATCAGTGTATTTGTATATTGGCATTAATGTGACTGAAATAACATGCTGTCATCCTTTTAATCATCTTCAGCCTACATCACTAGTGCTCAACAGTCATCTTCTATATTGACTGTCGCTCACTGGCATTATGGCAGTCCTCTTAATTACCCATATTTACTGCAGAGCATGTTTCCTTGTTTCTCAATTTTTTCATGCGCTGGAGAAACACAGTTTCACTACTTCATTACAGCTTACCGACATAAATATTTAACACTCGCATGTGATGACATTCTAATAGAAGAAATGCGGAAACAATACCATAATCACCAGACACGTGTGACTAGAACTAATCATATTGACAAAACAAAGACATACATATAGCATTTAAGCAGTAAAATTCAACACTTAATAATTTCCCAGGTGTGTATTCACAGATCTTCAAATTACTGTGAATATGAGCTTATAAATGGTACCTCCAACAGAACAGTCTGTTAATTCTACACAGCCATCAATATGGCATTCTCTGTTAGTCCAGCACATTCAATGTAATTCAGTGAACCAGCAGAAAATGACTGCAGTCATGGTTGGTGCTCTGGCATAACTCAACATAAGCAAGCTGTCAATAGTACACACATCAACTGGACAGTGCACGCCACACATCCTGTGGCCATCTGTCCTGTGCCGCAATGCCATTAAACCTGCTTAAATGTTACCTAAAAATCAGATCAATGACAAACTTCCAATTAATGACTAACACAGTCCACCGCTGACAAGATCTTTTACATGTCTGAATTACTTAATTTTTTCACACATCGCATTAACCGTGAGGCTGATGAACATTTTTAAGAAAACCAAACACATGCACACAGTATATGGCATCCTGTATAGGAGTACAAAACAGACTGAAAGTATACACAAGAGAAATAATCATTACGACCATATATACAAGTCCAAACAATAGTACTGCATAAAGTATAACATTATTACTACAGTACCGAATGTCCAACAAAAGTAGCAGTATATGGTCACAATAAATTGATTTCTGAGTTGAATACACACACCAGGTGTCACATAAATAGTTGAACACATACATGCTTTACATAGATTGAGCAATCTGCCATTTTCAGAATCAATTAGCTGCAAACATTGCAGTGAAATGTGATCATGTTCAACAGTTGAAAATTGTGTGTGCAACACGATGACTACGGTAGGCTCCAAAAAATTTTGTTTTTGACGAAAAACTGGTAAAATGAGGAAAACTGGCGGTCATGACATTTTTGGCAGACCTTGGCAGTAAAATCCTTTGCAGTCTACTCAGCATCAGAAGCACTCAATTTCAGATGGCGAAAAACTGCGAAAATTCAAGATTTGTGCCAAAATGTTTGACAAAGTTTGCACTTTTTGACAAATGAAAAAAAAGTGAAAGCCAAAATTTTTGCTTCTGTTTTAGCAAGACTTCGTAGAACAAGTTAACAGCAGCTACAGTTATACACTGCTGAAAGGGCCTTTTTTGAATGGCGAAAATCGGGTAAAATTTGTTACTGGCAAAGATCGTTTTTTAGCAAATTTTTGACAAAATCTGCATTTTTGATGAACAAAAAATTACATTTTTGGTGGCAAAATCCTTTGAAGCGTAACAATGACCGTTCCTTACAACGGTTGAGGCTAATCATTTCTGAAACTGTCATACTGCTCGAACTATGTTGAGCATATATGTTCCACTTTTTCATGTGCCACAACATATAATAATACTCTTTAAATGTCCAACAAAAGTACATCATTTGATCGTGTGACCTTGCTGTTAACCTGAACTTTTTGTAGCTTTCCAGTTTTTATTTATCTTTATGCCAGTAGACCATACAGGACACAGACAGTTAGGTCCAGCTTTTCCATCACCAATCGAATCAAATTTGATCTCTGATTTACTGATCTCCGATCAAATTGATGTTCTGAATTGATCGTCGATCAACTGTGTTTCGTTTTTCCATGGATTTTCGATCTCCAATTACGTGATCAGCAATTAGCTGATCAGCCGTCGGTTGGTGGCATGGCGTAGTTTGTAACGCGTTTCGGATGAAATGAAGTTACTCTATGCCGGGCCCGGTTAGCACCGCGATGGGTGACTGCCTGCGGGCAGGTAAACCATCTCGGTGCGAAGCCTGCCAGCTAGGTCGACTCAGCCTTCTACCTTCTGTGGGATGGTAAAATGAGTACTAGCGGTGGTCACGCTCATCGCTAGGGTACAGCATGAAATAAAGACAAACCACATTATCAACTGAATTTACCTGACTGTTATATTCACTTTTCATCAACTTAATACATATCAGTCGTATATATATACATCCACAATTCTATAGTATAATTTTTACTACACATGAGAAGTTCAGAACATGGCATCACAGTGACTAGTACCACAGATTGACAGCAGACAAACTCTCAGCAACTTTTGTCTCGTAACAGATATAACAAGTAAGTGACTTCGCATCACCACAACAGCCGAGTGTGATGATGGGAAAAACCCTGTGAATCGGGTACAGAAGCTATCAGAGATGGCAATGCATGACTCACTTCACCGATGATGGCACTGTCAATGGACATTTCCATTCAGCAGTCTAACTGAACATCTGGCACCAGCCAGACGCAGTACAGTCAGGTCTTTGAAAGATACCACATGTACTTATGGACCATGTACGATCCATCTGAGTTTGTGCTGTTTGCAAATGATGTTGTCAGTAACTGCCAGCCAGATGCTTGCAGATGATGCATCAACACCATCTTAGCTCCACCGCCAGCTGTCACGTTCACGGACCGATATTCCGCATCCCCCACTCGCAGGTCTCTCAGCGTCTTTTCTGGCAAGGGCAGCATCAGCAGTGCTTGCCGCGCACCCGATATCACCAAGCCACTGTTTTTTAACTCAGCATTAATGCCGCGTGGCGGATCGGAATAGAATCGGTAGAAGTATGCAGTCTCTTCAAAGTCCAACATCTCCAGGTAGAAGCCGGGACGACGCGCAGCGCTGGAAGATGCGGACCGTAATCTGATTGACTTCAGCGCAGTGACAAGAGGCACGACCTGGTAGAAATCTGCCTCTGCCTCCAGAAGATCGAAGTCTTTAAATCCGTGTGGAAGACAAAGGTGACCGGTGCGAAGAAAATTGAGAACGTGTCGAAACATGTAACCATCACGGTCGATAAAGTGATTACCGTCGCGATCTAGTGATGGCGGCGACGGTGCAAAGCGATTGCCGAACATTGCACCGAGCATCGAGTCTGCATACTTTGTCAGAGTTGATCGAGTTGTTGTGTACAGTACACCTCCAACGTTTAATGTCAACACCTCATCAGGAGATGACAATGACATTGTATATTTCACAGAATAACGCAACGTGCTTTGCAGTAAGTGCAGGAAAACACAACCTGTTCAAAATAACAACAGTCTTGTATAAATAAATTTCAGACACATGCATAACATTCAATGTATCATAGTATTCTCCTAGAGATAAGAAACAGTAACATCCAACAGATGTATTATCAATTACTTTTAAACATAATCCATACACATTCACTAATGAACCCACAATCTTGTAAACAGTTTTTTTAAATGTATCGCCCATTTTCTTGGACTGATAGAAACCCAAAAACTCTGATGCCTATACCCTAGAATAGACTTACCAATTACTACACAAGTAAATGCAAAAAGCCAAATTCAGCTAGCCATCCACCGCAATGTTTAGAAATGCAAATCAAAAAATTGTCTATGACACAGAAAAATCTTACTATCAGCATCTGACAATATTATTTCACTTGACATGGAAAAGTAAAGGGTAAGCCCAACACTGAGCAGATTAGGCTCAGACTTCAGCAAGGTAGCTGAAACTGGAGTCTAAATCAGCCAGAGCTATCTTTCGCTTTCAGTGTAAATAGAGCAACTTGTACCCAAAACTATCAACAGAACTTTATGCGTTTTAACTGAACAGACTGATGTTATTGTGTGGGCTGCCGATTGAGTGCCAGACGTGTGTTCTTGTCCCATTCATTTTGTGATTTTTATTGGATATAAGCTTATCTGTATGACAACTTTTTATATCTAATGAGTTGTCGGGAGTTGCGGGCGTGTTATTCCTTTGCCTGGTCGAAGTTGGATTAACTCATATTTTGATGAATTTTAACGACAAGCAACACCGAGGGGCGAGACGGATTTTGACCCGTGAGTTTCTACTCGGCTTAAGACAGGCCGCGCCTAAACTGGACCTTAGTACTCGCCACCACATCGCATCACTGGGCTGTGCCGGCCGCCGCCGTGGCTGCCGTCAGGCCGCCAGAAAGCGAAACACAAACAACAAGCAGGAATTCCAGTTGTTGTTGGCCGCCGTCGGTCTGTTCTACGTACAACAGTTGCTGAAGTTCGCCAGCGAGTATTAAATGCAGTCAAGATACAAGTTCCTGTTCCTCATATGTGCAAAAGCATCCCGTCTACACCCACATCGTCTATATACCTGCTCAACGCTGCTGCGCTGTCTAAGCTGGGAGCCGTCCAGCATCTCGCCGAGGACCTCCACAGTTATGGTGCGTCTGTTTCTGCTATAACTGAAACACACTTTAAAACTAAACACACGGACAGTACTATTGGTATTGAAGGATTCACAGTGTACCAGCGTGACAGGCCTGGGCAGCGTGGAGGCGGCGTGGCGCTGTATGTGACGTCATCAGTGCAGTCGTCGCCCTGGGTGCCTGCACTTGCCATCGCCAGCAGTGCATTGGAGATCGACTGGGTGTGTGTCGGTGATCATACGTTCATTGCGGCACTCTATATCATCCGCCGAGTCCGACCTATCAAACGGAAGTTTTGTTGGAGTACGTCGAGGCATGGATAGCGGAGATTTCGCACGATTTTCTGTTGGAAGATATCATAATCGCCGGCGACGTAATGAATGAAATGAATGTCATAAAAACTCTCGACAACTCCTAAATGCTCAGTAGGGCATCTCGTATTGTTATCATCATCTCCATAAATATATAATACTACACAAATACAATCTATAAATTAAAAATAAATCTAATAAATATATTATATAATAGTAGTGTGACGAACGAATTATGGAACTTTCATTCCCACGTACTTTCGTTCCCGGGAGCAAAAGTGACGTGGAACTTTCGCTCCCAGGAACTTTCGTTCCATGGAACTTTCGTTCCCACAGTCAGCGTAACGTGGTTTCCTTCCCCAACACAAATTATGATTATTTAATTGATAAACTAATGGAAATTAAGGCGTTATAATTTGTTTGTATATTTGTACAG
>Ga0209671_1008965_pt1 | contig 10474 bp, 5 predicted proteins | sample WorMetHERISLAND2_2_FD_187401 | JGI IMG/M metagenome (GOLD analysis project Ga0209671, IMG submission 187401) | Marine gutless worms symbiont microbial communities from Max Planck institute for Marine Microbiology, Germany - Olavius geniculatus... | ecosystem: Host-associated > Annelida >...
CAGTGGTGTGGGACAACCCTGCAGGAGTTAAGCCACGCTGCCCTAGATAGGCAGCGGTGGGCAGCGATAGTAAGAATGGCGTCAGACACCAACGGGCATTGAGCCCACGGTTGTCGATGATGATGACGATGATGACTATGCGGCTGACTGGCTATCCATTGCTAGCGCTAGCGAACAATTGGACCGGCGGCGTAATTGGACTTCGGACTTAATTGAGCATAACGATGATACAGAGAAGCAACCAGTTGCTGTTTGTGGCCGATAAGAAGCACTAAAGCGCGCAGCAGCAATCTGCATGTACGTATAGGCTGGCGTTCGTGGTCTGCAGGGTTCAAGCACGACATTTAATGTCGACACTAGAAACGCATTTTCTCACACCGACAAGATTTTTTTACGTGCTGAAATTTCTCTCGCCTGTATATTTTACTAGCAAAGCCGCAAGGCTTAGTATGAGGTCTTTGCAGACGGGCGTGGTCCATGGGCGACGACGACGTTTAAGGAAGTTAATTTCTTATAGGAGATTTTTAGTCAAAATTGTCGAGTTTATTTTTTGCCCATTTTTGATTTTATATCAATCTTTATTTACGAAAGAACACTAAAGTAACAAACAGACAGAGACAGACAGACGCACGAACAGACAAGATGCAGAACAGAGACAGACATAGAAAACATTTGAGGATAATTTTTTTCCCTTTATTTCATATGTTTTTCGAGAAACATATGTAAGCTGAACTGTACAAATTTGGCACATGGAGTGCTGTAGTTGACGTATTCAACCATCTAGTTTTTTTCAATCGGTTTTTTAGGTTTCGTTTTTAGAGGGTCAATATTTTTTGGTCTCCCACAAGAACAAGGTGTTGCCGTTAACTCAGGGCTTGAAGTACAAAACCGTTTTGCATCGTTTTGTGTGGGTCTAACACAGTCTAGTGTCATACAAATCATTCATCGCAATGTTTGTCTGAAGCGTTTTTTTCATTTACCTAAACTTCTATTTGTTATTACCGTTAGGTAGTTTTTGCGCTCATTAATATTTCACAAGGTAATGTAGAAACGCATTTACGGTGTGGATATAATAATCTTCTTATTGCAAATTGTCTCCAGAGTGTGCCAGTGAAAGAATTTTGAAAATCGGCGAATAATTGGCGAAGATACGGACAAAAGTAAAGTGGCACGTTTTTTGGCCCACCCTGTAGTATGTTGTCAGCGTGTGTATGTTGTAGTACGACCTGTGCTGGTTGGTCTCTAAGTGCTGCGGCGAGCAACTGCGCTGTGCCAGCTGCCGTACGACCGACGACCAGCTAGACGACGACGACGACTATCCTGACGCACAGTCTGCCGGCATCGTACTCAGCGACGGCGTCACCGTGGGTGGCCGGGCACGTTCTCTTAGTGCAGCCTGCGGTGCAGCAGGCAGATCGCCACGCCCTGGCCGATATGCCGCCGCTACAGCGAGCACCGGCGGGCACCGACGACACACGGCCGGTCACTGCAGACGATTAGTACCACCATCGCCTCAGCCGCCGCGCTCCAACCTACGTCTGTCGCCCGCCCTGCAGGCGTCCATCATCCACGACATGCCCTGATACTACTACTGCTACTACTACCACTACAGCGAACCACCACTGCAACTACGGACAACTACAACAGACAGCAGTATACAGTTACACAGGATCACACAACTACAGCAGACAAACCACAACTACAACACCCGCCCACTGGACGCGCTGTGATACTACTACAGACCAATACTACAACTGCAGGCAATATACAACAATCATCATTACGACTACACCCGGTCTACACTTGACTGCACAGCTACAACAAACTACAACTATTACTACATCTACCCATCTCGACGCACCGTAGTCGGCAAGGACCGGAGCGTCACCCCGGAGTGTCCACGTGACACGGCTCGTCTCCAGAGGTCAGCAGGCGGAGTGCTGTTGTCCCCACGAGGTTGATCGAGCCATCTGTTGCTGGGGCGGTCTGGACGACGTCTCCAGCTACGGTCAGGGGGGCAGACACGACTACAGTCTACAACTACACCCGATCAGCTACATAATTGCACAACAACAACAGACAAACTACAATAACAACACTACTATAGGTTTACTACTACTACCACACTACTACTACAACTACGGACAACTACAACAATGTCTTGCATGTGATCATGTGGCTGAATATAATATTTGATCAGTGGAGCAATTTGCATCGAACGTGAATCATCATCAAAGTCGTGTTCCCCTAGTGCATTGTGCAGCAAAAATTGTGAAAGAAATAGCTAATAAGGTGTTTACACGTTTCAGCAAACGTCCTGCAAACTTCCAGCAAATGTATTCAAAATACACGTGCTAATGCTAGACGTTTGCTGGATGGTGTAAACACTCTATAACGAGTACGAAGCAGCGGCGAGACCAGCGTCGCCACCTAGCGAACAAAACTGAAAAGTACCCCCTTCTGGATAGAACCCCTCCCCCTCTATATCTAATCGACAGCATTCTGTCGTGTTCGCGAAATGTTGGCAAGACTTTGTTGTACGTTACCAATACTCAGCCTTGCATTTATTCACAAAGATCAAAACCAAGCATATTATCTTCTACAGCGTAAAATAACGTAGGCCTAACATAATACGACACGGTCTGCTGTTGTTGTCCTCTAAAAAAATTCAAAATCCTTTATAGTTCTGGTTCTGGAACATGTAACTAGCAAACTGTGACTTTGGCAAACGGTTCTTGAAGCAGCCTGGTGCTTCGGCGATGTCTTTGTCGAGACTGTTCCACTGTGGTATACTGTATGAGGAAAGAATGTTGAAGATGCTGAGGTTTGAGTCCCCACAAAAATCTAATCACTTGGCCTTTGATTGGACCACGCCTGTATTTACGAAGGTCGGTCGTACCAGCGATTGGTTTCGTGAATAAGATGCGACGTCGGACGATTTGCGACCGGCACACGTCCGACATCGTTGACCAAAGTCGATCTCCACCAAAAGTCAGGTTAATTGTTGCTGTTAATTGTTAAGCGCTGCCGTTCAAGACACTGTAGAAAACGGTATACAATTTTTTTTTTGTTTTCGTTGATCGATTGATCCATAGATGTAAAAAAAACGTTTTTTACGTTTTTTATTCTTGTCACGTTTTTTAAACGTTTTTTAACGTTTTTTATTTTTTCAACGTTTTACATATTTTATTTTTTTTAAAAACGTTTATCAAAATTTGAAAATTCTACCGAGAACGTCGAGAAGGGCTTTCAAAGCCACATAAACGAATTAATAGGCTATAGTGGTGGTAGTTTACTTGCATTGTACTTAGTCTAGTGATACTTGGTCTTATGACCACGCGACTGAATTGAATAAATTTTCTCTGTCTTTAGTTCTAGCTGCACTGCTCTTACGTCATTAGGTTCTAAACAAAGTGTTCTAAACAAGAAGTTGAACAAATTAAGGCTAACGTTTTTTGTCAACGTTTTTAAACGTTTTTTTAATTTTTGCCACGTTTTTACGTTTTTGAGCGTTTTTAAATTTCTTTTTCTAGAACGTTTTTTACATCTATGGATTGATCGGTCCGTTCGCGACGAATTTGGGGAACAGTCAACCGCGGAGCTGAACAAACGAACATGAAAAATATATTAGCCAGCCTCCTTCGTCCGACGTGTGTAATGAGTAAAAATTGCTAGCGGTACTCTCAATAATGTAGGCCTAATGTTATTACAAGACGTCTTCGTCATATGTTTTTTCTGCAGACTTGTCGTCTTTCGTCGGTTTATGCCGAAACTTCAATATTTCGTTTTGTTGTGTGGAGCAGTCCGCATCTCTTGTGAACTTGCTGTACACGCTTTCAATTTCTTTTGCGGGCCACTAATAGCACTGAACAGTTTATCTGCTTCAGTTATCAATAACTATTTTCTTTGCTTTTTAGCCGACCGTACTTAAATAACGGTCGAGCTATTGGTATGTGTTGTCGTCCGTCCGTCCGTCTGTCACGGATATATTGTGGCTAAACGGTGCAAGATAGAGCCTAGGTTGCTATTGATCACTAATAGGAAGTGGCATATTGGCTTTCAAATGACATGCAAATCATCGACGTTGGATGACCTTGAAGGTCACTGACAACCAGTTTTGTTTTTTTTTGTTACGGCTAACGTATAGACTCGGCCAAATATAACACGTTCACAGTGGGTAAACTTCATATCCAAGCTACTTTGGGTAATTTTGTTGTCTTTTTGAGATAATTGCTGTCATCATAATATTTGTGGTATATACCAGTAAAATATTATGTACATATAGTAGTAGTTAATGTCGTTGTTGTTGTTGTTGTTGTAGTTGTTGCACTGTTGTTGTTATGGTGTCACGGACCTGTTTCTCAGAGATATTTTTTATATCGTTTTCAGTCAACAGTTGAGGAAAGTTATTTGCATTAAATTTTTTACCATTTTCGATTATTTCTGATTTTATAAGTGCTCCTCTGACGTTGTGACTATTTTCGCTTTGTCAGTACACCGAGTTAAGTCCCACAACTCACTAGGCCTAGTTGTTGATGCAGCGAATAATGGAATTTTAATGGAATTAATTGCTTGGTCAGACTTTTTATGTTACGTGCGTGTTGTTAAATGTTTGTAATTATTGTTAACGTTGATGTCGGTAACATGCACACAGCATAATGTGTTTGTATTTTCACATCGTGCGCTTCACGAACCCCTTAGGCGTATCCAAATAGATGCTCATTTTACAGGGTATAACCAAGTGGGAGCATTGGAGTCTCTCATTGGGCCTACAGGCTTCAGCATTGCCGACAACATGCAATAGGCCTAGCACATTACAACCTCCGCGGGCGAGTTGAATAGCAACGTTTTTGGATCGCGCCCATGGACTTTTAGCGCCCTCGCGTCTCTTTATGTCCAGTTTCCAGTGTTCACTAGTGCTTTTTACGAGACTTGTGACTATTCCATTATCATTAGCAATGCATGCCACACTGCCAAGTCACCCCATTGAGCGGGTGATAGGGCCACCCGCAATTTAACCTCGTTACTCGCTCAAAAGCCAAAGTAATTATCAGCCACCAACGATAAATGTCTCCTATTGACGTAGGCCCTAACGGTAAAGTGTCGGCCTTATGGTCAAGAGGTCCAACTGCAACTCAGCCTCCCATCCCTCCGGGGTAGGTAAATCGAGTCTGTCTGGCTGGGGTTAAAGCGGAACGCGTTCACTTCTGTCGGGTAGGATGACAGGCAACACCGTGTGATTCCATATGGCAAGTGACGCTCCGTAGCTCTGCGATGGGTTCCCCATAAAAAGCTATGCACAACCTTTAACCTTTAATTGTTTAGCAACGGCTGATGGCTGCATCAAACACTTACTAATAGTCGTCCCACAATGATACAGCTGGCTAGGGCCATGTGCTGCCATAACGAGAATACAATGCATGGGAGCCTACGTATACATCATGGCATCTAGGCCTAAAATGATTTCTGGGAATGAAGTTACATAGCCAACGGAGGTGCGATTTCAGCGCATGTTCAGCCAAAAGCGCCTGCCCAAAACGACGCAGATTTTTTTTTCGTTTTTTTTTCTTGGACGAATAAAACCAGGTTAGGCATATCGGCATTTTTAACGTTAACCCGATACAAATCTGGACTTTTACTTCGTAGTCGTAGTCGTCGTCACCATGGCCGCACCAACAAGTGGCGAGCAGTACGCTGTGGCGGTTCTAGCCCGCAATATCTGTAACCAATTTGCCAAACATAAGGTCGTATACGTACCGCCAATAAGCGTGATTCAACCCTTACCCATGGCGAGCGCGGTAGCGCGAGCCTATAACAGGGGTTTGGAGGCAGCGCCCCCAGCAGAGTCCAGGCCCCCAGGGGCAGTCAAGGGGTCAGGGGGAAAAGTCTCCCTGAAGCTGACACTTTTGGCTTCTGGACGTTTAATGTAAGCCGCAAATTTGACCATTTTTCTAAAATTTGGAAACACAAATAAATTTGATATTTGTGTTATCTTTGCAAAAATCATTGATGGCAACGAAACTGGGAGGGGGAGCCTAGAGCAAAACTAGGGGTCTGCCCCCGGCCCGGGCCTAAAACCGCTACTGGCAGTACGGCAGTAAAGGGTTAAATGCGCAACCCAGTAATTAATAGTAGCCGATAAATGCAATGATCATTATGCGGCCGCTGTAATAGGCCACACTAAGTAAGTAAGTAAGTAAGTAAATGATTTATAAAGCGCCAAAGTCTCAGAAAAAAATCAGGGCGCATGAAAGAATCAGGGTCTTGTTCGTCCGTCCGTCTGTCATCTGCCTGCCTGTCTGTCACCCACGGGTTCCTAACTTGAAAACAAAAGGCGTAAACGCGAACGAGTGAGTAGTTTCTTAACGGCAAGTGAGACAGCAGTACCCAGTGTGGCAATTACTGCCCGCGGTAGCGACGACAGTATTGTTCTCAACATCGTTGCTACTTTAGTTTTCCTCCGTTAACATGATAACTCATAAACCGCTACACTGAGCTTGATAGAATTTTGCGCCACTCTCGGAGAAAAATTATGAATTTTTCGTTTCAAAAATGGCGCATTTTGGTGTACTTTGTATTTTTGAGCGACAGTGTGCCCCCCTCCAAACGTCGCGGGGCTCGCGGTAATTTACCCCATCCCCTACCTCAATCCTCTGTCGACGGGCCTAATTGAAGTAGACGACAAACGCCATATCGATGGTTACAAATGGTGAATGTTTGGAAAAATCCATAAAACAATATAGCGATAAACTGAGAATATATCAGTGCTGTTGACAAAAGATCGCATATAATAAGAGTGTTATTAATAGGCAAAAATATCCATCAAAAAAGTGATGAAAAAATACAAAAAATATACAGTCTCAACTTAGCAACACAATGTACACGATTACCGCACGAATTATGAATGCGCTGATGAAAAAACGAACGTCAGATGTGTCGGGTGGTGGAATTATTACGAGTTCAACTTCAATTATTTACGATGGGGTGGGGCTTATATGACTTGGTTTTCGTCATATACGTCGCTGGTGAGTTCTAACCTAGTTAGTATGCACTTCTATTGCATTTCTACGGGGCGGGCCAAAAAAATTTCCAACTTTTTTTGTCTGAACTTTGTCAAATCGCCACCAAATTCGATAATTTTTGGCACACAGATGGCCACGACAATAGAAATATATGAAATGTACTCAACTTCCACTTCACTTAATTTATGTCAACGCACTACCGTGTAAAACGCAGATGCTTCAAATTGTGCATAAAAATGAGATGATGTACCAGTAGGCTAAAAGTTCTAACGACTCAGTTAAGCACACAATAAACTAAACTGTGATTTATTTCGGAAAATTATAAGTTTGTGTAACAACCTGTTTCCAAATTATCCGAATTTATGCTCAAATTGTGCCCCGCATAGGCCTACCGTGACACAATGGTTTGGACGCGACGCCCACGGCTGACAGCGGCATTTACGATGAACTGATCAAACTGCACTCACTCATGGACTAGATGTGTTTCGCGGTCATTAGTCGGCTATTTTGTTGTCTGCTATTTTCAGCGTAAAAATTCAATACAACAAAATTATTAAATCACGTGGTGCTCTCTGTCAAATTGATAATGAACATGTGATCAATCTGATGCTGATAATCACCGCGTAATGTAACAATTTGGAGCATCTGCGTTTTACAAGGTAGTGCGTTGACATAAATTAGGTGAGGTGGGAAATGAATGCACCTCGCATAATTCTATCGTCCTGGCCATCTGTACGCAAAAAAATTATCAAATTTGGTAGAGATGTGACGACGTTCAGCCAAAAAAAAGTAGAGAAACTTTTTGGCCCACCCTGTAGTCAGCTACTGGCCGAATCAGTTAATCGATAAAACAGCAGCACTAGTGGCATTCGTTCACTGTGCATGCGATTTTTCCCGCGCCCATTGCACGAATCGTCCTAAAACACCATCGAAGAGACTTCACGAATCGTCCCACAATCCTGTGCCCCGCATGGTGAGGTTTATCCAGATTTTTTGCCCATGCGGTAGGCTGATCCGCACGCCCGGTGGCCTTCGCCGCCGGGCTCGTTTTCCTGACTAGAGAGCCTGGTCAGCGAGCCGCCGACCTGGCTGCCGAGGGTCTTGGTCGGCCACTTGTACGGCTTGCGCTCGGCCGTGGGCGACACGGCCGGGTTTTTCGCCAGGGTGTCGTTCACGGCGTTGCGCTGAGCCGCTATGAACTCACGGAGGTCGGTTTTGACCATGCACGGTGAGGTAGCGGCCGATGCCGGTGGAGCGCTCAGCTTGGGACCGGCGGATGCTCCGGCTGCAGCGGCGTCAGTGGCGGCCGGGGCGGCGGCGGCCGGGGCGTCAGAGGCGCGCGGGGTGCTCGCCATCGTCGGTGCCCCTTCCCCTCCTCCAGTCACACCCACGGAACTCTTCTTCTTACCTGGCGGACACGGACGGCTGGCGTCTAGAGCTCCTTGAACGTCCTGCAGATCACAGCGATCAACACCCGACACATACGCAACAATGGTCTACCAAAGTAATTTGGCAAAAGGCGAACTCGTTCCTCGTTTATATTCCCCAGGTGGCAGCACTATGTGCCACTAGACCCCGCAAAATGGCACCTAAATCCGTCGAACCGTTGAAGCACGGTGCATGAATGTAACAGACGACAGACGACAAACAAACCACGATGCAGAGAAATGTGTAGCTATAGGCGGAATTCCTTGTGCTGTAAAAATAAAAGAAAAACGGGACAATAGCAAGATCAATTAGCGTAAAAAATCTTTAAAATGCTCCAGAGTGCGTGGAGGCACATCGACGGTGGTAACCAACAGTCTACAGCAGAAATAAGTCGTTGAACAACTAATTTCAACAGCTAAAGCGAAAGTATAAATTAAGATGTCAAATGTGATAACAAATAGGCCTAGTAAATGGATGAATAAAAATTGATAATAACAAGTAATTTGAGCAAAGCCCACGTGACGCGCGACAGCAGTGGTCCTGCCACATTGGCAATCGTGTACAGCATGCAACAAAATAATAAATCGTTCTGAAGGAGTACCCAAATTTGAGGCCTACGTACGAAAGACTCCTTGAATTTAAAAGATCGAAATTTAGATTGTTAAAAACGGACGTTCTATGCTAAAAATTTCATAAGCCTACGCAGGTTGTCCAGGTTTATCTCAAGCTATTTCGGCGCAATTCACTCTTGAAATGTGCGCCGAAACCGAAAACTGCAAAAAACACTAAAATCCCCTATCATTCAAGATTTAAGGTCATTCAAGGACATTGATGTTGACACCATTGAAAAGCTCGTCACTAGTGCTTGTTATGATAAGCAGCATGTGTGTGCATAGCATAGTAGCATATATGCAACTGTTTTTACACTAGTCGAGCTAATAGCGGTACAATAACCACTATTTTTTTTTAGGGGGGGGTGAGAGTACCTCTATTTGATGCTTAACTTACCTGCGCAGGTCTCCTTAAACCTAAAGGGTCGAGACTTGAATTGCTAAAATCTGAGTTTGTCGCCTAAAATTTTGTTCCCAGGATATCTTAGTCTATCTCCAGCCATTTCGTCGCAATTCACTCTTAAAATGTGCGCTTCAGCCAAAAATTCATTGATGTTAATAAATCTAAAAAGTCCATCGCCAGTGTTTATTATGATAAGCATGTATGTACATCTGCAATCGTTTTCACGCTACACCAGCCGATAGCAGTAAAATAACCACTTTTTAGGAGAATATCCCTCTTTGACGCCCGCGTGCGCAGGCCTCGTTGAACTTAGGGAGTCGAGTCTTGAACTACTAAGATCTGCGTTTAATGCTATCTCTATCCATTTAGGTACAATTCACTCCTAACGCAGTCCGGAATTACGAAACATTCTACGAAAATTCCTAATTTTTGGGGTTTAACGTCGTTCAAGGTCATCGATGCTAATAAAATTAAAAAGCCTGTGACCAGTGCTTGTTATGACAAGCAACATGTGTGTACTCATCTATAACCGTTTTCACACTAAAAGAGCCAATGGCGGCAAAATAACGTCTATCACGCCCTCGTTCGAAGAGAACCCCTTCACCCAGGGGCACGAAATTTTGTCGTGATAAACTAGAGTCTTTGCGGCAGCGCACAGTGTAGATTTCGTGATCCTAGCTTGCACTGTTTTGATACAATACAGCAGTGTAACAAACGGACAGACGGACAGACGGACGGACAGACGCCCAGGCCATGGCTAACACGCGCGAAGCATTCTGCTATCGCGCGTAAAAATGGTATGTAAAAACAAATGTAATCAATCAACGGAAATGTAAATGCAAAGACATTTGCTCGATCATACTCGAGATAACAGCAGCGTTATAGGGTGTTTACACGATTCAGCAAACGTCCAGCATACTTCCAGCAAATGTATTCAAAATACACGTGAATTGCTGGACGTTTGCTGGACGTTTGCCGGATCGTGTAAACACCCCATTACAGTGATGCAG
>Ga0209671_1008967_pt1 | contig 10474 bp, 4 predicted proteins | sample WorMetHERISLAND2_2_FD_187401 | JGI IMG/M metagenome (GOLD analysis project Ga0209671, IMG submission 187401) | Marine gutless worms symbiont microbial communities from Max Planck institute for Marine Microbiology, Germany - Olavius geniculatus... | ecosystem: Host-associated > Annelida >...
CCTTTTGACGATTTTCTCAGCTAATCATTATTATTATTAGGCACAGTTTGCTGGAGTTATTTCAAAACGTAATAGGGGTCCGGTTTTTTTGAGACACAGTGTATAATGTTATTTTAAAATAGCATCAAAACATCTTAGATATTGTTATAAAACGCACGTGCTAAAAAGTAAACAGAAATAATTCAATTGTGCGAATGATGCATTGCGATCACTGAAACGCTGTGGAGCAGAAAATGTTTCCTTAATATTATACTATAAAATAGACACAACTCAAAAAAACATCATGCACGCTCAATTTGCCAACAAAATTTGCTTCGCCAACTTAACATTGTGGTAATAGTTAAGCTTCGGCGCTTTTGCTGCTAGGATAATTTTTTTTCAGCACGAATTCGTCTGCGTGTGGTCCGTCGGCTATAGCTGTAGACAGGCCAAGCACGTAATTCCTATTTGTATGATCGCAGTGCTAAGCCAAGGAGATGCGTGCCCGATTGAGTCAACGTGAGTCACGTGCGACGGACGACGGTCAAAGAATTGCTCGACTTCGCGGCATTTGGAAAGAAACGCCGCTCCTCGCTTTTCTCAATTTCGATTGTACGTGGCCACATAAAACTCACTAAGCTCGACCAGTCTGTGCCTAATTAGACTGCTTAGCCAGCTACAATCTCTCAGTCTAGATCTTCACTTTTTGCAACAATCCTGTACGCAGTGGGGACAAATTTTCATGTCCGTTATATCGCACTTTTGTAGTGTGCAGCAGAAAAGATGATAGCAATAATATGCAAATTTTGCAACAACAATTATTAGCAAATCATTAGCACTACAGCTGCGTGCAAAATACGGTGTCATGCAAAATTATCAGATAGCCTAAACACGTTCATTTAATTCGTAGTAAAACGGCATGCGTGTGCAACAAGTAATTTGAACAAAGCTCACGAGACGCGCGACAGCTTAGCAGTTCCTGTCCGCAGGTTGTTTTGGTCTATCTCCATCCATTTCGTCGCAATTCACTCGAAATCTGCATGCGCCGCAGCCACAAATTGCAACAAAAAACAATAAAAAGGGATCAAGGTCATTCAAGGTCATCGATGTTGACACCACTAAAAAGCTTGTCACTATTGCTTGTTATGATAAGCAGTATGTCTGTGCCTAACTGCAACCGTTTTCACGCTACACCAGCCAATAGTGGTAAAATAACCACTTTTTAGGTGGGTAGCCGTCTTTGACGGAAACCTGAGCAGGCCCCCTTGAACCTAAGGGGTCGGGACTTGGACAGAAAGACAAAGCTTTTGTCAGTAGCATCTGGACTACTGCAAAGGCATCCTCGCCGGCCTTCCACAATCCAAGCTCACCCCACTCCGAATGGACCGCACGGCCAGTCTTTGGCCTCAGAGCGGCCTCAAATACCAATAACTTGTTCAGCAAACATGTGAAATGACCAAACAATATAATCTGCGACTTTGTAAACAGTACCTATAAAATTGTATTAAAAAAGTGTGACTGAATGGCGAGCCACGAAAACTCCCCCACTTGGAGCTGATAGCTGATAGATCTAGGACTATAGCCTAGACATTTTTGTTCGGGTGTTGAGGGCGCGGCGCTAACTGGCTAACTGTTATGCCCCGGTCACACTTAGCCGACTTGAAGCCCGACCTTTCCCGACCATTTCACAAGTAGACTTAATGTATAGATGTAATAAACGTTTTTACGTTTTTTTAATTTTGGTTTCTTTTTTTACTTTTTCTGAAGTTTTTTTTACGTTTTTTATTTAAAAAACCTTCATTAAAAATTTTTTATCAAGTTGTCGGAAAAGCAATTTTAAAACCACAAGAAAAGATTTTATATGCCATAGATGTGGTAATTTACTTAGTTTAGTGATACAAAGTCTTATGACTGTACAGTTGAATTAAATTTTAACTCTATTTCCAGCTATACTGAACCTACAGCATTAGACATTAGGTTAAACAAATAAGAGCTACCGTTTTTATTCAACGTTTTAAAACCTTTTTATGTCACTTTTTAACGTTTTTTTACTTTATTATGTTTTCTGGAAAGTTTATTACATCTATGATTTGATTTTTACAACATTAGCATGGATGATGTCAAAAGTCTGGAACTTATGCATTACTATGTAGCACTAGATGCAGACATCACAGAAAATGACATGCTCACCGCAAATCTGATTCATGATAGAGGAAAAAAGACATCAGGAGGAAGAGAAGGTTTTGGCAAAGAAACTGGCTGGAGAGAAGACCATGATGGTCAGTATAAACGCGAACGCCTCATGACAGAGCTTAAGGACGAAGATGTAGCTTCGTTCAGGAATTTTGTGAGGATGGACCCCCCAAATGTTCCAAGAGCTGTCTATCAGGTTGGGTCCCAGAATTGAGAGCACAGACACTTGAATGAGGAAGGCTTTAACTCCTGAACTGAAGCTGGCCATCACACTCAGGCATCTTACGACAGGAGACAGTTACAGGAGTCTCATGTACGGCTTCAGAGTGGCTCACAACACTATTTCCTTCATTGTACGTTAAGTATGTCGGGCCATCACAGACGAATATGCTCAGGAAGTCATCTCTACTCCAACAACGCCCGAAGAGTGCTGCAGATTGCTGCTCAATTTACTGCGAGATGGCAAACATGCGCTTTTAAGTTATCTTACCTACTTACGTGGCAACCTCAAAAAACAAATTCTGAATCGTCATCCGTTTATGACATGTTGCTAAACAGAACTGATTACCCACTCTAGTAATTCACCCATAACCTTCAGGCATTCACTACTTAGAAGCATATTTCCATCAGTCTTTTTATCACCTATAGATGCCAACTAGCTGTGGGCGTAAGAGTTGCTACCAAAAGCGTCCAATCCTACGCTGAACCGATGACAATCAACACCGTTTTACAAGCCCAAGGCAAAACGCAACTGCAACCACTGCAGCTGCTCTACGCCTACTGATCGTACACTGGACGGACCGCATACAGCGCTAATTGCCGCAATTATGACGGCAAAAAAACGCAACAACTTTTTACGTTGACGTCATTTGTGTGGAAACGCGGCAGCGGGTCCGAGTTTACTTGGTTCGTTTTCCGCGAGAGTTTTAGCTTACTGCCGTTGCTTGCCCGCTACTGATGGCTTCCGATACATTTTTACGCGCGAAAGCAGCTACTGCTTCCAGCGCATCTTAGCCATCGCAATTCTGACCGTCCGTCCGTCTGTCTGTCCGTCCGTCACACGGGTGGATCAGTCAAAAACGGTGCAAGCTAAGATTACCAAAACTTCACCATCTGCTGCCTGGAAGACTCTAGTTTCAGGAACCGTAAAGCTTTTCCATAAATTCGAAAGGGGTCACCCCGAACGATAGCGCTAAATGAGAAAGGGTGAAAAAAATTTGCTATTCATAGCCAATAAGTCGTTGTATCTCAATAACGATGCGAGATAGGGCCTAAATTACTATTAATCACTAATAGGAAGTCGTACACTGGCTCTCGATGGCCACCAAATTCAATGACCTTGAATAATCTTGAACGATAAAATAAGGGTTTTATGGATTTTTTGGCGATTTCGGGCTACGAGACACATTTCAAAAGGGAATTGCGCCGAAACCAATTGAGATAAACATAGACAATCTAATTCAAAATTTTTAGCATTAAGCGTGAATTTCGACGTTCTAAGTCTCGATTTTCTAAGTTCAAAGAAACCAGCGCACGAGGGCACCAAAGAGCGGTACCCCCGTAAAAGTCGCGACGAAATGGCTGGAGATAGACTGACAGTTTGCGAACAAAAACTGCTATAGGTTTTCGCGCGTCTCGTGAGCATTGGCTCAAATTTTTTGTTTATTTTTGAACTGCAACAGCAACGGCTAAGTAGGCTTCAAAGCAAAACTAGAAATTTAATGAACACTTTTAGGCTATTTGTCAAAAACCGACAGACAGACAAATAGAGAAAAAATATATAGGCCTACAATCAACCACAATTAGCTTAAATGTCAATAGCTTGTACACAGCAAGAAGCCCAGCTTTCACAAGATTTCACAAGGAAAAGCCGATCGTATGAAGATGTCGGTAGGCCAGCAAATACTTTTACGCGCGAGAGCTAGCATAGCTAGCTATAGCGAGTATCAGTTATGGTAACTCTGTCTTGGTGTCTGTCTGTCACAACCCGGTACCAATCGGAGCCCCGATGAGATAGAGACTTTTGGTTTTCGTATGAGAGCTTAAAGTCTCTAGTATTTTTGACAAAATTTCATGCCACTGAGTAAAGAGGGTCCACATGAACGAAAGGAAAAAAGAGGGGCACCCCCATAAAAAACGTTATTCTACCGTTATTGGCTCGTTTAACGTGAAAATGGTTGCAGATAGGCACAGACATGCTGCTTATCATAACAAGCACTGGCGACGAGCTTCTTAGATTGTCAACATTGATGACCTTGCTTATCATAACAAGTACTGCAACGAGTTTTTTTAGAAACGTCATCATCGATGACCTTAAATGACCTTGAACCCCCAAAATAGGGGGTTTTAGTGATTTTTTTGCGATTTCGAGCTGCGACACGTATTTCAAAAGTGAATTGCGCTGAAATGGCTGGAGATAAACCAAACCAACCTGCGTATGAAATTTTCAGCATTGAATGTAGATTTTAGCAATTTAAGTCCGGATCCTTTAGGTTTAAGGAAGCCTGCGCAACGGGTGTCAAAAAGTGGTTTCCCTTTTAAAAGTGGCAATTTATCCGCTGCTGACTTGTATAACGTGAAAATGGTTGCAGATAGGAACAGACATGTTGCTTAACATAACAAGCACTGGCGACGAGCTTTTTAGGACTGCAACATTGATAACCTTGATTAACCTTGAGCCCTAAAAATAAAGGTTTTTAGTGATTTTTGGCGATTTTTGGCTGCAAAAAAGTAAATTGCGACGAAATGGATGGAGACAGACCAAAATTACCTGCAAATAGAAACTGCTATAGGCTCTCGCGCGTCTCATGAGCATTAACTCAGATTTCTTGTTGTGTCATGTGGAAAGACTTATGCGACTTCCTATTAGTGCTTAATAGCAACCTTGGCCTTATTTTTCACCGTTTCTGAGATAGACTCCGGCCAGTTTTCGGTTGAAGAAAGCACGTATTTCTCACTTCCCCCTTTATTCAATCCCAAATTTGAATTAAAAGTTTATCTTGCACTGGGTCGCTAAAATTTTGCAAGCGCTGAACCATTACATTAAGATAGTTATTCGTGTAAAAAATTTTCGGTAAGACCTACCTCGAAACCGCAAAACATGCGTGACGAACAGAAAGCCAGACAGACAAACGACAGACTCCTCGTAGCAAAGGATCAGACCTTTAAACTTACAGCTTAACAATCGCGCTAAAACCACAAAACAAAATCACAGAACACAAAATCGCAAAACAACTTAGAAATTTACATAAAATTAAAATTTTTTTTTAACTAGTTTACATGCACCTTGACCCCGCTGGGGGCTACGTCGTCAGGCACCTGTTATAGACACGTGCTTCGCGAGCCATACTGCTAAATACGCCACTGCCGCAGTAGTTATACTACAACTAAACGTGGATTGTTTGCCGAATCACACCGGTCACAAGCGACCTTGACCAGCTGGGCAACTCAGCCTACTGTCCTCAGCTGGATGGAAAGTCAGTAGCAGCATACATGCCTAATTTAAACAAATATAGGGTCGTGGTATGTCTGCCAGCTGCACCGCTGGTTTAGTTGTCAGTTAGTGCGGATAACACTGCAGCTGCTCAAGTAGCATCAGCTCATGTCGACAGCTGCTGATTCTGGCTCTCCTGGTCATGAATCTAACACATGCACGTATGGGCAGCGCTATAGCACATGTCCTGCAGGTCTCTAGTCTTTACATATCTGTGCATGTTTGTACATGCCTGTAATGGTCGCCACTTCATAACTGGAGGTCGTGCACTATCGCTGTTTTGCACCGGACGAATGTTGCTGCAGTAAAAAAGCACCGAATTAAAGTCACGATCTGCTCCCCGTCAGCGACAACTAATCTTGTACACGTACTACATTATTATGCGCTAGCAGGTACGCTGTTACGATCCTTCGTTCTGTTCGTGGAGTGAGCTTGCGACTCAATCACGCTAATAAGCAGTCGTAAGCAGAAATTTAAAAAAACCAACAAATGCATTAAAAATCGCCGCAAATGGAGTCTGAACCTAACACGTATCGGTTGCTGCCAGCATACCGAGAACCCATGAAGTCAAGTCGTGTTTACACGAAGTAGACGTAGCAATGCGGAACCGGGGTAAAGGCGTCACTGGTATAGGCCCGGTAGTAGGTCGGCGTTACAACGGTTTATGCTTTGATTACTAGTGACGCAAACAGCACAAGACCGCAGTTACACTAGATGTAAGCTGTACATCGACCTTAATGTCAGTCGCTGTCCTTGTCCGCCGGCAATTCCTCAAGATGTGTTAGGTGTTCTTGAGATCAACACGCTAAAATATACCAGGCAGTAAATCTTTAGAATTTTTTTGTATAAAATCTGAAGCGAAATTATCAGCAGTGCAGCTACAGAGTTTTATCGTTTTGCAGCAGAATGTAAATACATAAATTTTTAAAAAATCAGCGCTCAAAAGCAAAAACCAATGCTGAGAGTAATACAATTTTTTAAAAACCTGTAGGGTTAAGACAATCGGCTACATAAGCATATGCTTTAAAAAGTTTTAGATCCGGATTGCTAATTAGATTGCCAACAGAATTTAATCAAAGTGTTCACGCCGTTCACGGACAACTTACTCACGCCCAAAAATTCCTAAAAATCTGTACACCACTTTTTAAGTAATCCAGACTATACAGACGGACAGGTGAACACAACTTCTTTCAGTTGACGAAGCTGGCTACTATCGATGCGCAGCGTTAAAGAGCGCATCTGACGGTAATCCAGCATGTGTGCATAGCACCTGTTTGTCTGGCTGCCTGTTCGCCTACGGGTCACATAAGTTCGTATTTAGTTTGACCGCACCCGTAAGCGGTTTGATTGGATCGATGTGTATACTTTCACCGTCTAATTTCTTTTTTAGCCGCGTGCTAATCAGCTGTGTGATGTGACTACCGTAACACAACAATGTACCTTATACACCGTGTATCAAAATTTTTTTTGGAATAACTTTGTGAAACATTAGCCGATTTATATATTTTTGACACGCAGCATCATAAAGAAACCTGACCTGAATGACTACAGTTTTGCTCGTTTCACCTTAATACTGTTGCTACATTTGCTACAATACGTTGTAAAATGCCAAAGTCGTAGTTTGGTGGTCATTTACGACAATGAATTGATACTGGGTAGCGCGTGCGTCGGCTCAGAAATGATTAACTGAATAGCGACAAGCAAAAAGTCACACGTGTCACATCACATCATCATGCTCAAAATGTCTGTTTCCAGCACGAACGCAAGCGCGTAGACGGCAACGCCACGAGCCATCAGAACGTTTAAAAACCGCGTGACTTAAAGCGGCTCGCTTACTGTTAATGCGTCGTTTCAGTTTGTCGATGAACGATTTTAAAATATATATTCGTACGATTAGCATTAAATAAGTAACATATTTTTAATGGTCTTGTGGTCTCAATAATTTTTTGAGCCGTCGCTTGCGCGATCCATAAATTTATTGTTGTAAACGGCCAAAATGCGACTTCTGCATTTCACAAGGTAATGTAGCAATAGTACTGAGCAAAGGCATGCAAATTACAGTCGTTTACATCAAGTTTTTTACGATGTTGTATGCCAAAAATTATCAAAATCGGCCAATGTTTCAGGAAAGTATTTAAGAAATACAAGTGGCATAGCTTTTTAAAACACGGTGTAATTGCCGAAGTAGTTAGAACAAAACTACGTATAGAAATTAAATACTGAGGCTTCCAGTAAAACTATAATTACGTGTCTGACATTTACGATAGAGAATTCCGATGATAACGAAAACGATCGCGTATTACGTATGCAGTCGCCGCCGCATCTTTTTATTATTTGGTCGCGAAATCAAAACTAAACAAGTGCCACTGTCACATAAAAATACACTGTAGACCTAAGCTATCTCAAAACAAAAATACAAAACTACAGGCTGCTTTCTAAATTAGCACCAATAGTAGGCCTGGCTTCCATCTATAAACGGTACGATAAGCCTACTGTACAATCTGGCAATAGACATTCCGAATCTCCGACGGGAGCGAAAATACGCGGACCGTATCTGCCGGACGAAATGCTACTGAATGCCCAACACGGCACGTCATAGTAATTGGTTTAGAAGTGACGCAGTATCGAAAGGCGGGAAAATAAATGCCAAAAAGCATACACGGTTGGCATCAACTACATAAGATTTTGCATGTGTTTGAAGAATACTAAACATTTCGAATGTAGTATGAAATAAATATTGGTTACATGACGTTGTTGATCTAAATTGCCTTGTGTGAATAAAAAATCTCAATCACGAGAAAGATCTTCGTCGTTAAAAGTTTAAAACATCACAATGATATGGTAATATCGATATGGTAACACTTACTGTGCGCTCAAAATCTACTGTATGAATACGAAAAACAGCAGAAAAAAATAAAAATAAAAACGATAATCATAAAATACGTAATAGGGGCCTAGTCTCAAAGTCCGTAAAGATACAGCAGCAGTATGTAGCGAAAACAACGCGCTCAGCAAGTAAATTTTAAGCGCTAATTACAAGAAATACTAAAGATGACTAAGTGACGAAAATGCCGAGAGTTAAGATGATGAAAGAGAGTTGATGCAGTTGATCGTGCCGTGATGTAGACTACTGCTACTGAAGTTAATTACTCCCAACAGGTGAGGCGCGAGCGCACCAACTCGCTAGTGGCAAAAGATATTTTAGTAACTAAAACGAAAACAAAACGAAAATTATTGATCTTTGATTTGCAAAAACGTGAACTAAAATTTTTAAGTTAAAAAACAGAAACTGGATGACACAAAGATTACGGCAAGCAGAACGAACAAAGGAGGAAAAATATTTACGGCATAAAAATAAAGTATTTTGAAAAAAACTATAATTAGCATTGAGTGAAGCTAAGTGAAACGTGTAGAAACTGAAACTAAAATTAACTTAAAAACTAAAATTTTATTTTTTATACAGTGCCGATAATTAGGCAGATACGACTGATGTCTTGATGCATTGATGTCAACGAACCGTAACATTAACATTAGTCCGTGTTTTATACAGCGTAACAGGGACGGCTGCTGAAACAGGCGCATCAGGTGCAGCTGCCTTGATCCTAACATCATCCCAACATGTACAAAACATAAAAAACGAATTGCTATATTACAGAAAAACATTATTGAGTTGGACCAATAGTTTAACAATTATTGACACACACACACATCAATGTATTTCCGGTCTGTTATATAGCACGTCGTGTATTGTAATGCATTCTAAAACATTTTACAGCATCATAAAAAGTTGGTGGCATTTTCGTGTTAAGCGGCAGTGAACTGCTAATGTGCAATACGATTCTTACAGCTTCTGCTGTAAAGCCCTAATCTCTGTATAATACAAAGACCGAGATTTTTCATGAGACTTAAAATCTGTTTTCAGAACTCGTCATGCGCATATACAACGTTGTCAAACTTAACTGTATTGCGTTTTATTTCAGCAAGGCATTTTTTCGGCAGTAGAAGAGGTCCGCACTCCGCAAGGAACACGTTTTGGTTAGCTGCTGTAAAAAATTGGCAACGGCGGTAAATTATTTTAGAACTTCCAGTCACAAAGAAACGAAAAACAATGATAGTGTTACTATGCAGCAACCGTATTCGTAGGCCCTATCATTTTGATTTGAAACGAAGTAGACGCTATACTTAAGCCAATATTCAGATTTTCTCGTCATTCAAAGTTCAGCGGTGACAATAAATGATACACGTGTATAAATTCTATGCGTCTATGCGTCGATTTACATGTATTGCTAAGCTGGGACATTAGTTCGCTCCGTTCGTCCATATAACATGCACTTGCCGCTGTATTGCTGCTGTTCACCGCATGCGTAGGCCTACAGCCGTCTATGCAATATGCTCTGATCGGCACGCGATACACAGACGCATCGAGCATTCAACTAAGCGACGCTTTAATCAGCCGCCGACCGAGCGACCAACGGCAAATGGTTTCTATGCACAATCTGTTTTAAAAGTCCATTAGCTAACGCTATTAGTCTCAATGTATAGGAGACAGACGATAATGCTGATTGTTTTGCACACACGGTCAACCTAGCGTCATCCGCCAGCTCCCGGAAAAAGGCCCGTGCTGACAACGCAAAAGTGATCGATTAACTCTTACTGAGAATAAAAACTGTGTCCCAATAAAAAGTGGACTTTCGAAACATCGCCAATAACAACTATAGTAAACTTAAGCTATCGTTTATGTAAATTAATGTTCAGTAGCCTTAATTAACATTAAAGGAGTAGGCCATATTCAAAATATTTGGCTATAAG
>Ga0209671_1008968_pt1 | contig 10474 bp, 11 predicted proteins | sample WorMetHERISLAND2_2_FD_187401 | JGI IMG/M metagenome (GOLD analysis project Ga0209671, IMG submission 187401) | Marine gutless worms symbiont microbial communities from Max Planck institute for Marine Microbiology, Germany - Olavius geniculatus... | ecosystem: Host-associated > Annelida >...
ATTTATAATAGGATTTACAAATTAAGCAGGCTAAAAATTCATACTATTGTTGCATTTTAATGTGGTCTGCATTCGCCTGTTATGCTGTTTCTGAAGTATCTGTCATCAGGAGTGCGTTGGGATGGAGACCAATTAATTAGCTTTTTTGTGTCAAAATGTTCTACTTTAAGTTTGCATTGTGACAAAATGTGGTAAAAATACTATTTTTGGTTTATACCCATTATGTCCCCTACGTGCAGTGATGAATGTTCTTTCAAGTTGGCATTGAATTCTGACTATTGTTTCTGCAGTAAAATCTTTTGCATTGTTCATTTGTGTGTTAGCAGAAATTTACTGGCGTAAAATGCATTGGTTGATTATTTTCTGGTAATTTTGACTGAAATGTTCTATAATGATAATGGTGTAGCATTGCTACGGAGTTCTTGCATACAGAGATGCTCGGAATTATTTTTCTATATCGATGCTGTAGATGTTCCACGGCTGCCGGCAATACATGGAGGTCTGGATCCATTAAATGCAAAAGACCGCAGTAGTGGTAGTGGTAATAGTGGGGCTGGGGATGATGACGACGATTCCGATGACGACGACCAACGATGGAGGAAGCCTCGACGGCACGCAGCGCAGGAGCAGAAAGTTCAAGACCCGTACGCTAGTGATGATCCCGGCAGCATGTTGCTCCCGGTTGTTGTTGCCGTTGGCGCTTTCATACCACTGCTCTTTTGTCTCTGCCGGCTTTAACCAACCCACCTGCGACTTTCCGATTATTTCACTCCAGTCTCCGGTAGATGTACACCAGTTACTGTCCGGAGAAGTTTCATAGGTATTTTGTAGAATCGTGAGACTTGATTTTTACGCGCGAAAGCAGCTACTGCTTTCAGCACGTCTTAGCTATTGCAATTCTGTTCGTCCGTCCGTCCGTCTGTCCGTCACACTGGTGGATCAGTCAAAAACGGTGCAAGCTAGGATTACCAAATTTTCACCGTCAGCTGCCTGGAAGACTCTAGTTTCGGGAACTGTAAAGCTTTTTCTTAAATTCAAAGAGGGTCACTCCGAACGAGGGCACTAGGGTGGGAAAAATTTGCGATTTTTAGCCAATAAGTCGCTGTATCTCAATAACGGTGCGAGATAGGGCCTAGGTTACTATTAATCACTAATAGAAAGTCGTGCACTGGCTTTTGATTACCACCAAATTCAATGACCTTGGATGACCTTGAACGCTAAAATAGGGGTTTTAATGGATTTTTTGGTGATTTCGGGCTGCAAGACATATTTCAAGAGCGAATTGCGTCAAAATCAATTGAGATAGACATGGACAAGCTGCATACAAAATTTTTTTTGCATTGAACGTAGATTTCAACGGTCCAAGTCTTGATTTTCTAGGTTCAAGGAAACCTGCGCACAGGGGCATCAAAAGCGGTGTCCCCATAAAAGTCATTATTTTACTGTTGTTGGCCAGTCTTTCGTAAAAATGGTTGCAGATCACCATTGGCATGCTGCCCATCACAACAAGCACCAGTTACAAGCTTTTCAGTCGTATCATCATTGATGACTGTGAGAGACCTTGAACCTTGAGCTTCCAAAATAAAGGGTTTTATTGATTTTTGCAATCTTCGGCTGCAGCGCATACCGTACTCGAAGAATAAACTGCGTTGAAATGGCTGGAGACAGACTGACAGTTTGTGAACAGGAACTGCTATAAGCTTTCGCGCATTTCGTGAGCATTAGCTCAAATTTCTTGTTTCTTGTCATTGTCTGTTCTTAATCAGTTGTGGAAGTTTGGTGGAAATTTTGTATGGTTGTCAAATTTGATCTTTTCCATAATCAGTCATTGACGACTCGATGAGTTGTTAGTGGTTAAAACCGATTGTCAGTTTTTTGGCACCGCAATTGTTTGTCGGTTTTTACGCGCGAAAGCAGCTACTGCTTTCAGCACGTCTTAGCCATCGCAATTCTGTCCATATGTCTGTCTGTCCGTCTGTCTGTCACAATGGTGGATCAGTCAAAAACAGTGCAAGCTAGAATTACCAAATCTTCACCGTCGGCTGCCTGGAAGACTCTAGTTTCAGAAACTGTAAAGCTTTTCCATGAATTTGAAGGGGTCACCCCGAACGAGGGCGCTAAATGAGAGGGGGTGGGCATAGTTTGCAATTTTTTGCTGATAAGTCGCTGTATCTCAGTAACGGTGCGAGATAGTGCCTAGGTTACTATTGATCACTAATAGGAAGTCGTACACTGGCTCTTGATTGGCGCCAAATTCAATGACCTTGAATGACCTTGAACGCCAAAATTGGGGTTTTATGGATTGTTTTTGGCGATTTTTGGCTGCGACACAAGTCTGTATCATTCACAAGGTGGCGCCACGAAACTATCATTATGCGATCCAGATAGAGAATTTGGTATTTGTATATTAAGTTAGCGTGAACACCCCAATTTTCAGTAAACTACTGAACCGGAACTGCTATAGGCTTTCGCGCATCTCGTGAGCATTAGCTCAAATTTCTTGTGTGGTTAGTGACTGGTAAAGTGATATTTGGTTCACAGCGCTGACATTTTGTGAATTATATGGGGAGGGACGTGGCAGTTTGCGATTGGGGCATTCGGGCAAAGCGTGATGTCACTTTGTGATATCACTGATATCAAAATTAGCAGCCTTTATTCTTTCGTTAGTGGTTTAAAAGTTTTAGAGTGTTTGCTACTGTGGTAAAGTTGATTGAAAATGTTTGGATATTTAACATTAAGTGAGCAGAAATAGACCAAAAGTCATCAAATTGTTGAGGAAAGAAATCTGGCCAGAGAAAACTTATTACTGTTAATTTTACATTTAGGGCAACGCCAATGTTTAGTGCGTTCTTATGTTAACACATTATGTTATGGTGTGTTAAACTGATAGTCGTGTCATTATTCATAGATTTTGGTAGAATAAACAGAAACTGAAGATAATTATAATTATATGGATGACATGGGTCGCTGCAATGTAGGAACTGGGGAGGAGTAACATTGTGTGAGTGGTCACATCAAAGTGTCATGAAATAGATATGGATCATCTAGGATAGATGTGAAATAAAATTAATGGAAAGTTAACCGTTTGAATTGCTACAGTAGTAGAGGTCCATTCTCTGGTTAAGAAAGATTACCCATTTTTATCCGTTGTTTGGACACAGTGTAAAAATCATGAAGAAAAACACCAGTAATCCAAAGGTATCATGTATTATCTGTCCATGTATTTTAGTCTCTTTAACGACCAGTCCGCTGGCTGTGTTGTTATGTAGTCATTTTTATAATATAATAATAGTGGTTATAGTATAATAATATTATTGTCGCATAACTATTAATTTATATACAGGGTGCAGCAAAAAGTGGACCCCTAAAGATTTTAGCTGTTTTCTCAGCAACCACTTAAAATTTTAAATTGAAATTTTACAGCTTTATTTAGTAAAACCCTCTACATCTAACTGCCAAGTAGAATATGATTCTGTTAAAAAACTACGAAGTTATAGATTTTTTAACATGACCACCTACCGATTTTTTAGCATTAAAGATGTTCAAGCTAAAAATGTTATTTAGTTTTTAAAAATGGTTACCACATTAATGCTGATAACGTCACAGTGACGTCTTGGTAAACAGTAAGTTATTTTGTTCATAAATTATCACTGAATTATGGTCTTTAAAAGCAATCGCCGGCTGCCCACCAGGTTCATCTCCAGTTGGACGGCATGCCAGCACACACAGCATGCAGTGCACGGAACGGGCTGCGAGCTAACTATCCAGACTTCATCACAAAGGACTAGTGGCCTGCAAATTTGCTGAATATAAACCCAATGGACTATCACATGTGGGGTGCAATGTTGGAAGCTTATGCAAGCTTAAAACAAAGCCGAAAACAATCGCTAAAGTCAAGGAAGCGCTTCAGGTTATCTGAGGCAACCTGCCACAAGGACTGATCAACAAGGCTGTGAAAGGCTTATCAAATTAAGCGACTGAAGGCTTATGTTGGAGCTGGTGGTGGACACTTCGAACATTCACATTGACAATGAAATTCTGATATCTGATCATTAGTCAACTGTGTTGTTTCAACAATGTTATTGCATCACTGTAGTAGCTTGAACATTTTTCAACGCTGAAAAATCGGTAGGCGGTCATGTTAAAAAGTTTATAACTTCGTCGTTTTTCAACATAATCACATGCTACTTGGCAGTTAGATGTAGAAAATTTTACTGAATAAAAACAGTAAAATTTCAATTTAAAATTCCGAACGGTTGCTAAGAAAACAGCAAAAAACTTTAGGGGTCCACTTTTTTTGGCTGCACCCTGTACATGTATAGCATTGTATTCAGAACTGGTGCCAGCCTCTAAATAGTCAGTCTGCAGTTTTCACTAGTCATATGCCCGATGGTAAACTGTTGTTACTGCTTTTTTACATGCTTCTAGTTATCTCCAGAGCAGCATCGGAAATTGAATTGTGTGTTTAGTCACCATTTGCTCAAAGTCATTTCATGACAGCATATAAGTATTTGGTAGCTGAATCTGCAGCATTTTCAATTGTGAGTTTAATATCTTAATGACTGCTATGGCAGATTGAAGTTTGATGGCTAGGTTGCTTTGGCCAGAAATATTAGCAAAGAATGGGTGTAGAGTGTAAAGATGCAGTAGTCACACTCTTACATGTGATTTTCATTTCTACTGAATGTCCTACAGTAATCATACGTTGAAAATTTGTCCACATCTGCATGATTTTAGTTGTACCAGTACTTAACCAGTTTGTATTTTGTGTCATTTGTGCATCTTTTATTGCATCTGATATTGTGTGTGCCAGTTTTCCAGTTTTTCACAACAAGCGTGATACTGCATGCTTCATCAGCTGACTTCTAATCATATTTGTAATCATGTTGGGTGAGTGGAAATTGGGAATAAGAAGTTGTTTTGGTTTCATAAAGGCAAATCATCCTGCCCAATTGAAGCTTATTTAGTCAATTTTGTGCAGCAATTGCCGACATTTTGTAGTTTTAAATCCTAAATTTAGAAGTACATATATGCTGAAAATGAATGTGTTGTGTACATTTTTTGTTTGACTCTAACATATCCGGTAGCTGTTGTGCTTTTTTCACATAAGTCTTCCGGATTAACAATGATAAAGCAACATATTAGAGATTCTGATGCGTGTGCATTATATAAATTGATTGTTGAATGTGAATTAAATATCAACGAAGCTGATAGTGCGGTCAATAGTCAGACATGCTTTGCTATTTTAGTCTTGATATTGGATGAGTGGTATTAATTAAGATTACTTTTTGGAATGATGAAAAATATAGTAGGTATCATGAAACTGTATAAGGGTGAGGATGTGAAACTCTCCATTCTGAGATTTATATTGTAATTTGTTTTACTGAATTTCAAATTTCATTATGATAGGAAATGCACTTGTGGATCATGTTGTGTTTGTTTTGTGCCAATTGTCTTGCAGTTGTTGTATGGATAACTGGTTCTTTACTGCCATTTTCAATGTAGTCGTATTCATGGCCAGTAAGTAGTGTATGTAGTAAAATAAGCTTCAGAGTACATTTACATCCTTATGACTTTGAGAACTGATTGCTGTGCATATATAATATTATGTGCATATTTACTCTTGTTTGTGTACAAAATGTCTTTATTGTTGTTACGCAGTTGTTTCATCTTGCACTTTTAATTTACTTAATCAGGTTTTTTCTCCCCCCACTTTCCCGGCCTCAGATAGACATATTTTGAGATTAATGACTGTATGGAGGATAGTGGGTAAGATTATTAGAACTGCCATTACTGTTCATGCATGCTCATAATGGACATCACTTATAATTTTAGGCTTAGAATCCATATTTTGTTTTTTGTGTGTTTCATATCAGTTTTTTTCTGTAACTTTGTTTTAAATTTTGTGTTTTATTATTATGTGTTTATACGTTGCTTGGAAAGGCTATCACCAAAATGACCTATTATGTGTTGAGCAGGTCATTAAACCTCTAAAAATTTTATTTAACTGTTACAAATAGGCTGCTTTGCATGGAAGGCCGTTGGAGGACCAATGAGCATGGAAAATAGGCTGCAGATAGTTTTTCATAAATAAAATCTTAAAACATAGAAATTTGTAAACATACTGTGCTGGTATACAGTAGGCAAGCAAATGTTCTATTGAGCTGTAAAATTTTGATTACATAGTGTATGCTATACTTGCTACACAGAAGAAACTAGAAATTTCGGGCACAGCCCAGCGTGAGGTCACCTGGCACCATAAGTTGGGTTGGGGAGTTGAAATTCTGCTCATAGCAAAGTGATGTGGCCCAAACTCAAATGCAGGGGTGTTAAGTTCTCGAGACCAACGTGGTCTCGAGATCAAATTTAATGGTCTCGTTCTCGTTCTTGGTCTCGTCGTTGTTGTTTTCGTTCTCATCACAATTGTTCTCGTTCTTGTGCATTTTGGTCTCGTGGTTTTGAAATTCAACTATGCAAAAATACTTATTATTGCTTGCAATGGTGACTTATAACTCTGGACTCAAGTGTCAAAGTGACAGCACTAATCGTAGACTGAATAGTGGCTGTTAGACCTACAATAAAACTCACTGAAACGTAATTACAGAAGCTGCTCATGCAGGTGGGGTCACGAGTGCAGACTACCGGCTGTGTCAGAGGTCTATTATCTGGACCTGCTGCATATACAGATTAAAGACTGTGCAATAGAGTAGATTGTTGCAGAGACCGCACGCTGTTTTATGACAGCGCGTGTTTTCGCTCTGGTCATGTTTAACCCAATCCAACCAAACCAATGGATTGATTCAACTGATGTCCATGAGTGACTGTGCATAAAATGCAAATCTGCACTGAACAGACTATACCGGCAAGACACTGTTAGACTGACTCTCAGATTGGTTCTGGTAGGCCTAATCTCGGTGCTGCACATGAGACAGATACTGCAAAATTGTGGTCTTTGTGCATCTGATTTATGCCACATCAGTTGATAATCACGTTGGTTTATAAAATCACTTTATGCCAATGGTTATTATTCTTTCACTCTTCTCGTTCTCATGGTTGTTGGTTTCGTTCTTGTTCTCGAAATTTATTTTTGGTCTCATTCTTGTTCTCGTCCTCATTCAGTTGTTCTCGTTCTCGCTCTCACAAGCAGTTGTATAAGCGATGTGCCAAGTCAATGGGAAGGCCGAAATTTCGACCCCTACTACTCCCACATTTTTCAACCGATTTTAATGAAACTCAAAACCAAGAAAGATATCCGGGATACGACCCCACATGCAAAATTTGGCTGATGTGGGACGACGGCAAGGGGGTCTGCGTAGGGAGGGAATTTTCCATTGCTTTTTGTGTTCTAACTATCCTTTTTTTGTATTCTTGCTCACGCCTACAGGTCACACCAGAAGACCGATCACGACCGTTTATGGCTCAAAACGCGTGTTTCTGCGTAAGGTATCCCCTTTTGTGAGTCTCGATGATAAAAAATAATGTTTGGGGGTCAAAACTTCCCAAAAACATGATTTTTGGGGGATTGAATAGGCATTTTAAGCCAAATTTGCGAAATTTTCGAATCGCGATATCTCGAAAAGTACGCATTCAATCAACACGAAATTTTAAGGGGAATTTCAGGTGCGAAAATAAACTTCGTGGGTGGTCCAGCATTACAAAATTATAATTCAAGATGGCGGCAGCCGCCATCTTGGATTTTTGCACAAACATCAATAACTCGGCCGCTGATTAACGTAGATGAATGAAATTTTGCAGTGATGTAGAGGGCTGCCACCGGAAATAGACCATTTGACCAAAATGGATAAAAATAATAAATTCAAGATGGCGGCGGCCGCCATTTTGAATTTTATCTATCACTCATAACTTGTTTAATATTGCACATATTTGCACGAAATTTGGCATGTGCGTTACCCTGGAGATCCTACGTGCAGGTATGCCAAAATATTAAACAAAAATTAAATCCAAGATGGCGGCAGCCGCCATTTTGAATATTTGCAAAAACAGCAATAACTCAGCCGGGGATTGACGTAGATGAATGAAATTTTGCAGCAATGGCTGCCACCGGAAATGGACCATTTGACCAAAATGGACAAAAATAATAAATTCAAGATGGCGGCGGCCGCCATTTTGAATTTCATTTATTGCTCATAACTCGTTTACTATTGCACATATTTGCACGATGGCATGTGTATTAGCCTGGAGGTCCTACATGCAGGTATGCCAAAATATTAAACAAAAATTAGATGCAAGATTTCGGCAGCTGCCATCTTGGATTTTGGCACAATAGCAATAACTCAGCCGCCGATTGACATAGGTTAATGAAATTTTGCAGTGATGTTGTCGGCTGCTACCAGAAGTAGATCGTGTGACCAAAATCGACAAAAATAATAAATTCAGGATGGCAGCGGTCGCCATTTTGAATTCCGTTTATCGCTCATAATTTAGTTGCTTTTGTGCACACAGCAGCAGTGCCGCCAGCCAATTGCAGTTCCTTGACTTCCTCCGTTAGTATCCAGCATGCATTGCGACGATTCGTTTATAAAATAGTTGGGTGATTATTTTTATATAACGTAGTGTTGATTACGATTCATTTGTGTTCACTTACCTTAGTCGCAGCATATGATTAAAATTCATTTTGTTGTGTGGTACTCAGTTGCAGCTGACTGTGAAATACACGATAGCATTAGTGATCGGCTTATGCAATGCCACGCCAATGGTTGTGTGCATGTTGCTGTTGCTAGGCAACGATTATGCACAGTGAATGTGCGTAATTGTTGTGTTGTGTACGAAGTAACTGTTCAATGACCTTTCAAACTTTGATAAAACCGCAAATATTATATATAAAAAAACTGCAAGCAATTCATTTAATGTTGTGTAAGCGCTGATGTAAAACGGCAAAAATCAAAAAGTATAAGCACGAACATTATGCATTAGCTTAGACATTTATATCTGGCTACTGAGAACAGATTAAATGTCTAAGCTACTACAATAGTTCGTGCTTATACTTTTTGATTTTTGCCGTTTTACATCAGCGCTTATACAACATTAAATGAATTGCTTGCAGTTTTTTTATATATAATATTTTGGTAGCGTTAACATCCCTGCTAAATGCGTTAGCAAGCATATGCAGAATGCGCATTGTCCACTTACAGTGGGTCAACATGTGCCCCTATAACTTTTTTGTTAGTGGACCAAAGTACACCAATTTTTTTTCCAACGCACGAAGGATCTTAGTTGATGACACCATTTACCTCTTGTCGATAGCTGCATACATTCCAGAGATATTTGTGGTCAAGTTATCTTAAGTCACACTGAATTTTGAACGTTTTTGCTTTCCGAAATTTTAAGCGGGCGGTGCACCTCAAAAGTTGTACCCCTACCTTGTAGCACATCACGTGTTAAAAGTTTTGTTATGCTACTCCAGTTAGCTCCAAAGTTATAGAGGCACATACACTACATTTTAAGCCAATTTTTGACCCCTTTTGTAAAAATTGTTGGGTGGACCTCCATCCCTCGATGGGTGTGCACTGGTCATTCTATAGCGCGTGTAAAAATTTTCGAATGCAGCACCCCTCAGGAGCCAAAATATATTTTTCCGAAAAAAATGATTTGGGTATGATTGCACCTCTAAATATCCATGGTTAGTGGACCAAAGTTAACAACTTTTTTTCGCCGAATGCGGGAGAAAATGCTGTCGATCATCTTGTTTTCAATTTTGGATATCTATCCGTTGCGGTCAGAGATATTCGAGGTCAAACTGAAAAGTGGTCCGAAGTTGCACCAAATTTGACATGATTTTAGCCCCCTAATTTTTTTTTTGGGGGGGGGGCAGGCCTCCAAGTTATTGAATGGGATTATAAAATTGAACATGTTTCCGACCTTGTGGCAAAATTTTGTGGTGATTGGCTGAGGGACCTCGTAGATCTCACATTAAAAAAGGATAATGAAGAAACAGCAGTAAAACATAAGGTTTTCTGGAAACTACCATTCCGGGTGGCCTAATTACTTCTGGGGTTTTCTGCATTAACTATGAAGATAATATAGCGTCTAGCTTTATAGTTCTATTGCCTGTACAGTAACTTATATTTCCTTACAACTAGTTATACAATTTTGAACCGATTTCATATTGTGCAGAAATACACTGTGTTTAGAAAAAAAGACATTTGATGAAATGTTAAAACACATCAATTGGTCATTGTGTTAACTGGCCCCAAAAATATCCTAATTCATCATACAGTTTTTCATTATGAACCATTTACATGGTTTATCTTCTTGGCTGAGTGCGAGATCCTCATCTTTGTTGATGCTAGCAGGCGTACGCACACTGCATCACTGCGTGGATGACCATTTGCCCGCTCTCAGTTAAACGGCTTGAAACTGCCAGTCATGTCAATTATTTTTATTTAAAAGTTTTATTCCATGAATATTCCATTGTCTGTCCATTGTAAAGAAACATGTAGCACAAACTTGTGGC
>Ga0209671_1008969_pt1 | contig 10473 bp, 6 predicted proteins | sample WorMetHERISLAND2_2_FD_187401 | JGI IMG/M metagenome (GOLD analysis project Ga0209671, IMG submission 187401) | Marine gutless worms symbiont microbial communities from Max Planck institute for Marine Microbiology, Germany - Olavius geniculatus... | ecosystem: Host-associated > Annelida >...
CACTGCTTTCATGCTACGTTTTAAAATTCAGTGTTATTTCTAATATTTGTAAATTTTGTTATGCGTAAAATAAGCTAAATCGTAATGCTACAAGCTGATGTCATACGTTATGTTCCAAGAAGACATGTCCTGAGTTAAATAAGAGTTTATTTCCACAAAGAATTGGCTGCAGTTTTTTAAAGTTTCTCCATGTTTTAATGCCATTGCATTATTTGTTGGTTGATTGTTTTGTTTATGGATGCGTTCTTGCACTTGCATTTTTGCTTTCACAATTTTCGGTACTTATCTTTCTGGCTTTCTGTACGGTAGCCTGAACTGGCTACCACTGTATTTTGGTGCATATTAATTATTGTGTATTGTGTCAAATAAGTAATGTTTTGATGATGATGATGATTCTAACGCCGCTGCACATGTGCTCTATACCGGTTTTATCATTGTTTTTTCAAATGCTGACTATTTTTGCATTACTCTGTTACGTTTTTTTTACATCATGCTATGTTTATTCTTTAGTACAGCCATGAAGCTGATGATTTGACTGAGCAGTGTTGTAACTCAGATACTGCTCTTAGCACACTGAGAAGATTGTTGTGTCACCGTGGCAGCCATACCCGTCGACTCCATTGGGCATTGGTTGCTCACACTCCAGGCAAGAGTCTGTGGGGTTAGTGCCCCTACAAATTTTGCTGTCTTACCGCTTGTAGCCTTGGCACTGCAAGAATTCTGCTTAAGCTCCCAAGTGCCGGTGGCATCAGTCAGAAGATAGATAGATAGATGACACTGTTACAAAGTAATGGAGTTCAGAATGATTACGGATGTGTTCCGTCCCTGGACCCCATCGGGATTGGATGGGTATGACCCCCTCCCCGGGAGGCGGTAAGGGAAACGAAAGGGGGGCTGGACAAGGGACTGGGAAGAGTAATGTAACATTCACTGTACAGTACTTTTGAGTTTTTAAGGGTTGGCGTTTGTGGTGTCATCTGCTTTGCACGGTATTGTGATTATAGGCGTACTGATGTGCATATTAGCAGTACGGTACATGATTGTGACGTTGATGTCTAGGTACCGGGTATGTTCGTGATAGGGCGACCTATCTGTGTGTGCTGTCTGTTACCGTCTTTAGTGTTGTACGTGTGCCGTTGTTTCCGCCTGTACTGAGTACTATGCATAATATGCAGGATGTATTGTACAGGGCTGCCGGTTGTTCGGTTGTACCCCCTGTACGTGAGCTGAACTTCCTAGAGGTAGGGCGCCTACCCAGTAAGTGCAGAGGAGGGGGAAGAACGGTGGAAATTTAATGGGGTTGGGCAACCTGCCATTTCTCAAAATTTTTTGCAAATGATGTCGCAGAAACTCAATTCACTGGGAGCTGTGCCCAAGGCCTGCATGGTACAAAAAACAAGGAATGAACAGACTCTAGGGGAACTGAGGGATATGCAAAGGAAAGGTTTGATGGGGTGGGAAAAACTGGGGGCGAGGAACGAAGAGGGATGATGGACAGACTCCGGCTTCATTGGCTAAAATAATTATTAGAGTATTTACTGCATTTATTTGCTGATGAGCGGTGGAGAATAGTAAGGCGCCATGGACGATGAAATCCTATTACAGCATTCTTGCACTGGCCCTGATACATAGCCCAGCACAGCCTGTTGTTGGTGTATTGTATATAATTATGCGAGCGTGAGCCCTGTAGAATGTCAGTCAGACATCAAGATGGTAGGCCTGAAGTAGTAAACTTGTCTTCTGTATATCGTTGATCGATAGCTATCAGTTATCACTGCCGTTTGACCGTTTGACTGGCATTCTGTATGGCACAACTACTGTCTATGTCTATGACGATGTGTATAGTTTGTCTTCAAATCAAACCAGCATGGAACATATTCACTTAGTTTTGATGTCATTTTTTTTACTCTGCATTCTGTCACTCATTCTGTAGGTTTAACTTTTGAGCCTCGCCAGAGGCGTCCACTCCATTGACAGGTGGACACAGGATGTTTCCTGAGTCGAGGAGTTAAAGTGGCAAATGGGGGATTTCCTGGTGGCGAATTGTTGGTTCAACCCCTTCCCCCCCAAAAAAATGTTGAAAGTATGTCGTCACTATAGCTGTAAATGCATCAGAATGCGCTTGCTGCCACCCCGAACCCCGCTAGGGAGCATACAGCACTCTCCCAGACTCCCAGCTGTCCGGACGTATGTTGCCCTGTTTGGCGAAGTCGTTTAACTAAACGGTTAGCGCGAAAAGTCGGTTTATCAACTGGGTCATATCATTCAAGTCAATAAGTCGACCTATATGTTTTTTGCCCGAAATTTTCATTCTTCTGTGTATATGGAAAGAACTTCACAACCTAGATTAGTGGGGTTGATGCGACTTTAGGGGTTGCTTCTTGGCACTGAGGGGAGGAGGTGGACGCCCCTGAGTTTCGTTGCCCCAACTGCTCACATTTTAGCAAGACTGGCTCCACAGATACAAACCCTTTATAGCACTAACATTTAACAAGGTAGTGCAGTGATGCGCTTAATATGTGGTGGGAAACTATCGACATTTTATTGCAAATTATCTACTGAATATGCCAGTGAAATAATTTTAAAAATCGGTCGCAGTTCAGCAAAGTTACAATAAAGAAACGAGGTGGTTGTTTTTTGCAACAGCAGGGTACAGTTTACACGTGATTTATTAGCAACGGCTGACCAGGAGAAACAGTTGCTGGAAGGAAGGTTAAATCATACACAACACTGATACGTATACACTGTGGTAGAATACGAGCCACTGATAACGTTACTGTTACATTCAGGGGCGTCCACTACACTGACAAAAATGCTGAATATCTGTTGCCGCAAAATGTGTTTTAAGAACCCTTAAATGCGCCGAAATGCGTTTGCGGCCGGGGGCTGAGCTTACGGTGCTCTCTGTAGACCTACCATCACCTACCATCGGCTACGTACAAGAAGCTGGTTTATCAATGAAATCAGTTTAATAAGTCGCCCTATATACGATTTATGTGTTAAACTCCAGAGCCCCTAGATTAGTGAGGTTGTAACGACTTTGGCGAAGGTTGCTTGCTGGCGCTGAGGGGGTATGGACGTCCCTGGGTGGACAAGACGAACAACACGAAGCGAAGCGGAAATACGCCAAATACAGATGTCGAGCTACCATTCTACAACTACAGTGTGTTAAGGCGCGTACAGAGGGGATGTAACTGAACTGACAAGGTTTAGTTGTTGACGAAGTGACCAACGAACAAGCAGGGTGAGTTCATTGGTCATTGGCTGACTTTACGTGAGCGTAGTCACGTAGGCCACCGACGCCGTTAGACGGGACCTACTGTAATGCATCACTGCTTGCCCATTGTAAATTCGTCAAAAACTAAATCATGTCAGTTCAGTTCAGTTACGGAGCTCTGTACGCGCCTTTACTGTGCATCATCATCACGTTCACTGTCAATGTCATCATAGTCGTCGTTATCAATCATCACCGTTGAATAGCGCTTGTTAGGGTGTACCTACATGTGAAACGAAACTTGAAAAAAACTTTCATTCGATTTTCGTTTAGTACAAGTCTTTGGTTCTACACTATGTAGGCACCCCCTTAAGGAGCGTACAAGTCGACAGATCTGAACTGAGTTATTTTTCAGCTCCCTTCGTTTCGTATCATTTTGGTTTAGTCGAGTCACTTTGTACGCTCCTTTAGACAGGGTCGGATTGTGCTGGTATATGTAGGCCTACATTGTTCTTTATTTCTTTTTATTGCATCAACAGGAGGTCAGAAAGAGCTTCGAAATGTTAATGACAAAGGATGGCACGCATGCTTTTCAATCCGACCCTGTCGTCACTCATCAGATCACAACCAAAATACAAAAATATTAATACACAGGCTAAGAGAAAATAACTAAGTGCTGTGCAGCGTTTTGATGCAGTTCGCCAGACAATGAACTAATAATTATTAGTTCTGTAAGCTAATGGCATTGTTGCGAACATAGCAAAGAGCAAAAGTGTTACCAGTTCAAGCTAGGTCATCTGTATACACTGTGTAAGGCGACAATTCAACAAACGATAATAACAAAAGGACTCGCTAACAATCGGCAAACCTGTAGGCCTATATACTACTGCATCGGTGACTAATAAACCATTAACAAGGCAAAAAACAAGTGCGACATATTTTATTACGAATATATAACGACATAAAAATATTAACGAAACTATTAAAGCTAAATGGCCAACGCTGGAATAATGCGAAATTCGGCCGACGTTATTATGCGTCTACGTAACTGCACAGACATTGGACGAAGTGCATGGCTACAGCTAACACTATATCGAATAATCACGACGTGTCAGAAGCACTGTAAGCGTTATAGACTGGCTGGACGACGTCCGACTGTAATAGGGTGTTTATGCGATCGAGCAAACATCGAGCTGACTCAAGTAGGGCTATTGGAACCCCGCCCCTGGCTCAAATGTAGGCCTAGGCTTAGGCTCTTAGCCCACAGCTGATCACGTCATTCACGTGTTATATAGGCCTTCCAATTACAACCAGCCCGCCCTCCTATAGCATGCTAATTACCATAGAACGTCCAGCTAGCTGCTCGATGTTTGCTCGATCGTGTAAACACCCTATAAAGTTTGCGACAGACAGACAGCAACCGTACGTTAAAGCTGACGACACCGGAACAGACAACGATGAGTTGACATCGCATGAATTTATGAGTAAGTCGTCTTCTGCACATGAGTTGCTCGCTCCTGCGTTTTACAACAACAACGACGTGACGACATCAACGACCACTGCTACAGATAAACAAGGGCCGAAGTGATTCGGTAAAAGGCGGAATTGCTGATCAATGCTGCCACCTGGTGAATCATAAAGCAGATCTGCTTTCGTAAGTAGGGGCAATTGCACGTTTTGACTAGGGATTAGACCTGCAAATTTTCCCTTCCGCTGGGGGTCAAGGGCCCCATCTGACGCAATGTGATGTCCTTGGATCCGGAAGTGTATCTGCCAAATGGCGTCTAAATCGGTAGAAAGTTTAAGCAGCATGTGCAAATGTAACAGACGTCAGTCAGACAAGTGCCCGGATAAAGATATCTGAAGTCTGATGAACTGAAAAAGATGAGCCATGTCTCGAAATTTTGAAACTGAAAAAAACGATTTTCACTTTAAATTCTACAGTACTATTACAAAGACAGGTAATATACTGTCAAAGAAGTACAAAAATGCACAGTATTTTATTTTGATTTTTTTAAAAACTCCAACTTTCAAAGAACTAATTATCTTATGCGAGTACCTCTCCAGCGGGGTTAACCAGCTTGGTGGTAATGTTGGCGCCGACGCCCCACGTGACCTCTTTGCACTCTGCATCACCCTCGCCGGCGTTTGACGGCTTCAAGCCCTTCGCCCACACCTTCAGTCGACGCAGACAATCAATATACGTCAATCAATATACGATAAACGATCTACTGTAACAAATGCACACTTATCACTTATCGTTAGTATCTGAACTTGCTGTCGGTCCACAAATAAGTTCCTAACATTCACGCGTTCATAACTTAATCAAGTTTTACCCAATTTTCAGAGAAAAACTCAAACCGAATGCGTTGTAAAATCTACTCAGTTTACTTACCATTAATTTCATAAAATATAGTACTGGTACTGAAATTTACAAGATACACAAGATATAACAATCGTTTACTCTAATGGTGACCAGATTTCACAAGGCAGTGTAGCGACGGGATGCATAGTTACTGCGGAGCATATGGGTAAAATATTTCGATAATATGTCAATATCATATTGATATATTATTGAATCAGGATTTCAAATCGTTGATTTCAAATCTTACCCAACACTGTCAATATGTGATGACAGAAAAACTTGGGGCTTACTTTTTGTTTGGCCACTCTGTGATCAACGTGGCGTTCGTATTGTGAGACGGCCATATTAACTAGCTTAGCCACTTCACATACCGAAATCCGAAATAATTAACAAAGACCAAAGTAATTTGGTATCGGGCGGAATTCCTGATCGATGTCTCGTTAACCATAAATCATGTTTTTTTGTGAGTTAGAAACACCTGGATGTTTTGGCTGGGAGTTCGACCCGAAATCTCTCATAACCCGTGGGGGGAGGGGGGTCAGGATCACTCCCATCCAACGCATTGTGTCACTGGACCCTACAAGTGTGTATGCCAGATAACACGTAGGCCTAAATCCCTCAGACGGTTTAAGCAGAATGCATGAATGTGACAGACGACAAACAGACAGACCACGTTACACAAAAGTACTTAGGAATAGGCGGAGTCGCTTGCGCTGCAAGCAAGACTCCGCCTAAAAACCAACCCTGATCTTCGCGCCGGGCTTGATGGTGAAGTTCTGATCGAAAGCGAAATCCGGTTTGTCTTTGCCATCAATGTTTCTCTTGATCAACCATTGGCCAATCACCTCGTCCTGTGTTCAACGATGCAATTTACCAATCGTCACGTTATCACAAAAACAAAAGTTTCAAAAAGTGGTCTATGGGAAATCCATCGGAGAGCTACGGGGCATTATTTTCCACATAGGATCACACACCTGTCACCCGACACAGGCAAATGAGCTCCACCCAACAAGACAGGCCGATACTCGATTTACCAGCCTCGAAGGGATAGAAGGCTGAGTTGACTTTGGCGTCGATTATATACGTAGTTGGTTTACCACTTGATAGCGACCCGACCGGGAGTTGGAACCACGACTTCTCGATCGCAAGTCCAACATGTTGCCGTTACGCCACCAAGCCACCATATTCGCATTCAGCGTCAGTTGTAAATTAAGATCAAAATGTTTGACCAAGGTAAAAAAGAGGAAGATGCGACGTGATCTATCAACATTAATTTACTAGAAGGCGCTCGTAACACTGCATATCTCTGCCAAGTGAAGTAATTTGAACATTACAAGTTACAACTTCTACTACTAATACTACTACAACTACGCCTACAACTACAGCTAAAGATAACAGAGTCACGACCTTGACCTTTCGAGGTCACGTGCCATCATCGGTCGCGTGACCATTCGACTCGCGGTGGTCAATTTCCTATGGGTGGTCCATTGAAAAAAAGCGTCTATCTGGCACCGTTACGGAGATATGGCGCCTCAAAGTACATGTACACACACAGAACGACAGACACACATAGACACACACACGCAGACGGACAGAACGACCAATCTCTTAATCTCCTCCAATGTTCAGTGTTCACTATATGTTCACCTTGGCGGAGATAAAAATCCCGCTTTGGATTTACACGTATATGCCGGTAAACACACTGAACAGGTAACGCATGTGCAAAATATGGTGCTGAAATTTCAAGCGGTTGCTCAGAAAATTGCAAACAACGATAGGCCGAGATGATATTTTTGCTGCACCCTATCAGCCAGGTAGGCCTGACCAACTAGTCCATACATGTAGGCAGTAGAATGACTATACGCAGTTCAACCTTGCGTCCGGTATTCTCCAGCATCACAAACTTGCCGTCCGGAGAACATTCTGGAATGGTGACGGGACCCTTGGCACTGCGCTGATACGTTGTCTTGGCTGACATTTCATTCTTTGTTGTCATCGACATCGCTGAAAACAACACCAAGCACAAAATACACGTCTAGATTTAACTAACATACACCACGCACAAGCTTGTCACCTGTCGCCTAATTAGAAAACATTGGCTACAGCAAACTTCTAATCATCTAAATATTTTCGTTCGCTTTATTTTCAAGTGAACGTTTAGGACATCTTATTGATATCGTAGTTGTATCAGACTGCTGTCGAAATATTTTCAAGTAAACAGACATGCTTTAAAGTGCAGGCTGCAGTAAAAAAAGCTTCAATCTACAAGCAACTACAAGCAACGGTGACCTAACTAGAGGGAAACAAAAAATTTGAGCTAATGCTCACGGGACGCACGAAAGCCTATAGCAGTTCCTGTTCGCAAACTGTCAGTCTATCTCCAGCCATTTCGTCGCGACTTTTACGGGGTACCGCTCTTTGATGCCCTCGTGCACAGGTTTCCTTGAACCTAGAAAATCGAGACTTGGACCGTCGAAATCTACGTTCAATGCTGAAAATTTCATACGCAGCTTGTCCATGTCTATCTCAATTGGTTTCAGCGCAATTCGCTCTTGCAATGTGTCTTGCAGCCTGAAATCGCCAAAAAAATCATAAAAACCCCTTATTTTGGCGTTCAAGGTCATTCAAGGTCATTGAATTTGGCGCCAATTGAGAGCCAGTGTAGGACTTCCTATTAGTGATTAATAGTAACCTAGGCCCTATCTCGCACCGTTACTGAGATACAGCGACTTACTGGCCAAAAGTCGCAAATTTTGCCCGCCCCCTCTCATTTAGCGCCCTCGTTCGGGGTGACCCCTTCGAATTTATGAAAAAGCTTTACGGTTCCTGAAACTAGAGTCTTCCAGGCAGCCGACGGTGATGATTTGGTGATCCTAGCTTGCACCGCTTTAGACTGATCCACCCGTGTGACGGACAGACGGACGGACGGACGGACAGACAGACAGAATTGCGATGGCTAAGATGCACTGAGAGCAGTAGCTGCCTTCGCGCATAAAAACCAACACTGCAACCAGTTTGTCAGTCACTGTTGACAAATATTACGAGCTGGCTTAGCTGGGTAAAAGGTGAATTTGAACTGGTGAATTTTTCACAACTGACTGACTGACCACTGCTGGCTGCTGCAGCTGACATGCCGCCGCCGCCACCGCCACCAGCGCCAAAACCACCGCCACCACCGCTCGCTGCTCCAGACCATTCACTGATCATTGAACGCAATCCAACGCTACGAGTATACACAACACATACACACTACACAGTCGACCAATGAGATGTAAGCCATTAAGTTTTTGCCATAATTGATTCAAATATTGACTATTAAACGAAATGCTTTTACCGATATAGGCTACGCACGTAGTCAATTTACAATTACAAGTGATCACTAACAATCACATCAAATCCCAAACGTGTCGCTACACTACCTTGTGAAATCTAGTCAATTAAAAATAACTGGTACCAGCTGGATAAAAATTGAACCGCCATATATGCTGTCATTGTCATTATCATGTGGTACTTTTGATTCATAACTTCTTCTTTGGCCTCGGTCTCGACCTCGAGAAATTAGCCTGGAATTTCAAGCGATGTATGAGAACTACAGTAATTCAGCTGCTTTTATAGCTAAAAACGATGAAACGTTTCATACGCAGGTGTATGCAATATATTTTGATCTAAGAAACCTTAAAGTCGTCTACAAAAATGATGTAAGTCTAAAAGTTTATAACTAACACCATATACGGTTATTTTTAAGCTAATCCGACGCTAAATCAGTAGGTCTGCGTTGTATGATTGTTGTAAAGTTATTCCGTTGCAACTCAGTCGCGTGCAAAAGCAACGTTTCTTCACAGCTCCAGACACTGGTAATCAATTGTCATCAGCCAGCCTCTGACGCAGCAGCAGCAGCAAAAACAACGTCTTTCGTAGCTTGTTGATTTCTCAGGAGACGACTGCATGCGTAGCTTTTCCTCTGCAGCCAAGCTGTACTGCTGTTACTATTGCCTGCCCGGCGAGGCGAATTTCTCCCATCGTTTCAGCAGCGAGGCTGGCTTCTTGAGCCAGTGGGGTCCATTATCTCTGGCCAACTCAACCTCTTACCCTCAGCGGGGTAGTATCTAACTGACCAATCAGCTTTTCTTCACGTTTTCTTTCTTCCCTTACCATGCACAATGCGTCGCTCGGTCGGCTGGGACTCGCTCGCTGTTAATTCGTCTCGCCGCATGCCTTTCTGTTCAGCCTTCTCAACGCAAAATCTTTCCAACATGAACGCTGGTGTAACGGTAAAACGTTGGACTTGTGATCGCAAAGTCGTTGGTTCAACTCCCCGTCGCTCGCTGTCAAGTGGTTAGTACTTGGATGGGTGACTGTCTGCGGACAGGTAAACCATCTCGGTATATAACCAACATCCAGGTCAACTCAGCCTTCCATCCTTCCGGGATATGTAAATCATATGCCGGCCTGTCTGGCTGCGGTTATGACGGAGCGCGTTCGCTCGAGTCGGGTTGCAGATAACACTTGTGTGATCTCATATAGCAGGCGACGCTTCGTATTTGTTTGATATGTTTGTTTGTAGATATTCAGAGTGGCCCTGTTTAGCACGAAGTTTTCAGACGTATTTTACGCGCGAACGTAAAATAACGACACGTTTAGAGCGGCCATCTATTACCAGTTTACGACTGGGACAACCAGGTGTCTGCCGTCGCACGTCAGAATGAACTGCTAAAGCAATTAACATAGACCAAGAATGCGCATTTTACGAATTTTAAAAAATTCGAATTTTTACGCATTTTAAAACGGCCAACGAATTTTAAAATTTACGCATTTTTACGAATTTTAAAACAGCCAGAAAATTACAACATTTTGTACTTTATAAAACTCACATCAACGCATCAACGTATACTTG
>Ga0209671_1008971_pt1 | contig 10472 bp, 8 predicted proteins | sample WorMetHERISLAND2_2_FD_187401 | JGI IMG/M metagenome (GOLD analysis project Ga0209671, IMG submission 187401) | Marine gutless worms symbiont microbial communities from Max Planck institute for Marine Microbiology, Germany - Olavius geniculatus... | ecosystem: Host-associated > Annelida >...
GCCGAACGGGATAACACCACGTGACAGCGTCGAAAGCGAGTCGAGTATTGGCGCATCGAGAAACAAAGCCAAAAACCATTATCGTCATTATCATCATCATCACCAGCAGCAGCAGCAGCAGGAGGAGAGTGGACAACAAAATCTGTTGCCTCAAAACTGTTCGCTGACGGTTTCTTCGACAGAGAAGACGCGACTGCAAAACGACAATTTTCATTATCCTACTTATCATAATCAGCAGAAGCAGCAAACGGAAAAATTGCAGAACAAGATGACGATGACAGGACCTGCTTTAAAAAATTTGAACGTCATAAGTTCGACAGAAAAGACCCCAACAGTGACACGCGACCAGCTTCACCAAGCTGTGGAAAATCATCAACATCATCATTGTCATCAGCAGCAGCAGCAACAACAGCAAACGGAAACACTCCAAACCTTGAATTTGAAGTCTTTAAAGACTTTAAACACAACTAGTTCGAAAGATAAGTCTCCTGCAGTAATGCACGATCCCCGTGCTGCGGAAAATCGTCATCGTCTTCATCACAATCAGCAGCAACAGCTGCAGCAAGAGCGGCAGCAGAATGCTACTTCGAAGAACTGGAACGATCCAGACTCGACCGTGCAGCAACTGGTAACAGGTAACACATCAGCAGCAGGCCTACCTGCACAGACTCGCAGCCGACGTCTTCCACCAGCTACCAATAATTCATTGCTTCAAAGTCCCCTAGGCACGTACAAGACGTTGCATCGAACGCCTACTGTCGGCGACGGACCGCCGAAGTCGGAAGGAAAGATGTCGATGTCGATGACGGGACCAATGCAGGACAGCAGCAGCAACTACGTCGCCTCGACGCTGCCTCGGACCATCAAATTCCAGACGAACGGCGATGTGCGTCAACAAAGGCCGCAGCATCCGGTTTTCCCCCAGACCCAGTCCGGGACCGTCAGACTTCGGACGAACGGCGAGGCGTGTCAACAAAGGCAACAGCAGCAGCAGCCCAGTCATTTCCAAGCAGGCGTCCACGTCCACCAGACGCCGTACATCAACAGACTGAATCCAGACTGGTTGCGTGGAGGAAATCACCCGATGTCCAAGTTTAAAGACGTTGTGATCAAGGACCGCGTTCAGTTCTTCACGCGCAATGAATTGGCAGCCGCAGCAGCAGCAGCAGCGAACATGTCTGCAGTGGAAAACCGCGAAAAGACGACGCCTAAGACGAGCTGGCTGCGTCGTGCCCTGTTTAAATGAGTTAATGAGTGAGTAAAAGTGAGGGCTGGAAAACCTCTAAGTTTTTAAAGAATATTTTAAGTTTTTAGCTGATTTAACGGTTTTTTTTCAACGTTTTAAAGTTTTTTTTTTCTGGTTTAGTGTTCAACGAACACCGTACGCAAAATTACGATCCGGGAAAAACATCTAAAATACACCCCGTCCGTCACATAATCACACTGTTTTCTATAAATTATAGCACGACAAAGTATCACAAATCACTATTAAAATATAAAATAAAATATGATATGTAATAAATTTTACAACAAACAAAGAATCTTTAAAAATCTTAAAACTGGACTTGTGAGGTTTTAAAAGTTCTTTTTTCAAAGCTAAAATCCTTAATTTTTTCGTACGAGTTTTCCAGCCCTGGCGAAAGTGCTTTTAGCCGGCGTGCGCAATTCAACCAAAAATGTTGCAATGGGCCCCGAGAATTTTTCTGGAGCTTTTCGCCATCCGATGGCGTAGATCTTTTTGACTTTTTAAACTAAAAATTGGCACAGAATTTTTTTAGCACATTCGTCGTAGTTTTCGACGCAAGAATCGGCGAAGCAAATTCACTGAATCGAACTGTGTGTGAGGGAAGGGGTGAAAAAATTGTTCGTGGCGTAGCATTCAGAACGTCGGTTTTGGCCCGCGAACTTTCCCTATCCTGCGCTAGACTGACGGATGGCCGTTTAACCACTTTGTGGGACGGAAAATGGGGACCTTAGTACAGCTGACTGGGGCTGCCTAGCCGGCCGCTGCGCTAACCTGTCTGCAGGCTGCACGCGGTGGCTGTGCGGCCGGCGGCTTTGGTTAGTAACGAAAGCGCATTAGAGGCGTGTTCGCGAGGATGCGCTATACAAATTGACAACCTTTACCATTTTTTTACCTTCAAAAAGAATCGTTAAAAATACTTTGTTTAATGTAGTTTATGACAGAAACGAGTGGACACGGTTTTTCTTTTAGCAGTATAATTTAGAATCGATTCTAGGCTAGCCAACTCGAAATGTACACAAAATTACAATATTGCACTACTTGCAATCTACAATGAAGAAAAATGCAGAAATAACAAATAACGCAATACGAGACAAACTGTCAAAAAAAAACTTAAAATCGAAACGGAAACGCTCGGCGTATAAAACTTGCTTTTTTATATCGCGACAGTTTGCGCGAATTTTTCTCTGTATTTTTCATTTGACATCAATTAAGCCTAAGTATATCGATTGCATTAACAACGGAAACAAAGTCTTAAGCTATATTCGCAATTATCTTACAATAATTTGTTGCTGTACAACGATCAATAGAACTGTTGCCGATTGTTGCCGTTGGTTTCTTCTGTTTTCAAGTAAATGAAACAATCATTTAAAAACTTCGAAGCTATGATTTCAACAAAAAAATTAATCTGGTAAACGGCTTAGATGGAAAAGTGGATCAATTTAACTATTTGGAAAAATATGATAAATAAGCAATTCAAAGAAGAAAAAGTGTGCAAAAGTTACAAGGCTTTAGTTGTTAGGTATGAAAAGAATATTGTAGTACACGTAATAACTTGATAAAATTTCACTGGATGCACACTGCCCCTGGAAAATTGGCATCTATGATAAAAGTTGCATAATTGTGTTAAAAATGCGAACGACTAAGCTTTAGCAACTGACGCATTCCAGATTTTCGAAATTTACTAAATAGCCGTGCGCTTTCTTCGGTTATTTTTGTTCCACTATTCCTTGATTATCGGATTGTTTGCGTGAGATAAACTAGACGTCCATGTTTAACCAGTTTCTGCTCGTATACAGCAGCGCACGTGTAGGCCTAATGTATTTGCCAGGCCAGCCATATGCTGCGGCGTCTTGGGCCAAAAAAGCAGATGGAGCAGAAAATTGCAACATTTCGACGCACACTGCAAATTTCTGACAAAGGAAATTATGTTCAAAATTTTAATAGTTATGCCTAAAATTTTTCCAAAATGTGGGTTGATTTTCAGGTTCGAATATTGCATTTCTAAACGAAAATTTTCCGAAAAAAAAGATTTTCCAGAGCCCGAATCTATTCCAAGAAAATGGACAATTTAGGGATGTCGACAGCCACAGCGAAGCCAGAAAAAAAACATTCACGGGGGGCCCCTCTGCGGAAAAAATTTTTGAATTTTGCTTTCTAAAATGGCGCACTATGGTGTACTTTATGTTTTTAAGCGACGGCGGGGCTTCCAAACGTCGCGGGCCCAAGAAAAGCTTTCCTCTTTCCCTTCTCGACAGGCCTAGGGCAACTGCTCCCCTATCCCTCTGCAACGACGCCACTAGGGCTAACGACTGGAAGTTTTGAACGAAGAATGACAATGTCTATCAGTAGTCCTCGGTGGGTTGTTTGCCGGCGGTGTCTCAGCGGCGGGCGGAGGCATAAATGGCTGACATGCGGACGACGAAGCGACGACAATGTGCAGTCCAGGTCGGCCTCGGCACGGAACGCCCCTTTCCAGCCGAGTCACGTGTGAGAAACAGCACGGATGCGATATGTCCGTCTTAGAGATAGCCGTGACACCCTTCTAATACAGTATGACAACAACAATATTTTATTAACAACAAGATATAAAGGTTAAAGGTCGTGTATAGCTCTTTAGGAGAAACTCATCGCGAGCTACGGAGCGTCACCTGCTATATGAATTACATGGTGTTATTGCCACCCGACACAGGCAAACACGCCCCACCTTAACCCGAGCCAGACTGGGCGGTAGTCGATTTACCCACCCTGGAGGGTTAGAAGGCTAAGTTAACCAGGTATACATACCCAGATGGTGTACCAGTCTACCTGATCGCAGCCAGTCACCCATCCAAGTAGTAACCACCTGACAGCGACCCGCGACCAGAAGTCGAACCAATAACCTCTCAATCACAGACACGACGCACATATAGAACTGGAAACAGAGAACTGGTAACTAATTAGCCCTACATGTAGGCCTATATAAAATCGTAGGCTTTCAGAACGCTGAGTGTAGGAGGACAGTATACACTGTGTCTCAAAAAAACATCCTCGACATTGTCGACTATAACTTGAAAACCGATTATCAAATTTTGATACTTTTTGGTATGAATATTTCTGATACAACTTGCCATCAAATGACCATTTAGTTTCCCACCTCACCTAACGTTTGTTTCTGCACTACCTGGGGAAAAACAACCAGCGAAATATCACTTTTTATCCAATGCAATATGATTGCCGAATTAACATAACGCATAAAAACACATTTTGTTCACATTTCTGACACTTTGGCTGACATTTCATCCAGTTGTCTATTTTTAACTGCCTGCAGTAAAATTGTTTGAAGTGTTGGCCTACTATGCGAACACAGGCAATGAGGGACTTTCTCCATTCATTGACAGCAGTATCGATAAAGTTCTGCTCCAGAATAATCCAGGCTGTACCAGTCACTTCTTGACTTCACAAACATTCCTAAACTTCATCTGGTAAATACGCTGCTGGATGACAGTCAAATTTTGTAATAGACTGGTTTTTGGGGCCCACAGATTTGAACAGATGAAATTTATTGACGTTTTTTCGTTCATTTTAACACGTATTATGCTTGGTCTGATTTTCCCAGGTAGTGCAAAAGCAAATGTTGGGTGAAGTGGAAACTAAAACACGTATTTAGTAGCCAGTGGTATCATAAAGAGTTCTGCCAAAAATTATTAAAATCTGCTAATCTTTCCAAGTTACGATTGATAATGTCGGGGATATTTTTTCAGGTTTTCTGTTTATTTCAACACATATTTCGCTTGATCTGATTTCCCTAGGTAGTGCAGAAGCATACATTGGGTGAAGTGGGAAACTGAATAGTCGTTTGGTGGCAATTTGTGTCGGAAATATTCGAACCAAAAATGATCAACATCTGTTAATAGGTTTTCAAGTTACAGTGGAAAATGTTGGGCATGTTTTTTGAGACACAGTGTAGTTCATGGAGGCAGCGATTGGATTTCCTCCTAACATGAAGTAGATCAACCGAACAAGATTTCACGATACGGTATTATCATACAATACAGATTTGCACTTAAAAACCGACGGACAAACTGCCAGTTTAATTTAGCACATAAAGCTACTAAAAAACTACAAATGTTCAAAATGAAAATGAAACGAGAGAAACCGAAGTACAGCTATCTTGTAAAACATAACAATAAATCCGAGCTAAGCTCATGAGACGCGAGACCGCTAGCAGCATCGGTTAAAATTAGGCTTAATTTGGGCGCATTGAAAGATATTAGACGAACAGTTTATAACCAGACCTGGCGTCGTTTTTTTCCCGCCCGTCCTCCGCTGGCGCCGGAGCTGGCTCTGGAGGGCGGGGTCGGCACGGCGGCGTCGGCGGCGGTGGAGAGTCGCTCGAGCGCCCGGTGAAACTCCTCGGCTGCGGGCGCGTCGTCGAACACGAGGCGAGCCGTCACCGACACTCGGGCGTCGACCGACAGTCGCATAGTGTGCTGACTGCAGCTGACACCCTCGGCTGTTGACCCACCACCGCTCCCCGGCGTGACCGTATAGTCAGACAGCCGGTCAAGCGGCGCCCGCCACAGCTCGAAGCCGGTTCCTCGCTCCGCCAGCAGAACGCTCACGCGCCTTCTCCGCCGTGCGTCGCCGTTTTCGCTCACAATCACCGGTATCCCGGTCCTCACACACGCCCAGACGCCGTCATCCGCATAGTCGTCCAGCAGCCTGGCCGGGAGCTTGGATTTGCCGGCGGCCGGGGTCAAGACGGGTCTGGAAAATGACAGGGTGGCCATGCACGTGCAGACGTAGACCGAGCTGCGGTAACTGCGATAGAACAGATCGATCTGAGTCAGCTCGCCGTCGCTCAGAGGACTCCGCGGCATGCACTCACTGACCTACACACAGCAACAAAACGGTGCATCAGCGGTTATGACGCTGCACTTGCGATCGCGAGGTTATGGGTTCGACTCCCGGTCGGGACGCTATCAAGACGTTAGGCTACGACTTGATTTGTGGACATTTCGGTACATCAAGGTCAACTCCGCCTTCCGACCCCTTCGGGGTAGTTAAATCGAGTTAAACCGGCCTGTCTGGCATGGATTACAGAGGGACGCGTTCATTTCTAATTTAACCAACAGCGAATCAGGAAAGCGATGCACATCACAAAAAAACAACCGAAAATGATGAGAAATGAACCGAGACGGGAGATCCTATGTTAATTCCACCTTCTTCCAGTGATGTTAACAAGGCCAGACCACTCAAGGCCAAGGCCAAGGCCAAAGCCATTACATAATGCAAAGGCTTACGATAAAAGATAAAGTAATGAAGTCCTGTCTACTATGACCACAACTTATTGAATTTAATAACATCAGCTGCATCACTCATCACTGATATGCAGAAATATGCAGAAATGAGTAGAACTAACTATCCAGTTACCGACAGTCAAAACAGTGCTAGTAGTTCGAAAGTTATTATAATTACCCAGTCACTGAAAATCAAAAAAAAACATTTTGTCAGCTACAAATTCCATTTAAAAGATGAAGCAAAAAAAGCTGTTTTACAGTACCGCAACATAAGCTAGTTAAAACAGTTCCACCAGTTCGAAAGTTCGTTACAGAAAGTTATACAGTCTATTGCAAGGCCAAAGCCAAGTTATACAGCGCCGACATTCTAACATAACAAATGTAATCTATCACGATGGTGAATTTTGTAGTCCCACGAGACTTTGGCGGTGGCCTTGATTTTTTGGCCAAGGCCAAATCTCTAAGACCAAAGCTAAGGCCAGCCTATTGCAAGGCCAAGGCCAAGGCCACAAAATTTGGCCTTATGGCCAACGCCAAGGCCAAGGATTAACATCACTGCTTTCTTCACAACTATACTATGATTGCTCACTCTCGATCCGCTGCATGCAGCGACACCTAGTGGACAGTCGTTCCAACGAAGGCAGCAGCGGCTACCGAAACGCTTGGGAGCAAAAGAATGAACGTTTATTAGTGTTGCAGCCAAAAAACTAGATTAAATTGCGACAATACAAAATATAGCACTGCACTACACATTGCAATCGTAAATAAAACATCACACAAAATGTCAAGATAAAACGCTGTTGGTGATCACTGCACAAAAGTTAAAACGCCAAATAAAATACTTTCTGCAACACGACAGCAACGTTCGCAACCGGTTGAACCGATACGTTATCCAGGTTGTATTTTGATGAATTTATTACGTACAGTATCGCTCACCTGCAGCCTCTGCTGCTGCTGCTGATGATGATGATGATGACACTGACACGGGGCTGGTGGCGCGGGGCGTTGGCATTGACTCGGTTTTATCATCTCGCCATGCTTCGGTACGGTTGCTGATGCTGGCAGCGGCACAGGCAGCTGCTTCGAGACAGAAGAACACGTCGTCGCCACGGGCTGTGATCCAGACACAGAGTTCGATGTTGCTATCGCCGCCGCCAGTTTCGCAGTCCGATTGCAGCATTCGACGCATTCAACGGCAGCAGGGGTTGCGGGTGGGGGTGAAACTTTGTGATGATGGCTTTCGACTGCGGCTGCGGCTGTAGTTGCATCTGTGTCGTCGAGCGATGCTGAAGATTGTGTCACATTCTCGTACAGTGCCGCCGCATTTTGATGCTGTTGTTTGGCTGCTGGAACGCTCTGGTGGTCTGGCACAGCCACAGGTGATGATGTTGCTGCCGGTTTTTCGACGCTGATCTTTCCCAACGAATCGTACTTCTCCCGGATGAAGCGCAGCGCTTCGCGCTCGTCATCAACAGCCCTGCGTTCCACCAGCTGCTGCTGCTTGCGCCATTCGTCCGCGTTGCTGTAGATGGCCGCCGGCGACGGGTCAGGTTGGACCGAGGGCGTCGGCGTCTCTGCGGCAGAGGGTTGAGGGTCGGCGGGTGAAGACTCGCTCGGTGCGGGATCGTCCTGGTGGAGCAGTAGTGCCGGGGGAGGAGGAGGTAGTGGTGGACTGGGAGTGCGCGGCGTGCAGGCGGCATCGGAGGAACAACAACTGAGTCGGTCGACCTCCTCGTCAATGCGTGACAGTCGCCAGTCGATGAACCGCGGTGCTAGACGACGTAGAGAAGACATCACCGCACCGATGACTTTCTGCACGCAACACGACAGGACTGTTAGCAACCAACAGGCTATATTTTACAGCGCATTTTAATGGGGCGACTGAAATACAAAAATACAAGGTGCACAGAAAAAATGCAAGGCTGGAACGCGCATTTTTTGCGCTCCATTTTCTTGTCTCGCATTTTTGTCGTTCCAATTTAAATCTCTGATTCAGATCCGTCGACATGGTGCGCCATACAAATGTACTAGCTTACTTACTCAATTTAGCTTAAAATACATACCGGTAACGAAAAAAAATCTAACGGCTATATCCGCGTGCTTTTAACCACATAATTATTATGCCACAAAATTTAGCAAAATGTCTCAGTTGGTTTTGCGAAATTTGAACTATTCGCTTCACTGGACTGTCGCATTCACACTTTACTTGACGTACGGCCGTACGGGCCGTGCGTCAAGAACAATTTTGCAGTTGTCCGCGTAGAAAAAAAACAACAAAAAAAAATGACCTCATATAAGCTTATCAATGCCTGGTAAGTAAAACTGCACCAAACTCTGGCGAATATTTTTAGTGAAACTTAATTACTACGCGTCTGCAGCATCGGGTGGCATTTTCCTTGCGACGGCACGGTTTCCTTGTCGTTGAAAAACGTCACACTGCCAGTGCCGGCATTTTGCAAGATCGTCAAATAATCCGAGTATTATGAAAGTCCGACCGACTAGTGCCGCAGAAACCAGCCGATCATGTTGGACAAAAATTTTAAAAAATTATCATGCACAGACAAGACAATGTGTTGCAGCAATGTTGTGTTGAGAACTGCCTGTAGTTTGTATTTTAATGAGATCCAGAAACTGTCATTAATATCGTGTATTTCCTAGGCATCCTAGCATTCATGAGTTGAAAAAGACTTTCTGATATTATTAGTTTGTAGTTTTTAACGGTTTTTTTTGTACTTTATGTAATTCTGTGTAGTTTAAGTCTTTTGTCACTTTTTATCGCGTGTTTTTTATTTGGAGTAATAAAGATTGATTAAAGATTGATTAGCCAATCGCAGCGTGCAGTCAAGCGTAAACGTGATTTTTCTGTCGTCGATGTCGTTAATGCTGCAGCCATCGAAGTGAACGTCAGTCGGGTGTGCCGAGAAGGGACAGGCCGTACTAATGGTACTATTTTGCCATGCTTGGATGACCCAAGGAAACCTGGATTGATGCTATTTTCCAGGCTTCCACGGATGACCGATCGATCGACCGGCACGACGAAGTCCGTCAATTGAACAGACAGCCTGCGTTGGGTTGGGTTGGCTGAACAAACAGCAGTGGACAAGAAAAGAACGGCCTCCGCCTAGCAGCCATGATGTTTTCGTTCCAGTATTACTCGGTAGGATATTCAATGATATTTCTTTATTGCACGTTATTCAGAGAGTGCGCCAGTAAAAGAATTTCGAACATCGGTCAATATTTGGCTAAAATATAAACAAAAGTTTGGCTTACCTTGTAAGCTTATTTGTCATACTTTAACATTTTATGAATTGGTGACCATAAACGTATCAGACCTGCAAAATATTTCAGCTTTATAAGCTGGTCACGTCGTAATAATGCGAGGACGCGTGAAAATAGCCAGACGAAACAAAATGCTAACGGTATGTAATATGGTAGTACAGTGCATCATGAGTATATGCGGTAACAGCAAAAGCAGCTAATGGCCCTATTTATAGACGATGACTTAGTTAGATCTACTACTAAAGTAATAAAAGTATTCAAAAGTCACACACAAGCCTACACAGGCTGCATTATCCATAAGATATGCGAGCCAGTCGCATATTTTCATCGCATTATTGGTCGAAGAACAGCATAACAACAAAACCGTTGGTGAAACAGGATAATAAATGAAATAAAAGCCGGATCGCGCGGCTTCCATTTCATTTTATTTCTGTCGATCTGTACACACCTTAAGGCAACAACAAGTTACACTGATAATATTGAAAAAAGACGTTCGACAGATGGAAATTGCAAGCCGCGGTCGGATGCCGTAATTTCGTTGTCGTTCTCTCGTTATCGCTAACGAAGTGGCAGATTTATCGTTCCTGTTTGTGACGTCACTGCGGTGCGGCGGTTAGCGATGCTGTAGGTCCCAGCACGGAGACCACACACACACGGCAACCACTGAC
>Ga0209671_1008974_pt1 | contig 10470 bp, 6 predicted proteins | sample WorMetHERISLAND2_2_FD_187401 | JGI IMG/M metagenome (GOLD analysis project Ga0209671, IMG submission 187401) | Marine gutless worms symbiont microbial communities from Max Planck institute for Marine Microbiology, Germany - Olavius geniculatus... | ecosystem: Host-associated > Annelida >...
AAAGTATTAATATCGGTATTGCCAATACTTTTCACAAGTATTGTTAACAACCCTGGTAATCGGTATTGAGTTTCACAGTCAAAAAAATATGGCCCAATACCCGATCCACCCCATACCGGCCAATATTGGCCAATACCCGGTACCCCAATACCAGTATCGTTCGAACCCTACTATCACACTAATAACAAACTAAAAAAGGTTCACAATAAACTTTTGCAACTGATACAATGTTAGATGCATGTCAACCAAACTTAATTCAGAGATCATTCAAGCAGCAAGTATTTCATCAGCAGATTAGTGCAACACTTACTGTTACTGCTAGCCTGCTGGAATCAGGCTTCCATCTGGCAAGCTCATTAGTACCATATTCATTCAGCGAACTTGCTGACCGCCAGAGACAGACAATTTCAACAGATGGCTGAACAGCAATAATCATAATGAGTACGGTCATACAGTACCAGTACATTATGTTATGTCTAAGTCAGTCATATGTGAACTGTTCATTGCTTTCATGGTTCCTACTACTCTGCAAAATTCATTTTCCCCGACTTTCCAGGACACAGTGAATCGTTTTCCCTGACTAATTTGTTCACCCAAAATACAATGTCATATTTCAATCGCTTGCAATCACACAAAAACAAGGGAGACAAAACAACTTTAAAAGTGGAGGTACAAATAATCTGTGAGCAAAATGAGCCAAAAAAATTCTGAATATATTGATGTACACAGTCTGGTTACAACAGTTCAAAATTTTTTCCTCATCTTTGTTAACTTTTGCACCTTGGTACTTTTAAATTCCCTTACTTTCCCTGACCGAAGGAACCATGTGCTTCTGACTGTTGACAAAACATCATCAGGATCTTACTATTTAAATTACTAAAATCTAAAAACACACACACAAACTTGAAACTACACAATTCAGTTACTGCTTGCAACTTTTGTTTTGACTAGCCAACATTTCTACCTAGAGTTACCCCTAATGTTAGACTTGATCTCTAAAAAAATTTGTAGAAACTGTTGAATACCATTAGCTGGATACTATTAACTATATCATACACGATCACATCTGACATCATGCTATGATAACATATTATTACACATTCTGCACACACAAAATTTAAACAATTTCCATAATCAATTTCAGACCGCCTAGAAGATGCATCGAAAAAGGTAAAGTTCACCTTGCAGAACCAGATGCCGACAGTATTCTGTGTGAGAACAGCAAACAGGAAGTGATCGTAGCTGGCAGCAACAGAAACAAGTGAACTGTCATCATTCTGTACGATCAGCTGCTTGGGCCAGCTCAGAGGAAAATACATTGCCTCAAACTGCTGCCTAATTCATCTCACTCTCACAATGACTGACTCAACATCTGCAAATGATAAACAAAATAAAACATACTGTAATTAATATGACAATTAAGATGGATTGACTAACACCAGTATCATCTAAAGTAACACAAAACTTGCTCCAAAAATATCATGAATTCCAAAAAAATGTTTACAGGCGACAAGAAGTCAAATCACAGATGACAAGCAATGCACGAGACAACATACTGAGAAGAAGAAGAAATTTATTTGGCTCAAACAAAAATACAAGTAGTTGATAACATAACACAACTGAGCCAGGTTGCCAGAAAACCATACCGGTCAACAAAGCTGGCCACCTAAACACATACAATTTCTGTTTTAATTATCTAAACTAAACCTACTGAACATAAAAAAGACTACTAAGATACTAACTACTAAATACATTTTATCAAACCAATCACGCGAACACAAATATGAACTACACAATCCAACTCAAAATACCCGAATATAAAAATGAACGCACAAACAAAATGCTAACCTAAAATCAAATGTTAAAACACAATTGACATTACTGGACAAGAGACATTTGTCGCTGTGACTTTATATAAATCAAATAATAGGGTGAAAGAAGTGGTAAGTAGGCTACAAGATCAGTGTTCATTATTAATTAAGCAACCACATATACGTCCAGTATTTGTTGCTCATGGCAAATGTGCATTCAGCTTAATGTGGCAGCAATAGTGGCAACTGAGAGCTTCTCAACACTGACAGTGATACAGGATTGATAGCAATACAAAGATTTGCTCTGACCACCAACTGTATCAGTGGAAATAAATGCCGTATAGTGGTTTATGACCGTGGCGCATCATCACCATCATCATCATCAATGAATATCCGAAAGCAGGCCAGGGGCCTCTATTTCTGCCCGAAGTAGATAACATTTACACAAATATCAATCAAAACTAAACTAATACTGTTTTCACATTGACTTCCGCTACTAGATGTCAAATTTATAATCATAATACAAACTAAAACCGTGCCAAATCAAATCAAAACGTCTCTTAAAACTATTAACACTGCATGCTGATACAACATCATCAGGTAATGATTTCCATATCTTAACTAATCTATTTACAAAAAAATGTTTATGAAGATCATATTAACATAACTGAGGCACTAATTTGTATCTATGACCCTTAGTATCATATCTTTTTTCTAACACAGATTTATACTGCAACTGTAACATGAAATTGGTATCATACTTGTTATTTACACATTTATATAATTGAATCATATCCCTTCTTAATTGCCTATAACGTAAAGTTGGTAATTCCAAAGCACGTAATCTTTCTTCATAAGAAAGACTAGAAAGACCCCTAATTAATTTTGTTGCCCTCATTTGAACTTTTCAATTTTTTCTATATCGCACATTCTTCTAGGAGCCTAAACAGTATTGGCATACTCCACATGTGGTCTAACCAAACTTTTGTATACGACGACAAACCAATCTCGAGATAATTCTCGGAAGTTTCTTTGCATAACTCCCAACATAGAATATGCTTTACTGACTATTTTGCTAATATGTTGATCAAACAACAAAAAAGGATCAAACAAAACTCCCAGATCTTTATAACATGTCTCTACATGTTCTAATGGAACCCCATCTATTTTGTATGTGAAGCTATTGGTCGTAGTATCATAGTGCCGTTGATAGAATGACATTGATTTACATTTCTTTATACTAAGTTTAACTAACCATCTGTGAGCCCAGTCTGTGAATTTGTCATTTTTCGACTGTAATATTTCTGCATCCACTATACACTTGATATGATTATATAACCTTGCATCATCTACAAAAAGATAAATTTTAGCATCATCCCCGCATGACTCGATTAAGTCATTAATGTAAATAATGAACAAAACAGGATGCCAACCATTCAACTGAATTTTAAAAATTGAAATTTTAAAATAACTGTATGGTTCACCATTAACATCAAAACTGAATGTAAAGATTTGTTGAGTCCGCTGAGGTAAGTCATATTGCTTAAATCAGGGCATTTTACTTTCGACCGGCGCCTAATAATCTTCCCTCTTATCCTCCAGGCAGTCATCAATGTCAGAATGCTGTCTACTGAAAGACGAGGGGTGTAGTCGAATGAAAGTTCATGCTTTTTCATTGTCGTTTCATGCTAATCCAGAGCACGCCTACATTTACTAATTTTAGATAAGTTCTATGCGTTACGTTCCTATTTCGATCGTGCGTCGGATGTGGTCCATTTTGGTCCCATGTGGTAATTAGTCAGGATGGAACAAAAGCCTTGGTACTGGGTTGATATCGACTCGCCTATCCTGTTGTCCCACCCAGCTTCAGACGTACCGTAATAATTTAGAGACATAAAGCACATTGAGCGCACAGTTTTAGCACGCATTAGATGCTATAAAAAATTTTAGTCACAAATTATAAACAAATACAACACAGCTGTATCTCGCGTGACACTGCGAGAATAGAAAAGTTGTCGAAAAAAACCGAACTAGGGATGGGTCAATATCACTATTTAACATTCGATAGTCGATACGATATCGACACGATGTTAGCCAAATATCGCGCTATTAAAAAATTACGAGATACGGAGTACAGTCTGTACACAAATAGTAAACAGCTTATGTTGTACTACAAAAAATAACAAAAAATATATATAGAAGCAAAACTTGCATACGGTGTTAAAATTAAAAATGTGATGCATGCAGAGCCTACAATAATTTAACACAAAATACAAACAATTATTAGTATACATTAATTGATTTTTTATCATCACATGTGTTCAGTATATTTAGCTTAATATGTGAATGTTTAGTTAAATACCTCGGTAGTTTTTGTAGATAATGGTTATGATAATTTTGCATATTTAATGCGGGTCTCACTGGGTCGGTTTAATCTGCTGAGTTGAGCTGATCCGCTGATCTATTTTCTCAACCTCTGATTGGTCGGTGACGGTCACGTGATCCAAATTTAGTTCAGCAGATTAACAACAACAACTTTCTTCAACCGTTGTGGTTGAACGAATATATATGCATGGTTTCCTCGAGATTTTGTTAAAGAGTGCCAGAGTGTCTTTGATAACAGTTGTATATTGATAATAATTGCATTATTGATAATATATGCTTCTATGTCGGTTTTTCTGTACAGCGTTCCATATTAAAAATATTTGCAGTAAAACTGGGTTCTCTAGCACATTATTTTTTGTGTAAGTGATACTTTATTGATCTTTTTCTTCAGCCATCATACGTGGCTTCTCATTTTGCTGAAGGAATATATTTTTATGGTTTTGTCAGGATTTTATGTAAGACTGATCTTTCACTGTGTATTTGATAGTCGGATTTTGTTCTAGTCTTTCAGAATGCATTGATAACAGTGTTTTTGCTAGCAGTTGCATATTGATAGTGTTTGCATACATGATGCTAGTTGCAGAGTTGCATGTGATAACATTTGCATTGTAATGTGCCAATGTGGTGCTATTATATAAGCACAATTCGTGGAGCAGTACAATGTGTTCGTTTATTTTAGTGATTTTAGACATGCCTGTCACTATAAGCAATGCACTGGATCATCTGTAACTACAGATCAGCAAATAGGCCTGTAGCTCAGACCTATGCCATGGATGATTGAACTATAACTGCAGATAGGTAGGCCTATATCACCTAATATTGCACACCTGCTTCATAGCTAGATCAGCCACTCCCAGATCAGCTCAGCGGATCAGCTCAGCTCAGCAGATTAAACCGACCCAGAATCTAACAAATTCCCATTCGCTGATTGCCCAGCACCAGTATCGTAAAATACATAATTAAATGTGTGTACATATTCTTGGTTGTTTATGTTATTTCGTTATTCTTGTAATATATTATTGCATTTTCCGCATTGTTGCAGAAGCATCTTGACGGTGTTGCAAGCGTAAAATATTACACATATGCGTTGTTTTTTTCTTGGCCGAAAATTAATAAAATTGTTCCACACAATTCCACTGTTAGTTGTGATTTACCATTCGCACCTGCTGATCAATGGAAGCTGGCTATCAGGCGTGGTCACGGCGGAAGAGCGACGCTACGGTCCAACGACTACGCGACTATTTGACCTGACCTGAATGACTATACACACGTAGACAAAACATTCGTCAATGATGCGGTGTTGAACTGACGGACAGTACGGACTGCTTAGAACTAGGCTAATACACACAGCCGGCCGTATGTATAGACAAACAAGGCATATGCACACGGCCAATGAAAAGGTTCACAAAAATAAATCACATTTTACGACTGAAGCGGTCATGTCTGAAAAGTCATATAAATGCAATCACTGAAGCCAGAATTTGTTATTTAATACACACAAAGCAACTGAGACAGAAGTTTATTTGCAAAGGTCAGTGCTAGGGGTAGATCAGCGATCTCGCACTAGTGAGCGGAAAATTACTAGTGGTAGAGTTACAACGAGACAAGGAAGCATTTTTTCATTACTTACTTATTTTTTTCGCTAATACCAAGTAACTGACGCGGGAAATAGCAACATCTGGCAAGATGTCAGTATATAAACAACTTAAAACAACGAATGTGTAGAAAGTAAGTCCAACAGTCTCAGGTATAAAATGAGGTAAGTAACACTGTTCGCAAAGATGTTACCTAAAAACCATGCATAACAAAAGTCATTATACCGATACACATTACTGTCATATGTGTATACGCAAATCTGGGCTGGCCTCGTTATAGTAAATAATTGCCGAATTTATCACAGTTAAAAGTCAATGCAACTGAAATTTTCAATGCAGTTGTAAAATGACTGCAACAGCTTCCATTTCATTTTATGGCTATACCACTATGCATAGACAATGCCACAACAATTCTCAAAATTGTCAACACCAGTATTGGTCCTGCAGTGTATCCGAGCAGAAGAAGAAATAATAGCTGATTAAACAAAAACTGGTTATGTGCATTGACTTTGTTTTTGTGTTTTCCATTGTAGGCAATGTTTGTGCTGGTGGAGCTTAGAGATACAGTTACCATCGCACCTAGCCAGTTTCATCGCAAAATGCAGGATGCTGTAACTTATGCTCTGAATAAGAAATTTGCTAATAAGGTGAGTAACTGTGTAGTGAGTACACCATGTCTGAAAAAACAGTCAAAATTGTTTTTGTTATAACTTTGTCAAATTTCCAATTTTTTTGGCACAAAGATGGCCAAGATGATAATGTAAGATGCACTAATTTTTCATCTCACTCAATTTATGTTAACACACTAACGTGTGAGGCACAGATACTCCAAGCTGATACATTACATTGTAGTTATTTGTATCATATTGCTCACTTTTACGTCATCAGCTCGACAGAGGGTGCCACATAATTTTGTGGTAGTAAATATTTTACGGTAAAAACAGCAGACAACAAAATAGCTGACTGATGAGCTTAAAATGTGTCAAATCGATGAGTGAATGCTGTTTGATCAGTTGATCATTGATTCCGTTATCTGCCAGTAGCCTTGCATCTAAGCCATTGTGTATGAGTATGTGTATTGTGTATGAGGGACACATTTTGAGCTTAAACTCTGATAATTTGCAAGTGAGTGGTTATACCAGTTTATAATTCTGCTAAATAACTCAAGTCATTACAATGTTTACTTAAGAGAACAACTCAGCGTTATGCAACAATTTGGAGCATCTATGTTTTGGAAGGTAGCGTGTTAACAGAAATTAGTTGAGGTCGAAAATGAGTACATCTTTCATAATTTTTTTTCGTCTTGGCCATATTCGTGCCAAAAAATATCAAAGTTAGTTGAAATTTGACAAAGTTATGACAAAAACAACTTTGACTGTTTTTTTTCTGAGACACAGTGTACACTGTATATTACTGTATATTAACTGTACCAGGTATCTGATATCTGTGTGTTGTGTCTGTGCTGAAAATTTGGGTTAGGTTAGATTAAATTGCTGATGTTGCATTTACAACTGACTAAGGTTAATGATATTGTTGAAATGCTCTTGGTCTTATGCCATGGTGTCTGAATAACTTAGTGCTGTGCATGCTTGATATTGTTTTGAAATCCAGGCTACATCATGTGCAAAGTTGTGCACTGTTGTTTTGACAAGCATGTAGTGTGTTTGTCAAACTGAACCTTGAGTGATTGTGTTATAAATGTGTATGATTGGTTTACTTTATGCATTGCTTGTCTTCACATTTCAGTGAATTGTTATTGTTAATAACTGTCATTTTTAAAACTGATTAACAGGTAATTCACAATGTTGGTCTGTGCATTGCTTTGTGGGATATTGTTAAAATGGAGGACAGCTACATATTCCCAATGGATGGATCCTCACATACTGTTGGTATGAACATCTCAAATGTCTGTATCATGTGTACTTTGTGTAGCATAATTACAGGGTTAATTATACTTTGTTGTTTGTTTTTTTTGGTTTGCATGTTTTATGAATACTGATACTTTGTTAATAGTGGTTTAAGCATAGATTTGGAAGTTGTAGAACGCATTTCAGAGTTATGGAGTACAGCAGTCCCCTAGAGGTTTTTCTTAAAAACATATGCATTAATTTTGATTTATTAGAAAGCACACACATCTGCAAAGGATGAGTATTGAATTTATTGAGGATTAAGTGTGCAAAACGTTATTCATATTCAGTTAGATTTGAAATTTTGCAAAAACAACAGTTGATAGGTTGATATGACATAGATTATTTTTTCTCATGCTACATACATAAGAAGTCATTCAGGTTATTTACTGAAAAAACATGATTTATGGAATGATTTCTATTGTTTGCGCCAAGGTGCAGTTATGGTTGTATTATGACATATATTAGGTCTCTAACTGTCTCTTCTGTCGTAGTAATGCTAATGTTATGTGAATGTGATGTGTGAAAATATAGTGCATTTTCGTTTCATCGTGTTTCGGCCATTTGTTGGGGAAGTTCTGGTTGGTACGCTGACAAGTAGCAGCAGCGAAGGTCTTCGTGGTAATGTCTTTAATCGTTTGATTCTAGTTCTGCACTTCTTACGTCAAAGTGATTTTACAAGTCATGCATTTTTTGTTATTAATTTGTCACAATTTCACATGACCATTACATTTTTGGGTACTAAATGCCATTAGTTCCAGAATGTTTAAAGCCACAGAGTACAGACTTCATATTTGGTCTGCATGTTCCCGGGGATAAATTTGTTTGGAAAAGTGGGCATGGCCATTGGCCAGGTTTATGTGACCCCTAGTTGTGCGAGTGCTTTCTAGTTAATAGTTAGCCAGTCTCATAGATATTAAAGATATCAGTTATTGAATAATTGTTTATGTACTTTTATCACAGATCAAGTACCATTGCTAGCAAAATGCCCATTGTTATCACTGTTATTTAGTTTTGATGGTTTTTTTTATTGTGATTATATTAGTGTATTATGTGCTTTGTAGTTTCAATGGGTTTTTTTGATGACATATTCATTTCCCATGAGCGAATAAAAGATCCATCCAGATTGTATCCTTTATGTTTCTCTCTTACCTGTAGTTTTGTCATTTTGTTTTTCTATTAGCAGCTTCATTGACTGATAGAAGTAAAGTGTTGTGATTGGCTGGTTGATTGATGATTGTATTCAACTTTAAATTTCACCAGTGATGAAACAAACCAGCAATGGAGTTGGATCTATGAGAATATGGAGGATGAAACACAAACTGAAATGAGAATGGAACAAGGAGAACAGATCAGGTAATACTGTCTGTTCATTCATCTAGCGATAACTGTGCATATATGCACTTTTTTTATTGTATGCTGCATTTTATTGCGATTAAAGATTATTATTAACTAGGCTAAAGACTCAGTCAGATGATTTTGGTTATGAACAATTTTTGACAGAATTTAAACCAAAAAACTGGAGCTATCAATTGATAAATAATTTTTAATTGCATTAATTACCGTGCAATGAATAATTTTAGTTGTGGATCGATAATCACAGTTTTAGCATGTAGTTGTTTGTTTTGGCACGGCACCATAAATCAGAGAAGTCACTGGACATTAAATAGACGTTAAAACTGTGAATTAACTAGGCTAATGAATTATACATATTTTAATTTTGGAGTACAGTTTTTGTTAGTCGTTAACTTTCTACTGTGTAATTATTCAAAAGTTGACAAACACTGATGTGAACGGATATTGGAGACTTTTCTTTTGTTTATAATGCTGATACTTATTGCACGTGCTGATGTGCAATTACAGTTGAGGCAGTTGTTTTTTTGTTGTCTAGATTTCGCGTATGTGAAAGTGAATTTGTTGACCTGACACCGAACAAACCAGAAAAAGTTGGCGATGTTGCTAGTGCAACTGCTGCAGTCATGTCAGCTGCCAGTAAGAAAGTGCCTTATACTATACATGTGAGTTTTCCATACTGTGGAATATGTAAATTAGACGCAATTATTGTTTCAGTTTGAGGTGTACTATGAGAATGAGGCATCACTATGAGGCGTCACTGTGCTTTTGTGATACCAGGGACCAGGCATATACAGGGTGGGCCATAAAAACATGGCACTTTACTTTTGTCTATATATTCGTCAATTAAGAGACCAATTTTCAAAATTCTTTCACTGACTCACTCTGCGGACAATTTGCAATAATGTGATCACTATATATCCCACCACACTATAAATGCGTCTCTACACTACCTTGCGAAATATCAATGAAATGTGCATGTATAACAATAATAACAAACATTTTGGTAAAATTGAAAAAACTCTTCAGATCAACATTATAGTGAATTACTGTGTGGGTCTAACACAGTCTAGTGTCATATGGATCATTCACCGCAATGTTGGTCTGAAGTGTTTTTTCAATTTTCATTTACTTAAATGTTTGCTATTATCGTTAGGTTTTCTTACATTTATGTTTCACAGAGTAGTGTAAAGATGCATTTACGGTGTAATGCGATATACACTGTGTTTCAAAAAAACGGGCACCCTTTTTATTTCTTTCATAATTCACTCAAATGATGATCAATTTACACGAAATTTTTACCAGATGTAGCTGAAGAAATGCTAATTCAAAATATATGGACAAAATATGGCTGTTAGTTAAATATTCTTTGCTAGTTGTGATGTAATGCTGACGTCATAGCGTGGCGCGAGTACAAAC
>Ga0209671_1008975_pt1 | contig 10469 bp, 5 predicted proteins | sample WorMetHERISLAND2_2_FD_187401 | JGI IMG/M metagenome (GOLD analysis project Ga0209671, IMG submission 187401) | Marine gutless worms symbiont microbial communities from Max Planck institute for Marine Microbiology, Germany - Olavius geniculatus... | ecosystem: Host-associated > Annelida >...
GTCGCTGGATCCATCAACCGTGAACATGCTTGTTTGTCTCCGGGACTGGTGTCATTAACATTAAAAACCTAAAAGGTTCTTAATTCATTAACACTTTCAGTGCATGTAACTCTACAGTGACTTTTTTATTGATATTATGGTTTAAACAACGCATTTTCAATGACTGAATTTTAACTAAAATTAACGATTAATTAATCGTTAAATTTCAAAAAGTTAACTATTAAAAAAATTTTAATCGTTACCAGCCCTAGATTTTATGCGCATTGGTGAATGCTTTAAAATGTACATCTTAAATAATCCATGATTGATCCATGGCTCTTATTTATATTTTTCTATCTTTTGACCACTATACCTGGTTTTTAGCCAACCATACTGTGCTGTTATTGCTGTTATTGCACAAGTGCATGATGTGTCTCTGTCTGTGTGTCGTCTGTCTGCAACATATGTTTTGTGGCTGAACACTACATCTTGCCAAAATAAACGTGAATAAACAACTATGATTGCCTCATCGGTATACTTTGTGTACCAATTTGGAGTACCTGCATCTTTCTCTCGCTTTCCCTCAGACGTGGTTACTGACTGCACTCCCAAGTACTTAAGTACTTGTATTGTGAATTGCAGCCAAACCACTTCTGTTAAAGGGCATCGTTTCTGTTGACAGTCCATAGGAACTTACCAGTACCCTATCCAACGGTACCATCACCGATTTCCTATAGACGCCATCTCTCCCAAAATAGGGCTCCCTGCCTCTAAATTTGCATAGCACATTGCGGCAAACTGCACGGTGGAATTTTTGACGTGCTTCAGTTATGCTGTATATGGTGTCCATGGCATCATTATCATCTGTTTGTCGTCCGTCTGTGAGTAACGGATGTCTTGCGGCTAAGCGTTGGGTCTTAAAGAAAAACTTTTTGCACGAATAAGCCCTGTGCCGAGGCTGTCTGTGCACAAAATTTGGGCGATGCAGTGCTATGGGAAAATTTTCAAATTTGGGGTTGAATGGAAGGAGTATAGGAAAATGTGTGTTTTCAATGGAAAACTGGCCATATCTCGGAAAGGGTGAGCGATACGGCCAAGGTTACTATTAATCACTAATAAGTGGCATATGCCCTTTCAGATGACAACAAGAATCCTAGCTGTCGCTAGGGTGGAGACGACCGTACTGGTTAATTGTCACTGACCTTGAAGGTCATCCAATGTCGATGATTTGCATTTCATTTCAAAGGGCGTATGGCACTTCCTATTACTGATTAATAGTAACCTAGGCCCTATCTTGCACCGTTTAGCCACAATACATCCGTTACAGATCGACGGACGACGTACAACCATGAAAAAAGGGCCGACCTTTAAGCTTACAGCTTAGCGCTGGGCCCAAAAATCATTGACCTCGGATGACCTTAAGGTCAGTACTGCAATAGGTATTGTATAGGCTGTAATGTGTCTAATTCCTTAGCGACAGCTGGGCTTATTCTTGTTATTATTAACAGGTTAGGTCTATAGATATTTACCAATGCCCTATCTATTGTCTCCATTGCTGACTCTCCTCTTCCCCCAACGAATAGGTGCACTGACTCCTCTCTAAATACGTGGGTTGTAAATTGCAGCAGAACCGCTGCAGATAGCGACATGGTTAAACCAATATCACTGACACAATGTATAGAAACGTACCATGACGTGACGAGCTTTCCATCGATCACTGATCCCTATTCCATACGGACACCTGTTCTCGCAAAATAAGGGTCTTAACCCCCGCCGCCAAAAATACATATAGCCAGCTGGGTTTCTTGTTTTTCTAGGCTTGGTGCATGGTGTTTTTAACTATGGTTTGGTACGTAGCCACCAAGGGCGTTCTATCTATTATTAACTTCTAGGTTAGAAGGTCATTGGTGGCCACTGTGGGTTCGATGATTCGACTGTTTGTAATTTCAACTGTTACGTTATGTTTCAGATATGACGTCATACGGTGTGCTAAGTTGTTTTCGGTGAGTCGACTTATCGTTGTAATATGTTATTAGATGTTTTAACGTCACTAAAGGCTATCACGCTATCGAGGTAGAATTTTCGTACATTTTTGGACGCAAGTCCTTGTGTCGTGATGCTCGTGAGTGTATGATAATCGCCGTTGTCTGTAGTCTCAAACTGTCAACATGACCCAGCCTAGCCTTGTTATACACGGCTCAGATTTCAGATACTGACATTTAGGACGAAGTTCTTTGTCTAGGTCTAGTGAAAAAAATTAGAGCAGCAACAACTGCAATTTCTTAGCAATATTGACATGTAAAATGGTTTAATTTGGTGAAAATGGCAACAGCTCAAACCGCCTGAAATAATGTTCATATTAATTTTATTTTTACTTTGAATACAATATAATGGGGCTCTATGGGCTGCAGGGAGTATTCTAACACACATCTAATAATATTAATGAAAATATTATACCAATCTGACTAGACCTGCGAGTCACTGAGGTACAGAAACTTGACCCGACTTGAGGCTAAAATGACCCCATGTCGACGGCGGTCGACTTGAGCATTTCCGACTCGACTCGACTTGACTTGACAGCAGAACGTCGACTTGAGTTTACTTCAAACGACTTGACACATTTAGAAGTTGCAATGAACTTACGTGAACGCTGTACGTATGTTGTAGGCTATTCATAGTGTGTTTTATTCCTTTGGCAGCATCTTTTGTCATTCTCATTTCTTGAAAAAAAGTTCATACGGACAGTTAGGCCTAAAAACTGTGTGATACAGTATGTGACTGTTTTTGACGCAGTACAGCTATGCGGCGTCTTTGGCATCACTGTTGTCCATCCGTCAGCCGCGTTTGAGAGAACTGCTAGGTGCAAGATTTTTGGTCAAGTGACATTTAGTAGGATATCAAAGGGTAGGCGGTAAGCATACATGATAACTAGTATTTGTATAACTAACGTATCGTTGCAGACACATGCTGTTATGGCAACACGCCTTTGAGTGTTCAGATCACTGATCTGGACATATCAATTTTTACACACTTTTCAGATCAGTGATCTGTGCCGGCGTTAGAGAGTTGGAGCCTCCCCCCAAATACAAGTGTGAGGCCCTATAATAGGAGGTATGGGGTAGAGCCCCCATCGGGGTCCAGGGGCAGAGCCCCTGGTCAGGGGGTCACAGCTGAAACACTTTTGGCTTTTAGACGTTCACTGAAAATTGCAAATTTGCCCACTTTTAAAAAAATTTGTGACTCAAAAAATCAGATACAATTTGTGTTGTCTTTTTAAAAAAATGATGTCTATAGGCCGCAATACGTCACAGGTTACTGTACAGTAATGAAAAGTAATAGACTTGTCCGTTTTGGGTAAATTTTCCATTTGTTTATTCATTTTATATTTTGAATATATTTTTTTATAAAACTAGAAATTTTTTTCACACCTAGCATGAGGCCCCTGAACATATGTGAGGCCGCTCGGCCGGGGATTACGGGTGGCGGTGGCCCTTCCGTCGGCTCTGTCTGTGATTGTAAATGCCAGTAGCATTATGGCAGGGGGCAATACTGGTAAGGGCAATTTCCCTTCTAAATTTTTTGGCTGTTGGAGAATTGATGGAATATCTATTTCATGTCTCAAAAATATCGTCTAGTAATGCAAAATTTGGGACTAAAAACCCCTATTTTGATTTAACGCCAAAATTGAAATTTTAAGCACCCATAATCTTTTGTGTTGGAAATTTGCAGCTGTCTGTCAAAAATTGTCAGAAATTTTATGTCTGTTGAAAATTGCAACTTTCGGCCCTGCCTACTTTTATAACCCCAGACGCTGCTGATAAATGCCAAAGTTTGACACTCTTTGTGATAGTAACTGCAGATCTTTACCACAAGCAGTGGTATACGTTGAAGAGGTTTGGGATTTAATTTCTGTTGAGGATAAGAATGTCTCTAGACCAAAAATTTTGGTGAATTTAATTAGGCCTCTGTATGTGGCTGTAATACTCATAATTTTTTTTAGACACTTCAATATAATAGTCATCTCAGTCAGCCAATCTTTTTTGTCTGATGTTTTGATGCTTTTATTTGCAGATAATGAAACGGACAAAGCCAACAAGGAAAATGCCCAAGCGAGGGAAAACACGAGTGGAGAACAGTGTCAGTGTAAACAGTGCAGCAGATTCCGAGACAGATCCTCTGGTTGAAGGCAGCGGACATGAGAAAGCCAGAAAGAGAGTTCGTGCAGAAAGCAGTGGTGGATCAGAACCTCAACTAGAGGCTGGAGCGTCAGCTTCCTTTAATGCTTCCGTTAGCACTCGTGGTCGTCGGAAGCGTAAGAAAGTAGACCAAGGAAACAGCACTGATTCAAAGTCTCCACCAGCAAATGATATGCCGGCTTCCAGTATTGATAGTCAGAGTAACCGCAGGTCTCCGGATCTGAGCTGTTCAATATGTCTTTGTGCTGTAGAAAACAAAGCTTTCACCAATGCTTGCTGTCACACATTCTGCTATGAATGCTTGGTTGAATGGTCACGCATTCGAGCTGTATGTCCACTGTGCAAGAAATCATTCCATTCTATCATTCACTCATTCCGGTCATTTGATGACTACAAACTATATCAGGTGCCAAGAGGTTGTGCATCAAATTCTGGCAATGTATTTACCCCAAATGATGCAGCATCTTCAAGTGCTCAAAGAATTCGCAGACTTCGGAACACCAGGATTTTGGCAACAGTGCCTCTTGTGGCTAATGACGATGATCATACGATGGCACTGCGAAGACGTGTATACTCACATTCAGATGAGATGCAGCTGCGTGGCTTGTGGTCATCTGATGGTGTAGTGATATCTCCTCCTCACCAGGTCTCACCAGCAATGTTTGACCACTACCCGATGATGCTGGAACGTGTTCGACCGTGGGTGCAACGAGATATTACAGTCATTATCGGCAGCGGGGATGTTGTGGGTATCACCGACATCGTTGTCGGCCTGCTGCGGAATTTCCCAATAACCAGTGAGGACTTCTACGAGCGTCTGTTTCCATACCTTGGCTTACACACCAGGCGTTTCATCCAGGAGCTTGATGCATTCGCCCGATCGCCTTTTGACATGACAACATACGATGCTCGTGTGTTGTATAGTACGGATGCAAATACAGAAACACTTCTTCCTTCGCCGACAGAACACATTGAGGACATCAGCAGCAGTGATGACTCGGACGTTGAAATTGTGTCTTCCGCAGTGATGCCATTCTCCGAATCTGCACATAGTAGCATGGTAGGCTTGAATGATCGCATGGCAATGATGGGAGCGTACGACTTGCTTCGTTGCCTGCAGACAATTCAGTTCGATCTCTGGCCGTTGATGAATCGTTCAAGTTATCATTCTGGTCTAGAATCGCCAGAACCAGGACCATCGGGCTTAGGACAAGCTACAGTAACTGAAGAGAATGAGAGTGTTGGCAGTCGTGCTTCAGGGTCGGGTGATGGTGCTGAAGAACACTCTAATCATCAGCTGGTTCTTTCTGATGCCGACAGTGATATCGTTGTTGTTGATTCTGACCGGCCAGTTCACTCTCCAATCCATATTTCTTCGGAGGAAGATGACAGTTTGGTACAGGAAGCAAGAAGTCAGCGGCGGATCAGAAGAGAAAGACGACGAATCAGAAGACAGAGACGGCAAGCCCGACATGATAGGGAGCATGGAGGCGAATTTGAGCAGAGTAGCAGCTTGACATCTAGTGCAGATTGTGCTGCGAAGAATGAAGCTCCAAAGGCTGACATTTCAGCATCACCCAATTCATCGCAGCATGATGCTGATGAAGCTATGCGTTCTGATGAGCATGGGGACAACACTAGTCACATGCAGCAACAGTCTTCCAGTCATGGCAGTCATATTAACTTGAATGATCACATTGCTTCTTATGGAAAACTAGTCAACACACCAAAACATCAGCAGCACACTCGTCCAAAAAGGTCAAGAAGTGCAGACAGCAAGGGTGATATATCCATGATGTCCGTTGTGTCCACTGCCGACGATGCGAACCCACTTCCGTGTAAGAAGCACATTCGTGGTCATAAGTCATCAAAGCAGAAAGCCAAGCAAGTCGTGGCTGAAAACAGTTCTGCTGATGTCGTCGGTGATAATGTGGAGAAACCACTTTCCAGTAATCAGGTGGAAACTACAGCTGGGAGCTGCAATGTGTCCAATACCAGCCACATCGAGCAAACGTCTGCTGATATACTTAGTGAAGCAACGGTTCCGTCTGTCGATAAAAGCAGTATTTTATGTGCAAGCTCAAGCTGCAGCCCTCTGCCATTAAGTTCCTCACTTGATAAAGAGACATGTGAAGAGAAACTAAGTACTGAAACTGAGATATCTGTGCCTTGTACCAGTGAGATGTGTTCCCAACCAGCTGCTTTGTCATCTGGCTCTAACTTTGAATGCACCGAAAAGTACCCATTGTCTTCCATGGCCACAGCCATTTGTGATAATGCAAATGAATGTTCATCTGTAACGGAAGAGGTTGCCAACTTAGCGTATGAATGTTTGTCTGATGTGGTTCAGATGCATTCACTGGATGCAGAAGAGAATGCTGTTAGTACTGTGACTGATGGTGGTAATGTGGATGGCTGTGGTCCTGAAACTGGGATGGATTTGATGGTCTCATCAGACTGTGTGCCATCTGGTAAACATGATGTCACAGACAATGCTAGCGATCCTTGCCATTCACGTGAAGTTCGTTCTGGTGGTTCGGATGTGGTAATGAGTAGATGCCAGTCATCATCCTCAGATTTACCGTCACCTCCAATTCCATGCCTCACTTATCAGCCTATTGATTGCAGTTCTGATAACTCCTGTTGCTTCAGCTTGCCTACTACCAGCTCTGCATTCTCTGACACCAGTTATGTGTCCATACAGCCAGAGATTATTTGCAAACCGGAAGACCAGTATATTGACAAGACTGATAATCAACCTTTTAGCTTGCATCTAATTCTTGATGATGATGATGATTCAAACAACAGCTTACCAGTTGCACCACAGGAAAATGGAAGCACGTTACTGACAAACAGCAGCTCAGGTAAGGATGTGCAGTTTCACCACATTGCCGGTAGTTCATGCGCAGATGCTGCCAGTTCAAGCAATCCATCTCTGTTGCCGAGAGATGATTTTCATAGCGCGGTGAGTGAAGTATTTTCTGCTGCATGTAGCTCAACAGATCAGGGTCAGTCAGCCAGTTCTGATTCAGTCGTGGACAAGAGCCCAGCCAGCCCCGCAGACACAATCATAAGTGACAGTATCGTGGAACCTAGGAGCCCGGTAGGAATAGATTCAAGTGATTCTGAGGTGGAATGGCTGGAGACTGGCAAGCTTGGTCATCATCAGCGCCATATATCAGTCAGCTCAGGTGGTTCATTCATTGTTTGCAGTCTGTCAGATGCAGATGTCACCGACTTCGTGTTATCAGATAGTGACGATCTGGAAATGTTTGATGATGAACCACCGACATTGCGATCAGACTATCAGACAGATGGATCTAGACATTCACCTCAAACTCAGTCACCGCCAGCAGGTGCATCGTCGCCACGGAACAATGCAATATTGCCTGCTTCATCCAATTTGTCTTTTTCGGTTGGCACGAGTGAAGTCGAACCTGCTTGTATCTCGGATCAGAATAGCATCAAACCACTGACGTTAAAGCTGGAGCGTTGGGTTGACCAATCCGGACATTCATATCAAATTCAGTCATCATCAGCACAGAATGGTGCATGTTTGCCTTCTTCGTCTGGCATGGCTTCTTCTTCAATGGATGTAGATGGAATAGACCCAGCTGTCACCTCAGGACAGTCTGACTTAGAGCAGATGTCACAGCATCGTGTTAATGATGCTCTCCTGGCTACTGCCACTGCCACTGAGTATTCTGGTGACACTGTGCTGCAGAGCAGTTCTGTTGCTACTGAACGTGTGCATTATTCTGATGTTCTTGCTAGTAATTTTTGTACAATACAGTAATAGTCTGCTGGTTCTGTCTGTCCTGATATTTAAGTTGGTGCTGTTAATTAACAGCACAGCCAGTGCTGTGTGACATTGCATGATTGAGTAATTTGTTAAATAGCTAATTTTGTCATTATTTTGCACTTATTTGTAGTGCATGTTCTATTATTTGCCTCGTTGATATTGATGTTCAGTTAGTTGGTTTTTTAGTAGCACAGTCAATACTGATGGATGTTACGGAATTGAGCAATTTGTTAAATAACCGGCTAATTTATATGACATTATTTTGAATTTCCGTGGTATTCATTCTGTTCTTTATCAGCTGCAGATGAACATTGTAACGAGTTGTAGCTAATTCCATTTATGTTCATCAAGTAATTGACACAGGTAACTGGACTTTTTGTACCATGAACTATTTGTACCATCACTGGATTATTCGCTGCACTATTTGTATCACTTCTTGCATGTTAATATTGGCCAATCACAACTGCCCAAGATCAGTGGCAGATTCAAGAAAAGCGGAGTGTGGCCACTCCTCCTATTGACTGGATGCATCTTAAAACAAATGAAAATTTGGCACAAAATGCATTATTTTTCCATAAAATTTAAAAACAATTTAGGATTAGGGCGCAACCTCCTCCCCAGATCCACCTCCTACTCTTCTGTTTTTCGTATTCTAAAATCCTGGATCTGCCACTGCCAAATTTGGAAATGCTTTTATTTGATGAGTGAATAATTATTGGCCTACTGCAGTTTCAGCATTGCTCCAATTTTCCAGTGAAGCTAATAATAAGGAATTTTCTATTATGGTTTGATTTTTCCTTATAATATTTTATAAAAACTAATTAACATATTTAACTCTGGAGTCTGGAGCTGCAGCAAAAGTACAAAAAGTACATAATTCATCGACGCGTTGCATGTGAACTGTTTCGAATCTCACATGCTTTTGCAAGCATGGTTCTTACATTGACTGACTTGATAATTAGTGAGTTGTATGGCAGGATGTTAGCTTCAGGGCTCAAAGTGGGAAAAATGAGTACCGTTATGGTTGCTGTGCCTTCTTTCCTTTCATCCACTAAAGCCACCGTTTTTTTGGCCACTGATTGATGCAAATATTAGCGACCAGTTGCCTAAATCTCACAAAATGGCCTGCAAAGCATACCGGTATGACTTTTCTCAGAAAAGAAGTGCCAGTATGCCATACCGGTTCATACCATTCCACTTCGAGCACTGGTTAGCTTTCAGTTTTATTTTCTTTTTTTTGTACCAACTTGGCATTGATAGAACTTTGGAAAACTGAAGTGAAACTTTGTTGATTTTACATTGTATAGCTTTTTACACGCGAAAGCAGCTACTGCTTTCAGCTCGTCTTAGCCATCGCAATTCTGTCCGTCTGTCTGTCCGTCTGTCACACGGGTGGATCAGTCAAAAACGGTGTAAGGTAGAATTACCAAATCTTCACCATCGGCTGCTAGGAAGACTCTAGTTTTAGGAACCACAAAGCTTTTTCATAAATTCGAAGGGGATCACCCCGAACAAGGGTGCTAAATGAGAGGGGGGTGGGTAAAATTAGCGATTTTTGGCCAATAAGTCGCTGTATCTCAGTAACGGTGCGAGATAGGGCCTAGGTTACTATTAATCACTAATAGGAAGTCGTACACTGGCTCTCGATTGGCGCCCAATTCAATGACCTTGAATGCCAAAATAGGGGTATTATGGAATTTTTTGGCGATTTCGGGCTGTGCGACACATTGCAAGAGTGAATTGCGCTGATACCAATTGAGATAGACATGGACAAGCTGTGTATGAAATTTTCAGCATTGAACGTAGATTTCGACGGTTCAAGTCTCGATTTTCTAGATTCAAGGAAACCTGCTTACGAGGGCATCAAAGAGCGGTACCCCCGTAAAAGTCGCGATGGAATGGCTGGAGATAGACTGACAGTTTGCAAACAAGAACTGCTATAGGCTTTCGCGCGTCCCATGAGCATTAGCTTAAATTTCTTGTTCTGCATTAGTGTAAGGCGTTGCTGAATTAGTAACTAAGAAGGCACGAGTGTTAATTGACCATTTGATGTTGATTTTCCTGCTTTTGGCTTTAAATGTTTGCAGTGTTTGCTTCTTGTTCAGAACTGATGACTGTTTGGCACAATGCCTCATGTTTGTTTTTTTGTAAGTATGTTTTTATGGTAATTTCTGTTTAAGAGCATGTGCTCTGTTTTTTTTGTTTGTGTAATTTGCATTACCGGTATGTTATGTTTGTGCCAGGGCTGTGAAACCTAGTTCTTGGGAAAGTCAAAAATCACTATTAAAATATGAAATCAAATGTCTATTAAAGTGTATTTACAAGTTGCACCATAAAATAAGTAACCTTAAAAACCTACACTTTGGACTTATTGAGGTTTTTGGGCTTTTGAAACCTAGGTTTTTCGCAGTGGCATAGCCAGAAATTTCAATTGGGGGCTCATCTCCCTTCCCTTCCCTGCCCCTCCCCTTTTTCCCTTCCCTTCCTGCTCC
>Ga0209671_1008979_pt1 | contig 10467 bp, 6 predicted proteins | sample WorMetHERISLAND2_2_FD_187401 | JGI IMG/M metagenome (GOLD analysis project Ga0209671, IMG submission 187401) | Marine gutless worms symbiont microbial communities from Max Planck institute for Marine Microbiology, Germany - Olavius geniculatus... | ecosystem: Host-associated > Annelida >...
CCCGACCATGCTGGCGCCGCGTACTGAAGCCTCGAGACGACTGTGGCGCGGAATACGTCGTGTAGTGATGCGGCTGGCGTGCCGTGCGCACGCAGCACCCGCATGGCGAACAGCAAGCTAAAGTTGATTCGTCCTTCATCATCATCATCATCATCATTTTTGATCCCGAATTTGACTCATGTAGCCCGATGTAGGCTATAACAAGCGCTACCCCATCTGGACGTTTGTCTTTACCTTTACGGTTATGGTAATCGGCAAACCGTCAGCAGTTAGCGGAACTTGTTCTAACATCGAACTTAATGTCGCAGTCTACGAAAAACGTCATTCCCCAGTTGGTCACGTTATCCACCGTTACTGCGCGGCTTGCAAGTTGTTGATGCATGCGATGAAATCGAACATGTGATATGTGTATTGATCAGCGGTGTTCATATCGTGCAATGTTCGGTCCGCCGTTCTCGATCCACAACTACGATGCAGAAGGCAGAATCTTTGCGGCACCGTTTCATCAGTTCACAGATTTAAACTCCATGACGAGGCCTATATGAGTCCAATTTTACAGACAGAAACATAGATGAAAGTTTGAAATCACTGACTCTCTGACTCTCGATGCAAAATATTCAGTCCATTGTCAGTTTATCAGTTTGATGTTTTGTTGCGAGCTAATATTTTAATAGCGGAGGAATTATGCACCCAAATAATGTTACCGTAGTAACTGTTCTTCAGATGAGTTGGCTAATTTTAGTAAGCTATGCTATATCTTACAGCTATACGTGACTATGTTGTAGGCCCTATTTTGACCTTCGCTTAAACCGCGGCTAATAAAAATTAACGTTTCTTTTGCGATTATAATAATTTTGACATTAGTGGTAAACAGGTGATCGATTTAGCTAACACATGATTAGCCTATTCATTACCGAATGCACAGACGAGGAACTAAATGCAGAGTGTATTACGCCTATAACAGAAAATTTCGCAATCACGATAAATTTCTTATCCCGACAAAGTTCGTTTATGGTTGGTTTCAGATGTACTGCTTTCATCGTAACATTCGTCGAAATCATAGTTGTCGCTGAATTCTGGTTGAGCGTTTGCGTCAGGTAAGTTTTTTACATTACAACATTGTATGTAGTTTGCCACGGTGTTCGCGATGTAAAATTTGATGCAAGGGGCATGCAAAATCTCACCGCATCTTAGAAACCCTCTGCGAGCTTTTTTCTTTGTATGAATCCAGTTACCGAACCGTCACCTTTTAGTATGTTACAGTCTCATGCAGTGGCTGTTAACACTGCCTTTCCATTTTACTGACTTTTTTGCTTTTCGCTAGTCGTTTATTTTTTCTTCTTCAAGGATACGAGCACTACAAAGTAGGCCTACGTGTACTTATAAAACTTGCTAAAATGGTGTACTTTGTATAGCCTACGTGTTTTTGTACTAAAATGGCCAAATGGCAATTAGCTTACAACTGCCGCTTTAAACATACATATTAATATTGATCCAAAACTCACACGAACAGATAGCGCGCGCAGAAATAGGAGGCTACTTAATAATTATTAAGAATAGCTGAGGAAACCAACTTTCTCACACGTAGGCCTATAGGTAGCGGTGAATTCTGGTGCAACCGTGCAAAAAGTTTGTCGGTTTGAACAGTGACAACGACAGTCGATGTCGAGCGTTTTGGAAGACGCTGACGTGGCTGGATAACTGGAAACGAGCGCTGCTGTACGTCGTTCTATCCATCGGATGCTTCTCACGGCTGCCGCGAGTTTGGCTATCCGCAATTTCAGGTCTGGTCTTCGATATCTTTTAAACATATAAGCTCAAACTCTACTTGCATTGGTCTGTTGTGGATTTGTTGCACAACAAACTGTATGATAAGTCTGCGACAAATCCACGTGGTGGAGTTTGGGGCTTGGGCCTTAACTGTTAGCATAGTTTTACGCTACATTTCCTAGAAGGCCGCACTACGCACTGTGTACTACACTACGTTCGTCTGTCTTGGCGGTGCTTGAAACATGAATTGCGACGTAAACAACGTCTTCTTTTTCTTCTTCTTTTTCTTGTTTTTTGGTTAACAACCGTTGGGGCCAAATAGAATCTTCCTCCATGTCTCTCGATCTTGCGACAGTCTCACAGCTTCACACAGGGTCAACTCGGTCCACTCAGTGATGTTGTCTGTCCATTTCTTCGAAGGTCTTCCTCTCTGCCGTGCACCATCAATAAGCCTAGGAACACTATGTACTAGTCGATCATCTAGCATGCGACAAATATGGCCAAAAAGCAGTAATTTTCTGTGTCGAATAGTGTCCATAGCTGTCTTTCCTGTGCACACTGCACACTCTCTGATGCTTTCGTTTGTTTTAAATGACGTATATGAGACTCAGGGTCGGTTATACTATCGTTCGTTTTGCTGAAAACGTCGCTTTAGCCTAATAAAAAATCTACAAAACCTAGTATTTTTTGCAGAGGTGCATTATAAATGACAATGCTTTCGAATCATTTTTTGTGGTGTATTTGTGTAAATTGATTCATAGTGATTGTTTCCCTGTCACTGCGCAGGGGTGATGCTGCTGGCAACGAGCGTGCTGTATTTGTTTAAAACACTCGGAGATGGAAATCGCGACTTGTTACCAAACAACAGCACCACTTACAACAGGTAGGCTACATTGAAAACTGTAAATGTGTAGGTTCTACCGTATAACGCCGATGAACCGGGCTTTTAACGATCACGTTATGATAATTAATATTAAGCAGAAATGCCACAAGAACGATCTTCGGGGCCAAAGAAAAACAAGTTTTGTTTTGTGCTAACTGGCAAGTTTGTTTTGATACAGATTTGTTAAATGTATAGAATAAGCTTATATGCGGCTATTAGCGATGCACTTAAGAATAGGCTACAGACGAAGCTACTGCAAAAAGGCTGCAGCTGCAGCTAACGCGCGCCCATACAGCTACAGTGTGCAAAACATCATCAGCTTACCGTGCCCGATGTACGAGCGTAGGCGGCTTCATGAACTAAGCACCGGTAACCTTTTCTGTTCTCCGCCTGTCTTACCATTTTGACCAGGCTTCTTTCGCCCCATTGAACGATATCATCGATCCACTGTTTTTTCTGACCACCTTGCCGACGTTTTCCGTCAATAAGCTACCGATGCCAGACATAAGGTCATTTACTTGATTTCATGCGACCCAGTTTAGATGCAACTGAAAGGCGTCAACATTACTGCCCCACCCTACTTAACTCGCTTCTTTAGAAAAAAAACTAGACGCCACCTATCGAAAAACTACAAGTGGAGTATTGGACCATCAGGCACTGAAGATTTTGCTATGCTAAATGTATGGTTTAGTTGACAGAAAAACGTATACCGGTAGACAGATCTGCATGCCATGGCAGTAAGCTGTTCTCATTCCCGCGTCTGTCTGGTACGAGATGTGGGTGTTCAGAATTTCAATTTGTTCCCATATTTTCCAAAAAAGCTTTTTTTCAGCCCAGAATGTTGCATTTTTAAACGCAAATTTTCGGACAATTTTCTGACAGCCCAAAATTTTGAGGGGGGGGCAGCTGCCTTCCCTGCCCTTCCCCCAACCACGACGCTACAGATTTGACTCGAACTGAAAACACGCAGACACGCGGTTAGCCGCGGTGCTTGTGATGTTGTCACTTGGACATGATTCTGATGACGTCATCAACAGGTTCGCTGGGGGCGGTAACGTCACGGGAGGTCACGTGGTACGTGGTGAGTCATCGCCCGGTGCACGTGACATGGCCACTGCTCGCCTGACCAGCAACGCTTTTGAGCAGGTCGACGATTACTGCGACGACGATGCCGCCTGAGACTACGTAGATGCTGCACACTACAGAGTGGTCCAAAAAGTGACACCGCTTTGGTATTAGAGTTTCCACGCTCGTGTGCGTGTGCACGCATCTGCATTTATTTATGTTGTTTTTTTATTCTATTTGCAATTTTTGTTTACGCACGTGTCATTTACATTAAATTTATGACTTCACTATTACGTGGTGCTTTGCCTTAGTAAGGTCGATTGTCGCGTCAACAAAGTTAATCGACGCCGAGTTTGGTTAGTACTTGGATGGGTGACCTCGCATGCGATATCATCTCGGTAATAACCAGCCACCCTAGCCGACTCAGCCAACCGTGGGTAGGCGCAACGAGTATGATCAGCGAGTGCTGGAACGTTAATAGGCACAGCAACAAACTTTCAAATGCACGGTGTTTCCTATTGTAAACGGTATAAAACAACTTTGTAACTTTTATTCGCAAATTCAACGACTGTTTCAGAAAATAGTGTTTCATCCAGAACACAACAGTAATTGAATGCAGATGTGTAAGTCTACGAAGTAAAAAAACGGAACAACGTTAATCAGAGTAGGCTATAGATGAAAGACTGCACAACAATGATGAGCTACGTTTACAACGAAAGCCACTATAAGAGTTAAAACGATACAAATTAAGTGCATATTTATCACAATGTCAGATATTTCGAATATCAAAAAAGCGTCGCATTATTTTTGAACAAAGCGGTCTGTTGTGTCGTCAAAATCTGGCGCGAATGGCAAAAAACTATACAAAAATAGTTCGACGGACACGAAAAATTTAAGGAAATGTATGCGCAGTTAAAAAATAATACTCTGAAGTATTAGAACGGTGAATTGATGAATCGATGATGTTAAAAATCAGGCCTACACGACTTTATATTGAGGCATAACTTAACAATCACATCTAACGATGCACTGTGTAAACTGGATTACTTCTACGGTGTTTGAAACAGAAATCAAAAACCTATTGATAGGCCTATGTTCTGCCCAGTTCAACGGTTTGAAGAACGTCAAAAACGTGCCCCATACATGAACCAGACTAAGAACAATGGTCATTCCATTCCGCTTGCTATAGCAATTTTTGAGACACCTCTGAAATTTTCGAAGAGTTCATAAATAACAACGATAATAATAGAAAATAAATAAATAACAGCTAATAAATAAATAACAAATACAATAATGACAGCGCCTTGGTGCTGTTCTGTTACACTTTACACGACAGTTTAATTGCCGGCCGCTGACTGCTCGACCGAAGACTGTACCAAACTTTGCATTGCTCACTCAATTTTTAAACTCCCTCAGCATTGCATTTACCAAGGGTTAAAATAATATTCTTTGGAAAAAAGCTTAACAAAAGTACAGGTACTCGGCGGCGGCGGCGGCGGCGGCGGCGGTTGGAAATTATCAGGCTAGTCGCTGAGCTGGCAGAGTGCTGCCACCCCGCGATTGATCCAGTGATTCTCCGACTTGTCGGACGGAATGTGGAGCATCAGCACGAAGTTGGTGGAATGTCCGGTGGTGCTGAGTGTGCCGCGGCGCGCACTTGTCTTGTAGACGGGACAGCGGTAGACCGGGCGGGGCTTGAAGTCGGCGGCCACACCAGGCTTGAGCCAGATCTGAGGCAGAGTGTCGTAGAGGATCTTGGGCAGTGATTCGTTTAGAACCATCAACTTACGATCCCAGCGAGCACCCTCGATGAACAGACCCTGCACCGTACACACAGTATCATACGAATGAAACGATAAACGATGGCTTGCACTAAAAAATCTAACAGGCAGTTCAATCTAGCGCATAAACTAAAAAGAACTGAAAATGTTTTGAATTGAAATGAAATGAGAGAAATCCAAATGGAGGTACTGTTATGTTAAACACAGGAAAAGAAATCCAAAAGCAGGTGGATCCTTCCTTTCTTCTTTACTATGGGAAAGACCAAGCGGACTATACGCTCCCTTTTTATTGATTTTTGCGATCTTCGGCTGCAGCACAGACTGTAGGAATAAACTGCGACGAAATGGGTGGAGATAGACTGACAGTTTGCGAACAAGAACTGCTATGGGCTTTCGCGCGTCTCGTGAGCATTAGCTCAAATTTCATGTTATATAGATAATACAGGCCTAACAACACATAAAAACGTTAATTTCGGGAGTATGCGATAACTGTTCGACGACTAATTATTCTGATCGTGCGTTTATCGCCATTTTACGCATATCTGCTCTGTGCTGAACACTGCAGTCACATTGAATGTGAATTAACAAGTACGTAGTAATGACATCAGGCGTAAAAAATTTTCGTGCTTTCGGCTGGCAAAAAATTAGGGAAAAAAAAATTTATTTTTATTATATATTTTTATATCATGACGTGTCACGTAATATTACTCAAAAACTCATGAAAAACAAACTGACACACTAAATATTACTCAAAAAGAACTTAAGCAAAGATACTGCAACATTTTGGGCTAGGTGTAAACAGTATTTTTAGTAAAAGTTTGCAAACATTGGGGCCTACTGAAAACTGCGCTGATATTTTTAAAAGTCTAATAAAAATTTTAGCTACGCAGGTTTTTTTTGTAGGACAAATGGCAAACGGAAGCACGCAATTTTTTAGCTCTTATACACGGTGTTTCATAAAAGGCACCCTTTTTCTTCCTTTCATAATTCAGTCAAATGATAATCAATTTGCACGAAATTTTAACCAAATGTAGCTAAGGAAATACTAATTTAAACTGTTTGGACAAAATATGGCTGTTAGTTAGATATTCTTTGCTAGTCGTGACGTAATGCAGACGTCATAGTGTGCCGCAAGTACAAACTAGTTTGTTGCAAGCGCTGACAGACTTGCTGAATAGCTGCCCTGCATCGATGGCGAACTTTATCTGGTTCATTGATGACAAAATGTTGAAGTTTAAACATTTTAGCCACAAAAAAATGCCCAAAACGATCACTTTCACACACTTGTGGGGATAGCTTAACTTTTACACCTTCCAGCAAGACTGCACCAGCACGCGCTACTTGCGAGATGGTTGAGTTTTTGGATTGCGAATGTGCGAGACACCAGATTTTATGCCCCCGTGTTGCTTAGTGCTGGTACAATGAACAATTTTCATCAGTAAATAAGATAAAGTTCACAATCGAAGCAGGGTAGCAACTAACACAACCAGCTGAGACAAGCCAGTTTGTACTCACGACACATTATGACGTCAGCATTACATCATGACTAGCGAAAATATTTAACTAACGGCCACATCTTGTTGAAATATTTTGAACTGGTATTTCTTCAGCTACATCTGGTAAAAATTTCATGCAAATTGATCACCATTCAATTGAGTTATATAAGAAACAAAAAGGGTGCCTTTTTTATGAAACACCGTGTATATAACAGTAAGCGTGGTTTCATTTACGTACGTAAATCAAGGCGCCCTCGCTAGGCGGCTGTGTGTCCGTCTTGCCTTCAGTGTGCAATAGCTCATACTCAAAGTCGAGCTTGTCAATAGGTATATGCCACTTACGAGCGTAGTTCTGCGACACGCCTACAGTCAGCAGCAACACAACGCACATCAGTAATTAAAATTCATTACTAGTAAGACTCGCTTCTTGCAGCGCAAGCAATTCCATCTATTACGGTCTGTCTGTCTGTCTGTCTGTCGTCTGTCACATTCTGTACGTTATTTAGTTTAAAATATTATCCCAAATGGTCGGCAATCTCAGCAGTAGCAGGGAGAGCCTCACATTTTTACCAAACAGGCCAAAATCGGCCATGTAAATCGGGCCCTAATATCTACGTCAAATTTTGGTTGACAAAACTACTCGAATGAAGTGTTATGCCTTTTGTCGGCTGCTTGTTATATAAAGTAAAAAACAGAAGTGTTATTAGTGACATGCTGAGATGGAACATGTTATAGGGTGTTTACACGATCGAGCAAACATCGAGCAGCTAGCTGGACGTTCTGTGATAATTAGCATGCTAATTAGGAGGGCGGGCGGATTGTAATTGGAAAGCCTACATGTATATAACACATGATCAGCTGTGGGCTAACAGCCTAAGCCTAGGCCTACATTTGAGCCATGAGCGGGGTTCCAATAGGCCTGCTTGGGCCAGCTCGATGTTTGCTCGACGTTTGCTCGACGTCTGCTCGATGTTTGCTCGATCGTGTAAACACCCTATTACTGACCAGTGAAGAATGACTGTGTGAAATAAAAACCAGACACCCAGAAACTCATTGGAGTGCCGTGGTTGATCCACTCCTGGAAGAACTGCAACCTACATCACCAACAGTACTAGTAGTAGTGGTAGTTGTAGCGGTAGTAGCCTGATAGTTTTACGCGCGAAAGCAGCTACTGCTTTCAGCGCATCTTAGCCGCCGCAATTCTGTCCGTCCGTCTGTCTGTCTGTCACACGGGTGGATCAGTCAAAAGCGGTGCAAGCTAGAATTACCAAATCTTCACCGTCGGATGCTTGGAATACTCTAGTTTCAGTTTCAGGAACCGTAAAGCTTTTCCATAAATTCGAAAAAGGTCACCCCGAACGAAGGCGCTAAATGAAAGGGGGGTGAGCAAAATTTGCGATTTTTGGCCAATAAGTCGCTGTATCTCAGTAACGGTGCGAGATAGGGCCTAGGTTACTATTAATCACTAATAAAAAGTCGTGCACTGGCTCTCGATTAACGCCGAGTTCAATTACCTTGAATGACCCTGAACGCCAAAATAGGGGGTTTTGTGGATTTTTAGCGATTTCGGGCTGCGACACAAGTCTATATCATTCACAAGGTGGCGCCACGGAACTATCGTTATGCGATCCAGATAGACAATTTGGTATTTGTATATTAACTTAGCGTGAACACCCCAATTTTTAGCTAAACTACTGAACCGGAACTGCTATAGGCTTTCGCGCGTCTTGTGAGCATTAGCTCAAATTTCTTGTAGTAGTAGTAGTAGTACCAAGTCATCATGTTAACCATTATATACACCAGGGTCGACTAAGCAAAAAATTCCCAACAACTTCAACAAGATGAGTTTCTTTTACAAATAGCCTGCAGTGCTAAAACATAAACCTACTAAAATTCCTCAAAAATCTTAGGTAAACTTTCTTCAAAATTTGAATTCGAAGTTTGCTGTAGGTGAGGTTACAATCTGGAAAAATCGGCCTTTTGGAAATGTGACACTGTCGTCGACTCGTCGTGATAAAACTCACAGCTGGTACTCAGCAATAAATTCCCTATAAAACATACGGCTCGGATTGCTCATATTAAAAAAAATAACAAAATGACGCAGTTCTGAAACTTATTTCTGAAACAATCTTCACAGTATAAAAAAGACAAATTTAAACAATTTCTGTTAAATCCAATAAAGAATACAAATTCGACGGCGGCGCACGTCGCACCTGGTGATGAGATCAGCCATGTAGCTGCCGAGCGGTTTGAGTGAAGGGTACGATTTGGCGGCCCAGACAGATGGTACCTTGCCCACCAGCATGCTGTTGAAGACTTCCTCCAGTTCCAATGACATCACAACCTCGCCCTGTACTCAGCCAATCACGGCAAACATCGTCATGATCCAGCACCCTGGCTTTGCTCAACTCGTATACAAAACAGGGATGTTGAGGCCTCGAAGTCTGTGTGGCCTCGAGGCCAAATTATTCGCCCTCGGCCTCGTAGTATTTGAGAACAACTAAAGACGAAGATTGGGCTTAAATCTTCGTCTTGAGTTGTTCTCTAGCGTGTTTGACCTTATAAGAAATATTTTCGGGCCTCGGCCTCGTGTTCAGCTGGCTTCGTTAACATCCCTCGTACAAAACCTGCACCGCTGCAGATTCAATTTAAGGTAGGTTTAAACAGCAAAAGTCGAAATCCGGTACTCGATATAGCGCTGCTAACACGAGTCAGACTCATAACCAAAAGCGGAAGTGGCAGCAGCATAAACTACGTACGGATACCGCAGCGCACTATGCGGCCATCCACTCTCCGCGCCAATGAACAACTGAACTCGCGGTGCAACCAGCAGACATACCACCGCCCCAATCAGCAACTTTAGGCCTTCACCACATAACCCGTAAGCTAATGCAGAAAGAATGGCTGAACTAAGTGAAAAATTAGAAATTAAACCGAAAAAAACAGAAAAACGGCGTAGCAGGTAAGTTAACCACCTGGGAGACGAACATTTCCGCCGGACACTCCCCCCATAAGTTCCCCCCTGCTTCTTTGCTTACCCGGACATTTCCCCCCTATGTATGACGAGCGCGTGCGTGGCCTTCCTCCCCAGTTTGACGTCGTCGCCGACATGCAGGTGTTGTACGGCTGCGTTACCGAAGTGGAGGGGGGAGGAAGTGTCCGGGAAGAAATGTTTTACTCCAATCACCTGGATAGCTCGTATGAGGTTACGTAGACTCTTGTGGACGACCGTAATCAGCCGGTTGTAGCGTATCAGCTCCTGTCTCAGAACCGTGTTCATCGAGTCTGTGTACATCACCGGGTACTTGGCCATCACCTGCATGGTTTCACAGCCACCCCCAATGTTTAGAGGGGGACTGGCGCTTGCTCTGTCCCTCCCTTGAAAGTAAAATGAAAAAACAGCCATACGAAAATGGGCGTTTGAGAAGCCTGACGTAACATTTTACTATTTTTATAGATACAATTTCTACAC
>Ga0209671_1008981_pt1 | contig 10467 bp, 6 predicted proteins | sample WorMetHERISLAND2_2_FD_187401 | JGI IMG/M metagenome (GOLD analysis project Ga0209671, IMG submission 187401) | Marine gutless worms symbiont microbial communities from Max Planck institute for Marine Microbiology, Germany - Olavius geniculatus... | ecosystem: Host-associated > Annelida >...
GTAGTGCACTTGCACAGGCGGTGTCTGTGCAAGTGCACTACGTGCGTCCCAGTCGGTACGACGACGTCACCGCCACCTCCGACAGTGTTCTCACTGAAGAATGTCGCATCCAGACCAACCTTCCCGAGGACGCCATCCGCAACGCTCAGCCGCTCGAGATCGTTGTCGACGAGGTCAGTTTTGACAGAATAACCAGTGCGTGACCAAACTCATTCGATTTAACGCGAAATTTCTGATCGGTGCTGCGCCCCTCCCCTGGTAAATTATAAGTATGAAAATGCAAGTTTTGACTGGGGGTTTAACCCCGAAATTTCCGAATCTCCTCTTCTACTGGAGTCCGGGACCTGTGACTCCATTTAACAACAATGTGTCACTGAACGGCGCAACTGCAGTACCAAAATGGCGTATAAATTTGTCAGACGGTGACAGGCGACAGACAGACAGACCACGGTACGAAAAATAAGTATAGCAATAGGCGAAATCGATTTTTTTATTTATTGTCAATTATGAAGTACAAAAGTAACACATTTCACGGTTCAAAAAACAATAATAGCAAAAAGACAAACATAACCGTAGGAATACACGCTTTAGTATTGGGACTTTTACCACAGGTATTTTTTCTTATAAAGAAAATTGTTTTCAGTGACAAGTTAAAGTCCGTAAAACTTTTTTTTGCTTGTACGCCTACGTTGTCTGTAAAGCTTTTTCCTATGAGTAATTTTATGCATAATTTTACAACGAATTTAGACAGTTTTTGCGTGGTTTGGCTGCAGTTCGAACGGTTCCTGTGTTCGAAGGCCGTGCACCCAGATCACGGTGGTCGACCTTTCGCGTTCTGCACGGACGGACAACTTCACCTCAGGATGTGCCTCCTGCCAGAAACCACGAGGAAGAATATTTCGCTGCCGAGTCATTTTCATCGATTCTTCGACCTCCGCAAAGAGTTCAGGAAGTTCTACAAGACCGAACGTCCGATCAACTGCATTAAAGACATGCTCGACTGTATCTTTTCTGTTTTTCAGCGATAGGTACATGTGCTTTATATTCAGACTTATTTCAAAAGCACAGAGTGCTTTTAGTTTTGCCAGTGCTACCTACGGCGTTAGTGTTTTTTTGCATACGCATTACTGTTTGGTTTAGACCTATAACAACATACTTTGAAATTAGAAAGCGAACCTATCCAAGTTTTGCAGAATTTGTCACTTCACGGTTGTCTGGCGTGCCGTTTGAGTTCTTGACAGTCCCTGAAACTGCAGATCTGGGCGTGGAGGATGACCAATCGGTGGAGTACGGCGTACGTCAGTGTCAGGAGATGTCAATCATCTTACAGCGACTCATCAACGACGGTAATCTGTTAAGCTTACACAAGTAGCCTGTACAGTAAAGTAAGTAAACTAAATAATTAAGTAATTAATTTATATAGTACGCTAACTGTAAAAACGTCAAACGCGCTCCGAGTAGAAAAAAAATGAAATGTTTGAAATGGCGATACAGTTACTATATGCAAGTTTTACATCCCATATCTTAATTTGGTGCCGTGTATTTTTTTACAGAATTGCACAAAAAGTAGCTAATCAGTGCCGAATTATCCATAGCGCAGGTCCCTTATGGGGTGTTTACACGATCCAGCAAACGTCAAGCAAACGTCCAGCAAATGTATTCAAAATACACGTGCTAATGCTGGACGTTTGCTGGACGTTTGCTGGATCGTGTAAACACCTTATTGCGGTCTCTGAGCTCGGGAGCCTTATAATTTAACGGTAGTAATTTTTACACATTATACAGTTTGGCGCCGGCGAGCTAACCTATTCTGCGCCGATCAAGCTGATGAATATGTTTATTTTGTCATTTTTAACTTTTAAGAGCGATTGAGCAACAAATTTGTATACAGAAGTTACCTTTTTAAATTTACGTTCATGTCTTTTTAAGTGGAATATAGGCACACATGCAGCTGCTATTGTGGAACATGTTTTGTTTATGATTTTAGGACATTCGTTCTTAGAACCAGATGTTATCAAGGACAAACTCGAACCCGGAGTATGGTTTGTAGTCTGCTGAACTAATTAACATAATTATTCTGTAATTTAAGTTTGTTTCATTTATATGTGCAACCGGCATAAAATGTAAAGTATTGTAAGAAGATTAAGACGAAGCTACCAACACTTTGTGATAAAAGAAACTGCAGGCCATCATAGACAGTGTAAAAACACGCACATTTATTCATGTTAGGAGCATCGTAGTGTTAGATAATGCCTAAAGTTTGCCATATATCTCAGTAAACTCAAAAACCGGAACTTCAAAATATGCATTTTGCGTATATAATGCTCTTAGAACGCTGCCACCACGACGCAATTTGCAACGCAAGCACGCATCAAAAATCTAATGAATTATTGCCTCGCTAATTAATTCAATCTATTAGTGTGTCAACTGAGTCAGAGTAATTATTTCCCGCAGGCGCCATTTTGCTACTCAAGGGATGCCGTTGTCGTTTACTAATCGATGCTTTTAGTAAACGAATGAGTTATATCTGTCGACACCTTTTGCACAAAACATTTAATTGGTTCAGTTCGTCAAAAACTAAACCGTTTCAGTTCAGTTCAGTTACGTCGCTCTGTATGCGCCATAGATGTAAAAACGCTTTTTCAACGTTTTTTATTCTTGCCACGTTTTTTTACGTTTCTAACGTTTTTTTATTTAAAAAAACGTGCATTGAAAATCCCATCAAAAGCTTCGTGAAGCACTTTTGAAATTACAGAAACGAATTAATAGGTCATAGTGGTGTAGTTTACTTAGTTAGTCCAAATATGCTAAATAAAACTTTTTAACTAGCATATTTAGTTAGTTTAATGCTGTTGTCTTACGACCACACAGCTGAATTAAAATTAAAGTAAGTTCTCTTTATCTGAACTATTATTCCAGGTATACTGCGCTTACAGCATTAGGCATTAGGCAAGAAGTTGAACACATTATGGCCAACGTTTTTTATTCAAGGTTTTTTATTTTTTCTGGAACGTTTTTTACATCTATGGTATGCGCCTTCAACTTCTAATTAAGCAATCAGTTACCATAGGTATGAGTCAACAGTAGCTATCATCGACGATGCCTTACAACTTGTTGACCGCCTGCGGTTATCATTAACACTCCGCCCGTGCACTCTGGTGTATATGCTAGCTATACGATACTTATACCGGTGCGACTGCTGTCCAATGCCTATTGATATGGTGAAAGGCCCTTAAGTTAGTTGTCAGATAAAATGCTCGCACCAGAGACCGTTATAATGTAGGGTAATACGAATGATGGCCTACACGCGCACCGCTCGACACAATAGCAGATGTGAACTAGAAAACTATGTCAGCCCAGTTAGAAGCCTGTATGGGACGGGCAAATGAACAAACGAGCAAGACTCCCAATAAACCACCGAGACCGTGCAAAGATACTAACTTCACGCCAGCCAATATCGCAGTAATTTGCAAGACAATTAAACAGGTATTGATTTGGTAAAATGATGACGAAATATTGTCGCTACTCGTTAAAGGTCGGTAACCGAAATTCCACTGCACTTTAGCGGGTTAATAGCAACACGGAATAAAAAAGGGACGGCGGTCAACTCGGCCCAGCCTATATTATGACGTTGCCTCAATGCGTGTCATTTTTGCCGCAAGCCATGTCATCGCGCCGTTTATGTTTTAAGGCAAACAATTATTAACAGCTCTAACATACTGCTCCCGTATAGGCCTAGGGCAGAGACTGCAGCGCCGCTTTTGCTGTACGGGTAGTTTTACTACTCAAATGTCGTGAATACGCATTTCACTGGAAATAGGCTAAGCATACCTGTCATGCACATGCATCTGTCTCTATTATAATTATAATCGTTATTGAAGATGTTTAGTGCGTTTTATTATACACCAACACCGAATCACGACTTGTCAGCGTAATTATTAACAAAAGTTTTGACTGAAACTCGTACAAAGCGCAATAAATTGAATTGAAATGTTTTTGCTAAAATAAAAAACAGTCGGCCTAGGCACATCACAGAGATTTATAAACGCAATCTTTTCAGGAAATGTGGATGAAAAAACAAGCAAAAACAGCACAAACAACAAAAACAACAACAACAACAGCGTTTGTTACAAAAAGAACATAGATGAGTTCGGTCAGATAATTATGATGTCGTGTTACTGCAGAAGTGACTAAGCGTGTCTCAAGTTTCGTTTGCCTCTGTACCTGAAGAGAACCGAAGTAGTAAATTAGTTTGTGTCAGTACGAATAAAGGAAAGCGCGACAGTGCAAAACAATTAGACATCATCTTTGTGTGTCCACTTGTCGGGGTGGCGGGCCCCACCATCAGCAACAACTAATTTCAGACTCGTCCACCATCTTTGTACACTTAAATGCGTTTTGTCTTGCCGAGTGTAAATTGGTTGACTGTGTTCTCAGAATGGTCCTCTTGGGTTTATATCACAAAACGACTGAACTAGACTCGCGCTTAACTGCGCACGGGTTCATAATTAAGTACAGCTTAGTTTATTCGCACGACGTTGCTAAATTCCAACAGGTAAAATTTACTCCAGACGAACTCCAAAATGTATCCTTGATATGATCGTTTTTCGTTGCTGCACGACTGTTGTGTACATTGTTTCGCGGTTACCTATATCGGTAGGCCTACTACGGGCATGTAGCTGCTGCTGCTGCTGCTGCTGTTGGTAGTAGGCCTAATAATTGAGAGGAAAGGTACGAGATCGTATACCAGGCTACCAGCGGAGTCGTGAATTAAAAATGTAGGCGGACAGAAAGTTGCACTTGTTCGGCAGACACTGCAGATTTTCGACAATTCCGACAGAATCGACAGCCGCAAATTTCCCGCAAAAACGATAATGGGTGCTAAAATTTGTAATTTCCCCACTTGAATTTCTTCAAAACGAGGGTTTTAGCCCAAAATTTAGCATTTTTAGACGAAATAAGAAAACTTTCAGACAATTTTTCGACAGCCCAAAATTTGTGGGTGAAGAAAGGGTGAATTGCCCTGCTCCTCATTGCTTCTCTGTCCTTACGACGACGACAATGGGCGACTTCACTTTTTGACTTAAACTTTCGCTGAACCTTTTCGCTGAGCGAAAGTTAAAGCTGAACGCTGAAGTCTGTACTTAGACCACAGTTCAACATTACGGCGTTTATTTTTGGTACCAGATTGCTTTAATTTACTAAACTATCCGTATGTGTAGGACTGTAAATAGTTGCCATGTTTTCGCTCAGCTAAAGTCAAAAGTTGAAGTGGATTCAGGCTCAGCGAAAGTTAAGTCCTAAGGGGTAAAGCTATCTCTTCCATGCAAATCGAACCGACTTTAGCCAGGTTAGTTCGGCTCAACTTTGGTCTAAGTAGGTACTTTTGGACTCAGCGAAATCACTTTACTTTTTGATTTAAGTAGGCCTAGGTACTTAGACCGAAGTTTAGGCTTAGCGATAGTCTCAGCGAAAGTCTAAGTCAAAAAGTGAAGTCGCCCAATGAATCGTACAACGGTTGGAGTCATTGTCATCGTGTGCAGCTGTCGCCATGCAGTTGACGGCGTGCTTGATAGAAGAGCACCTGTTGCCTCACCTACACACTGTAGTAGTAGTACATCTGCCTACTGAGTGCGTTCTGCCTTGCCGCGTCACCTCGGTGTCATGATCGCTAATACCCCGTTTACACGATCAAGCAAACATCGAGCCAGCTAGCTCGTCGACCCATCTTCATCGTGTAAACGGGGTATAACGTCGCTGATCTTACGAAGGTCATCCCAAAAGTTTCCGGCCTCGACATATTAGACAATAATATTTTCTGCAATCTATAGGCCTACATCAGTGAAACGTGCATGCTTTACGTATTATACGCGGCTCCTGCATGTGCGATAAAGTAAAACAATAATCGATAATTAATCGCATGCGATTCGTTCTAGTGGCGTTTTAGTTTTTTTTAAAGTATGCGGCCTTGTGAGGTCGTCATAGAGTCTAATCGCTTGGAGCTGACGTTTTGGCAGATCAGATTAGAGTGCTGCATCATACGATCCAGAGCTGATTGGTGTACTAAAGTTTGCGTTTGATTTAAATGCCGCCCCAGCGAGACATGTTAGAGGCTTTTCCGCCGTTCATGCACCTCCGTTTCTCGGCCACCGCGGACAATTGAAACTGGTACTAGAGCTGTCGAAGCGTTAATTTTTTAATGCATTAACGCACTGCGTTAACTTTTAGCGCATTAATTAACGCGTTATTAACGCATCTAGGTCCGTCGAGAGGAAGAGTAGGGGTAAGTTACCCCGGACCCCGCGCGACGTTTGGGCGCCCGCTTGTAGAATATAGAAAGTTAGAAACACATTTTAAAACGTATAATTAACAATAACTGACGTCAGAGCTAGCTTAAAAATCTATTAGTTTGTCGTTGGAATAATTATTTACAGTAGTGATGAAACGGCAGCTACAGTTTACTTACTTGAATTCAATCGATTGTCAAATAACCGCAGTTCAACGAAATATTTGAACTTTTGTTTCACAGAATTTAGTACATTAACATGCATTTACGTATGTGCGTTAAATTTTTTTAACGCGCGTTAATTTTTTGACGCGCGTTAATTTATTAACGCATTAACGCGTTAATTAATGCGTTAATTTGACAGCTCTAATTGGTACTAACGTAAGGAAAGGTGTAAAGGTAACAACTGTTTAGCGTTGACGTAGCGGGAGTGGTGTGCGTTCTGGGCTGTATAGCTCTCAGCCAGACTCGGCGTCATTGTCGATGGGTTGTACTTTTCAATACTTCGAAACCAAGGACACACCGATGAAATAAATCAATGCGATATTTTATGGCTACAGCCAGTTTTAAGCATTTAGGCAAAACAGTCATAATACTTCAATGTAATATCATTTAGATGTAGACCTGTCAGTAATTTGTGTCTCATCTGACATCCAATAGTTGGTCGCAATATATGGAGTCAAACGTTGTGTGTCTGAATAAAGAAATAGATCAAAGGTCATGGAACGAGTATGGGAGCACTTTGGACGTTTTAAGCTGCGTTAAATCGTCTCTGGATGGCCAGGACGGTGATAATGCGCTGTACGTGCCGCATGGTGTGTTTACCTGTATGTGACGTCACGTGTGATGAAATGATGCGGCGCTGACGTCACGGTTGTGGTTGCAGCGACAATTCATCTGCCTCTGCACGTGTGCGCTGTGACAGCGATTGTAATCGTCACACGGAGCTCGATCGTATAGAGGACTGAGTGGAGAGGGGTGGGGGTCGAAACGGGTCCTCGAGAGGGGCGCCAGGTGGAATTTATTATCGCTTTGGGACGGGCGGTTTAGCATTATTGTCAGCACGCTGAACAGTTTTATCAGTCATCCGTCACAGAGATGTCACAAACGCATTGAATACTTCTTTGTCGCTCGTCGAGATATGCGAACGTCATGCATTACTGTCAGCTGTTGAACGTCGAAAAAGAATTATCGCCGACATAATGCCGTGTTGTACAAAAGGTCTTGTCACATGCTGCGTGTAACAGCAAAACATTTTGAGTAATTGACAGTAGCTATCAGCGAGCATGCTTTTATAAAGATAGTCAATCACCAAGCAGTGTTTAGCCTGAGTAGATTTTACGTAATTTTTTAAAGTTCGTTCTTAAGTTCTTTTTAGGTCAGCAAATTAGTATAATTTAAAAAGTTTTTTATATGATCTTTTAACTAAGTTGATTTGCGAACGCACTTATAATTTATAAACAACAACGACGACGGATAAAGCAGATTTTTTCGAAGTTTTTTTTCTAAACTTTAGATACTCTGTCAGTTAATTACCCCTATCCGTGCAGTTTGCGTCGTCATTAATAGATGGTGTTAATGATGATGTTGATAACAAAATAATGTTCGTATGAACACGGAGTCTGTCCAATGCATTTCGACACTTAGCAGTATATGTTCTTATAAATATAATCAGTAAGCTGTTTAGACCGGTAGAAAAAAAATCAAACAGTTTAATTTCAAATTGTACAGCAGCAATAATCCTTTCATCCCTCTGTATTATTTTAACTAAACAATAAACATTGTCAGTCACGAGACCATTCGATTTGTCACCAGCGCTTTACTATAAAAGGTCCATCGTCACTATGTGTCTATCTTGCACTGTTGTGGAGATATGGCGCTTCAAAGATGATGGGGTCACGAGTTTGACCTTTTGGGGTCACGTGACATCATCGGTCACGTAACCATTTGACTCCCGGGGGCGAGTTCCTATGGGTGGTCCATAGTGACCATGCGTCTGTCTTGCACCGTTATGGAGATATGGCGCCTCAAAGATGATGGGGTCACCAGTTTTACCTTTTGGGGTCACGCGACGTCATCGGTCACATGACCATTCGACTCCTGGGGGTCGACTTTTTATGGGTGGTCCATAGTGACCATGCGTCTATATTGCAGAGTTACGGAGATATGACGCCTCAAATATTGGATGCACAGACGTGGACACAGAAAGAAAGATGGAAGAAGGGAAAGAGAAAGAGGAAGGGGAAGGGAAGGGAAGGGAAAAGAAAGGGAAAGTGGAAGGCCAAGAAAAAGGGAAAAGGTATAGGAGAAGGAAAAGAGGAAGAAGAAAAGGAAGGGAAAGGGGAAGGGAAAGGTAAGGTGGAAGAAAGATAGCTTTTAAAATGTTGGACTCACGGACGGACGCACGGACGCACAGACACTCTGGTGATTTTATTCTCTGTCCAATGCTATACATAGCTTAGCTATACATAGCATTGGACAGACAATAATGGCACGGTGTGAATGGTTGCAGTACGAAGGACGACGAAGTGGACGATGATACTGTGGTGAGAGCACGCGGTCTGCCGTGGCAGTCTTCGGACCAGGATATTGCTCGCTTCTTCCGCGGACTCAACGTGGCCAGGTACTAACAAAAGACAATGACCAAGTCTAGTTTTCGCTTTTCTACGCGTTTATTATAACTTAGTCTACTGCTAAAGTAATTGGTAGTTTACGTTTATGTCCTAACTAATTGCTAGCAGCATGCGCATCTTGGGTCTTGCAATGCTCGTCCGTTCCAATGTCCGTCCGTCCGTCCGTCTGTCTGTTTGTCTGTCTGTACTGTACAAACATTTAACTCAAAATCAAAAAGGCATTGAAAAACCAAAATCGATGTGAATGTTTCCGAAGCCAGAAATAACCACCGTGTCAATTTTTAGTTTAAAAAGTTCAAGATTAAAATTACAGTTAGGGTTAAGTTGCGCAGGTCCAGGCAGACGGCCGCGTAGTAAGTCGTCGCTGAGCCAGCCGACATATCTCACATCTGTTTAGTTGCATATTTGGTGCATTGAGGTGGTTGATCAAGGTGATAGTTATAGCTGTGTTCGACAGATAATTGTGGGTTGTAATCGAAAGAGTGAATGTAAGCTTATAGCTAGGCACGTACAGCGCGACGTAACCAAAGTGAACTGAACTGACACTGTTTAGCAAACAAACCCATTGGTCATTGGTTGACGCTTACGTGAGCGTAGTCACGTAGGCTATCGACGTCGTTAGACAATGCCTACTGTAATGCATTACTGCTTGTTTATTGGTCAGTTCGTCAAAAACTACACTATGTCAGTTCAGTAAACTTTAGTTAAGATAAGTTAAGTGAAGTTAACTTTACACGATGTTTCATAAAAAGGGACCCCTTTTTGTTTTTTCATAATTCACTTAAATGATGATCAATTTACACATAATTTTTACCAGTTGTAGCTGAAGAAATTCTGATTCAAAATATTGCAACAAAATATGGCAGTTAATTAAATATTCTTTGCTAGTCCTGACGTAATGCTGACGTCATAATGTGTCACGGGTACAAACTGGATAGTCTCAACTGGTGCTGTCAGTTGTTACCCTGCTCCAATGGTGAAAAATCTGGTTCATTCATGACAAAATGTTGAAGTTTTACAGTTACAGTTGCAAAAACATGCAAAGCGATGGCATTTACGTGTCTGTGGGGATAGTTGGACTATTACGCGTTCGAGCACTAGCACCCCGAGCTTTCAAAATGGTTGCATGTTTGGATCGCAAGACGCCTAATTTCATGTCCCCATGTTGCTCGGTGCTGACACAATAAACATTTTTCATTAGCGAACCAGATTAAGTTCACCATCGAAGCTGGATTCAACTGACAGCACCATTTGAGACTATCAAGACTGTACCCGTGACACATTATGATGTCAAAATTACATCAGGACTAACAAAGAATATTTAATCAACTGCCATATTTTGTTGCAATATTTCGAATTAGTATTTCTTCAGCTACATCTGGTAAAAATTTCATGTAAATTGATCATCACTTGAGTGAATTATGAGAAAAACAAAAAAGGGTCCCTTTTTATGAAACACCGTGTAGTTTGTACCCGCCTTATTATCTCTCGGGCGTGTGTTCAGGGGCGGTGTGGCGCTGTGCCTTAGCCAGCAGGGAAGACGCAATG
>Ga0209671_1008982_pt1 | contig 10466 bp, 5 predicted proteins | sample WorMetHERISLAND2_2_FD_187401 | JGI IMG/M metagenome (GOLD analysis project Ga0209671, IMG submission 187401) | Marine gutless worms symbiont microbial communities from Max Planck institute for Marine Microbiology, Germany - Olavius geniculatus... | ecosystem: Host-associated > Annelida >...
ATCTTAATAGATCTTAGCGCTCCGAGGTCGCTGTCGCCGCACGCCGCCGGATTGGCAACGAACGGACGGACGGACGAACGAACGAACGTGTTTATGCTAAGAGCGACCGAACGACAACGTAAGCCTGCCGCTTCTGTTGCCTTCTGGGGCAGAATTTCCCCCTGAGTTCTATGGGCAGGTTGAAAGTCCCCCATATCGATGTTCCTTTCCCCTCTAACTGTTTCTCCTCCTTTCTCTCTTACGTTCTATTTTTTCCTTCTTCAGTTTTTGTTTTGGGGGCTTTTTTCTAAGTCCGGCTAAGATACACTGTAAAATATTGCTAATAGGGTCTTCAGATTTATCCTACCACTGTAAGCTTCTGTCTACGTGCTGTTTTCCGTTAATTTCGGGGGTTATTTGGGCCTGAAAAGTTCAAACCCATTTTGAAGCAATTAAGCAATAATTAAGAGAAGATTGAACTAAACGGTTTGAAGTAACTTGCATGTCCCTGACTCGTTGGTTGGTGATGTGTTTCCGTTTCTTATTTATTTATTTATTATTTCTTCGTACTGTTATCATTGAATGACGAATAAAGCTGAATATTTATGCCCTATTTTAGGCCCTAAATTGTACCAACTTTCTTTAAACAGCTGCAGCAGCTCCATAATCCGAAGATTCGATAGTCCAAAGGTTCGATAAAAGTCGAAGAGTTTTATGGTTATTTCCTATACACTTCCACAGACGTTGAATCAGTCTCCACATTTGATTTAAACCAAGAGTAGGGTTAGAGTTAGGGTTAAAGTTATTGAAAATGCATGTTGCAGTATATGGGCATAGACTACACCTTCGGACTATCGAACTTTTGGATTATTTATAAATACACAATCGAACGGCTGGACCACTGGCATAGCCATAGGGGGGTGCACTGGGGGCAATTGCCCTTAAGAGGCAAATCAGTTACTAAAAATGATGTATAAATGCACCATAACGCTTCATTTTAGCCCCAAAATGAAAAAAAAATTTCTGAGAGGAGGCCCCTCCCCAGACATTTCCATGGGTGGGTAGGAAAACTCCTCCCCTGCAGATCTCACATCTCATGTGCCCGCCCTATATACATTCAGATCCTGACTAAGCCAGTGGTTTAGACCCCCTACATTTGTAACGAAGCATTTGTCCCTAGGTTTGTATCCCCTATATTTTATACCGTGCAGTTGCCGGGCTGTCACGGCTGCTGCTGCTATATGGTGTTGCTATGACGTATAGAGGGCAGCAGGCCCGCAGCAGCGACTTCGGCGCAACGTGATTTGCGCATCCTCTGACGTGATGTCACACGACGCTGTGCTATATGAGTTGACCCAATCCGCATTCATTGCACACCGCACAGGTCAATAGAGGCATAGCAGCGGCTAGATGTGCGCCGTGTCAACGCTATCGTTCAATTGATGATACGCCTTCGTTCGCTTCCAAGACCGACCAATCGACCCGAGCGCCATCGTTATAGCTGGCATGTTGCTCCCGACATGCATCCGTCATGTGATCTCTTAGCTCTAACCTCGTTATATTAGGCTACATAGGCAGTTTTCAAATAAAAACGCACCCGGTTTGCTTCTTTCTTAATGTAACTCAGGCGAAGGGCAGTCACCAAACGAATGAGAGAATCCGGACTGATCTAAAAGCGGTATGCGGCAGATCACTCGGTCGCCGGTCATGACGATGAAGCAGCCTTCGGCAATTGACTGACTGACATATGCTATATATAGCACACACGACCAGTGACGTCATGGCTGGTGATGGGACAGGACAGGGGGAGCTGCCCCACCTTAAATTTTGTGCTGTCGCGAGATTTTCAAATTTTCGTCCAAAGTGCAAAATTTGAGGGCTGCAAACCCGCATTTTTATAATATTTGGAACACAATTAAAATTTTAAGTACTTGTAACCTCCCCTGTCACAAGTTTAATTTTGTAGTGTATACATCGAAGCATTTCAACTTCCTGTCCTGCCTATCTTTAAACCAACGACGCCGCTGCGCACGGCCATGGCGGCACAACTACCAGGTCTATGAGGTGACGTCGATCTGGTATTCAGACGATCCGTGCACCTCGTTTAATACTGTATCACGACGATTTGTGCACACTTCCGATCTAATGCCGCCTTGTGAGAAATAGGCAAAAGCAGAAAATCTATTGCAGGCTTTTGCAACGTATGTGACTTGCTTCTCGTCACCGTTTTGACGCTGTTTGCAGGCCTGGTCAATTTACTTTGCACTGCTATAGGCCTAGTCGTCTGTTGGCTGCAAGAATTAGCGAATAAAACAGCACCCGTTCGTTGCGTTTGCTCTCCTGTCGTTTCCGGTTAGTGCACGAATCGTCCCGTAATCGTCGGCCTGGCCTGCCTTTGTGACGTCAGGACAACCGCATGACACCACAAACACAGCTTAATTGGGTGGTTTCTATTGTTCCTTGCGTGCAGACACTTCGGATGGACTGCAGTGTAAATTGAACGGTGGTCTCTAGATTTTCAGTATTCTCGTTAGCTGATAATCGGTTTCGATTAACGTCTATATCTTTTACATGTACTATACGAAAGAACCGCCACCCAAGGACCACCCAAAGTGTCCGTAACGCAATACCACCCAAGATGGCATACAATTAGTCTGTGTGCTCAGGTCAACTCAGCCTCCTATCCTCAGCGGGATGGAACATGAGCAGTAGTTATACGGCTGACGTGCGCGGTTAACTGTCGGTCATTGTCTGTATGATGCAGAGCCTGATTAATTCGAAGTACACTGTAGTATACAGCCTAACGTCTCACAGCGACTTAGGCGCTATACACCAAAACGTCGTAATGGAAGTTCTCCATGAGACGCACAATCATCTGCGTTAGATCCGCCCCTGACTCGACCGGTCTGCGACCAGTGGCGTAACAAGGAACTTGAGGACCTCTGTAGAGACAAAATACCCACGCGGGACTTTTTTCTTTCCTTTTCTATCCTTTCCTAGCTTTTATTACGTTTAGACGGCTTAATTTTTTTTACTTTTGTGCACTCATTTTATCGCTCATTGATGTTGTACCGCAGATTCTCAAATTGGCCATAAATTAATCCCGAACTTTGTGTGTAAATAAAACGTATTTTAAAAATTGCGTCACTGGAACTCCGTACTGGGTACTTCTGCACTCGGAGCTCTTGAACTTTGTTTAATATACTTAATTACTACGCCACTGTCTGCAGCGAACGTCTCTTGCAAGTTGCAATCTGATGCTGCTGCTGCTGCTGATGATGATGAGGATGACGATGACGCAAAATGCTGCAATAGATCCCCTCCAGTCAACACGTCATCATGCCACTTTCCTTCAAACCTGCAGCACACTCGCGTCACGCGTGTGAAATGTGTCTTTGAGTGTAATTTCATCTGCATGTCTTCAGTTCTTTCCTGATTGCTCGCACTTTCTCTCAATACATGATCCGTCCGTTAAAAGGTTTTAAGAATTAAAAGAAGGGGGGCAGACTGAAAGTCTTGGGACGTCCTACATCTACTGAAATTTTTTCTTAACTTATAAGCATAAATTGTGATGATTTAAAAAGCAAAGTTGTACAAATTTTCAGCGCTAAACTGACAGGGGGCATGGCTGGTTGGTCCCTAAGTACGCCATCTAGCGACCCATCAATACTTTATTGCAGTACGCAGTAATGTACGAGTGTCTTTAATGTCGTGACTGTGTTTGCATGGAACGACTTGAAGTAATTTGAGCAAAGCTCACGTGAAGCGCGACAGCGTCAGTGATGCCACCTGGGGAATCAGTGTACAGTGTTTGAATTGTAAAAAATTGCTGGTGGCGGTTAAATTTTTCGACTATCGGAATCTGACAAAAAATTGTGATGTAAATCATATGCTAGCAAAATGTCTCACTAAATTTAAAAGTAAAAGCGTTTAACATTGCTGTGTAATCGACAGACTGCTGAGCATAAGACTTGCGGCAAAACGCAATAGAGCAATGCATTGAGTGTGCAGAAAATGCGGCTTGGTTGCGGTGCGACGTAGTCGATCGGTCGGTGGTCGCTGTGAGATTGAGGTTCGCTGAAGCGCACACGTCGCGTCATCGTCGACGTCATCGTTCGTCCGCTCGACCAACCAGCAGGCCACATCATAAAGACCTCCGAGGCTCGGAGGCTTTGAGACAGTCGGGCCGGGCCGGGCCGGGAGGGAGGCCGTGCCGTCAGACGGTCGGTCAGAGCCCGGTCAAGCTTAAACGAGCGCCTCGAGCGCGAGTCCTCACCTTAACTCACCTCGACCCGATCGAGCCTCAATAGCTCCGCAGATCAGCAACTCATCCACCTCCGATTAGTCCTATCTCTTCACCACTCTCTCGCTCTTGCTTTCTCCCCCTGTCTCCGTTTCTGTCTTTCTATCGGTCAGTCTTTGTCTGCCGCTCCGGCTGAGGTATAAGACTATGAAGTAAAGCTTAAGGCGTGCGATAACCCGACCATACGCAGCGTCAGTGTAGCGTTCAATTGTATAGCAGTTCGTCGGCGATATGTCCGCAGTTTCATAATTTCATTAATTAACACTGTTTTGTCCAGTTCCCGTAAAGAGAATAAAGACAGCTCAGGGCTAAATCGGCCAATGGAAGGCCGAAAAAAGTCGCGGCTCAAAGAGCCAATAGCTGAAGCCAAAGGGTCTGGATTTTGGAGTTAAGTCTTTTGAACACATGCGGTATCTTATAATCTTTGCTTTGGCATCGCCGTTGATGATGTTTTCCGTCGACGCGTCTTCTACTGCAGTAATTGAGATACTTCTTGCTCGCGATATGTGACCACGAACCACCGTTGGCCTCGAGCGGCATGCCGCAATATCATCATTCTACAAACACCAAACACGCAGATACAATAATGTCAATTTAAAATTGCTGCTAACGCGTGAGACAAACTTCTTATCTCACGAGCTTTGGGCGGATACGAGGCTTCCGCATCGTGCGGTGTGCCTGTATGTTTAGTCCATGCTGCTGCTTTCGCTATACTACATATTGTGTAGCTCTAGGTACACAGATGGATGGATAGGCTAAGTTGATCTGCATGGGTGGCTGATGGAGATTGTAAGAATAGACCTATACGGTCTGTCTCCTATACGTCTTCTTCGCCCTTACAACTTCTTGATGCTGTTGCTGCTGACGACGACGACGATGCCAATGAACTCGTTTTTATCGACTGAAAGCCGCCGACTCAAATGACGGTAGTAAAAACTTCCCTCACCATGCACTCAGCAGACGGACGACATAAAGGCGACACAGTGACACGACGCTATGATGACATGGCGAAATCAAAGCAAAGTGCATGGCGAATGTGGCGCCACCCCCTGTAGTGATGCACGGACTCGGAAATCAAAGACTCGTCGTCCGCTTGTTCGTTGTCGTGATAACTCGAGTCGATTCGCGAGTTGAGCGAAAATTCCTGCGTGCGGAAGTTGTTGCGCGCCGTGCATTATCTGTTGATCGTCTTACAGTTGATATAGTTGACAATGTGTGGTGTGTCTATAGTGTGCTCATATATCGATCAGTGTTGTCCAGAGAGCACTTGACGCGGCGGCACTACCGCTGTGACGTGCTCGCATGTTATATTAGACTATACGCCGATTGTGTGACGTTTTATACGTACTCCATTCAAACGGTTTCCAGATGTTCTACATTATCACGGCAGAACGATATAGACGGGACATGTGAGGTGGCGCGTCAATGTTAAATATATGGCGCAGACTATAACTATTAATTTTTCTTTTGTCTTTCTGTCCAACATTACCATTACTCGTGCACGGGTGACTGCCGTAACAAACTGCTGATGACGTCTACGAAATTTATGTAATTTGTTAGACAACATAGAGCAATTACGACTTAGTCTATGCAGTCAAGCGTGACTTACCACGTTTGCGCTTTGCCCTCCACATCGTCTGGACACAGTATGCATACATCCAGACATAGCTTGAATAGTTTATGTAGAACGTCACGCAATCGTAGGCTAGTGATTGCGATACTCCGGTTAAGACATGAGAATGATGAGACGACCAAACGCCGGCTAATGGCAGGACATTATCGCTGCAACAGTCAAACGAGTAAGATGCACAGCTTGTGATGAACGGAGACACACTGACGCCCAGAACCTTGCAGCAATAGGACGTGTTGGTATTTGGCTAGTAATGGCGGACAATGTCGAAGTAAAGATATGGCAGAGCTGGTAAGTAAGTAATTAAGTAAATTTAATTTATAAAGCGCACAATGTCAGCGATAAACTCACTAAATCTGAGGCGCTGAGGTAAGGAGTGAGGCGGGCCACTAAACATGGCTAGACGTTGAAAAATAAAATGTTTTGAGTTTACGACGGAAGGAAGCTAATGAACAGCTATTGCGGATGTCAAAAGGAAGAGAGTTCCAAATAGTAGGGGCAGCTACAGAAAAACTTCTAGAGCTAAAACATGTACGGACACGAGGCACAGACAACAGATTAGTGTCAGATGATCTTGAATTGGATGCGCTGGTAGGCAGAGTTGTTGACCGGAACGACCACCTAGCACCCCAGCCATACTCTATGGATGCTGCGTGAGACATATACGCGGTGCCTGTAAGACATGACTTAACAGCGGTATGCTTTGGTACTTGGCTGGCAGGGATGTGATAAAATATGTATACAGTGTCACTAAACAATGTGCGTTAAATATAACATTCTGCGCCATTTTGCCGATTTTTTGTGCATTATCAGTGCATGCTTGCAAGATTGCTGTTATTTAGCCTTTCTCATAGGCCGCATTACGACTCTTGCCCGTCCGTCCGTTCCTCCGTTAGTCCGTCTGTTTCGCACGAAATCCTGACTCGAAAACGAAAAGGCGTAAAGAACCCAAATTAGTGTAAACGTTCCAACTCTCAGGGCATCACAGGAATAACCAGTGTGCCAATTTTTAGTACGAAAAACTTACGAGTTAGGATAAAGGTTGCTCATCGGTGGACGGCGGCATAATAATGTCGGCACTGAACAGTCATATTTCTACACAGCGAACGACGCGTCACAGCTCATTAATTCCAACCTATCATCAGATCTGTGCCATACGCGATTTTCAGATAAGAATATCCCGCATGAGCCCTCCTTGTCGATATACATGAATATCACAGTCACCCCATCAGGGCCACCACGCCATCTATACCGAGCTAGTCAGAGGTGAGCTGCGCTGGCGTATAGTACTCAGCTTGTCCGCTGTGCGGCGTGGCGTCGATTAGCAACTGTCGGTCGGCCGCCATATTGCACTTGGAGTGGATTTGTTGATTGCTAGGAGCGAGCATGCGCACTGCAGGGCTTCCGCGCGGGCATTATGCTGAAATCATTGCCCGCTGATCGTTGTCGTCGGACACACGTTGTGAGTTTGTGGGTGATGACGATGCGTGATGTAATAAATATATGATGAATGTCTCTCTGATCTGCATGGGTGATAGGCATATACGTGTGCTCATCTGTTGATAGCCTACAAGAGGCTTTCACGGGTCGGCAACAGAGCCATTTTCACCCATTATGACATCGTCAAATCCTACGCCGAAAAATGTGCATGCCGCCAGCTTCGTTCCTGTAGGCCTACAACCAACGTAACATCCTCTTGGCATGAGAACGCGGACCCAGTTCGGAAAGCGCGCCTTCTTCGTCTGTGGTCCAAAGCTTTCAAGACAAAAATTAAATAATAACTTAGAATCTAATCTGTTTCCGCAATTTATGATCTTGATACTGCAATACACTGTAGGTCTGACTGCAGTTGCGGCACTGAATAGGATTATCATTTAGGTCCCGACTGCGGTTATATACCATCACGCCTAGTCAAATACGAGTATAGTTGCATTTCGTGATTTGTGTCGGCAACTTTCGCCGAAACTTCATGGTTTTTTCATGATTTGTCACCGTTTGCGTCCGCGACATTCATGATTTGTGTTTACGTGACCCACGTGACTACGCTAACGTACGAGTCAACAAATGACCTCCAGTGGGCTCGACCTGTTTGCTCATTGGTCAGTTTGTCAAAAACTAAACCGTGACAGTTCAGTTCAGTTATGTCGCTCTGTACAGAGTATAGGCCCTACACGCCTTAAGTTAAAAGAGTTGGTAGGAGGGGAATAGTCTAAGCTTAAGCCAGCCAAGTTTCATATCGGCTACTGACGCTAAAGTAGGCCTAGTTTCTGTAAATTTCGTCGCATACCACAGATTTGAACTTTAGAATGTTGAATCAATGTTCACTCGCCTAATTCGTCGAAAACAAACGCTATTATAGTGTTGCTGTTGTTGCTGCGGTTGGCTGTGGCTTCAAATAATTTACAGCCGATGTCAATGCGAACTACTAGCAGGCGACGATGGTGCCGCCGCCTGGCGAAAGAGTCACAAGTGCAGCTTTTGATATTGGCCGCCAGGACGCTGCCGTCCTACTTGCAATAGCCTATGACTGTATTGCGTTTGAAGTTCGGAACAATAACGAAACGACAATATCCTCCATTGCCCCAGACTCCCAGCTGCGAATCCATGGGAACCACGATAGGGGCGATTGCCCCGTCTACTAAGCGACGTTCATAAATAATAAAAAATTACTTTGTCTGCACTTAGTCTTGTTCCGAATAAAACATTATAAAAAAAATCTAGACCTATATGCATGATCGTGACAAAAATGTTATATACTTAACCTTTTCGACAGGTAATTTTTTCTTGGGAGGGGGCTAGGGTTAAGCCTGTTTAGTGTTCAGCGATCTTAACTAATATACCCTGGATCCTCCACAAAATACTCCTGTGCTTTATTCGTAAAAAAGACGTGGCTTTCCTGTCTTCTTCTTCTTCTTGTTGTTGTTCTTCTTTTTTTCCATAGGCCTAATGTAGAGATCCTCTGCGAGTAATGTCGGCCAAGCTTCGAGGCGCAGAAATCGAAAGCCGAAAATATCTATCCCACTATCGAGGTGAAGCAACGAGAATGGGCAATGGGAGATTTTCCCCAGCCGACAGGGGGTCTGGGTGAGCGTCGTAAGCTCCCCTAGCAAGATCCAGAACGGAGCTCTGTCCGAAGACAAGTTTTGGTGTATTTTCAGTTTGAGAAACGCATCTCGTGACGAAATCAATCGCACATATAGCAGCGCAGCCGCAGCGTACCGCCATTGTGACAACACGAAGTTAAGAACTGTGCCGTTACAGCGTATACCGCCTCAAAAATAAGTGCCAGTACGCCGTGCAATAACATGAAGCGAGTGAAACACGCAGTTTAAAGACGTAGGCGTAAGCGAAAAGTATAGATCTATACACATGAGCATGTCTAATGTTTAGTTTTTCCAAAGACGGGAAAATGTCCAAAACAGTGTATAGGTTTCAAGTTTTTAAAAAGCTGAGAAACATAGGTTTTTAAAAATTTTAAAAACTTAAGAATGTCATAATGTAAATTTTAATAGTTTTTAATTAATATAAAAATTTTTATTTCTCATCACTGGTAGCAAGTTAACAACAAAATGATTTAAAATATAAATATAAATATAATTATACAATAATATTTATATATGTCTACATCAATCACAATTGTTGTGCAATAATACAGATGGTATTAAATTTCATATTTCAGTTGTGATTTTTTGAGTTTGTACGTCGTCAATTCAGTCGATTTGACGACGGCGGACAACGCTTAAAATAATCATGCCCATGCAATTTGGCCAGCGGCATTTTTAAATACAAGTATAAAGAGAAACACTGCATGACTTCTCTCCATTTCTTTGCATTTTTTGTCAAAAAATAACTAAATAAAGTCATGCCTTTGAAGACACCTAATATTTATTTGACAGCCGTATCGTGTTATCACAATGGCTTAGCGGCTATTGATGCGGCAATCGGATAAATATCAGCTGTTACCCTGGCCGGCTATTTATCCGGCCGCCGGCTTGGATGCCTTAGCCGGTATACGTACGAGCACCTTTTTGGGTACTCGTCGTATACCGCTAGCGATTGGGAATGAAATGAATCGTAATTGAAGCTAATAGCAGATCGAAAACGAGGCTAAGCCTTAATTTTGTTTTGACAGAAAAAATAGCCGACAGGCTATATATACGGCTGCCAGACGAATAGTCACCGCGTTATTTGAAAATGACAGTGCTTTGAATTGTTCACTTCTTCAAGCTAATATGAATTTTTCAGTCGACATTAAACCGCCATCTGCACTATGCATGCGTCAGAGATGAACCCGAGACAAATCGTCTACAAACGTGCTCAAGCTCCATTTTCAGCTTATTTTGCTGTTATCGCTCTAACCAATGTTTATGCTTAAAAAGTGCTCGAGTGCACATTTTGTTTGTATTTTTCATATTTTTCACCAAAAAACACGTCAGACTATAGTAACAATGGCACTTGACATTCAGATTTAAGGTTGCAATACAAAGATGGCAATATACGTAGGCCTAAGCGATGTCTTAAGAACAAGATTATTAATGTATATATATATATATA
>Ga0209671_1008984_pt1 | contig 10465 bp, 5 predicted proteins | sample WorMetHERISLAND2_2_FD_187401 | JGI IMG/M metagenome (GOLD analysis project Ga0209671, IMG submission 187401) | Marine gutless worms symbiont microbial communities from Max Planck institute for Marine Microbiology, Germany - Olavius geniculatus... | ecosystem: Host-associated > Annelida >...
CAATTATTCATGTTGTAAATTGCTCAGCTCTCTATAACTGTGCTGGAATTGAATAGAAAAACTGTGACTTACAGTTGAACTTTTTTTACGATAGTTACATGACAAATGATAGCTGTAAGCCTCGCGTTCCCCGCCACATAGAACGTCCAGCTAGCTGCTCGATGTTTGCTCGATCGTGTAAACACCCTATAATCCTAATCCTAAGCCATAGACACTACACCGCAATAATCACGAGAATTCTATTTAATAGCGCGTGCACTTTATTTAATGTAATTCGCTGGGTGGTGACTGTGACGGGCTGCCGGTCAAATAGTGCAAAGCATTTCAAAAAGTAGGCCTAAGCGTATTGTATAGAATTGTATAAAATCAATCTTTGTCAGATGTTCTTTCATCTCGTGTACTGAAACTGGATCTTTCACCCTAAATTAATACTTTACGTAATAAATTAATCGCCTTTGCTTGTGCTTTTTAGCGGCATGTTTAAACGTTTGATAAATTAGCTATTCCGTGCCTCCCTAACAGAAGCGTATGAAAAGAGAACGCTAATAATGGCTGTATATGGCAAATGTTGTAGCGGAATGTATGTAGTAAAAATGACTACTCTTTTTTAGTGTTTAGAAATTGATACTATTTACATTTGTAATGCTTTTATGTTTCTGTACAACTTCACTAATGATTTACATCAACTAGTTCGTACTTAAGACCAATTGGCTCCGTGGCCTAATGGATAAGGCGTCTGACTTCGGATCAGAAGATTGCGAGTTCGAGTCTCGCCGGGGTCGTTACTTTTTTTGCATGAAAAGCTGTTAATCAGCTAATAAAGTAGGTGCGTACAAAGAAATAGTGATAACTGTCTACTTAACATTAATTATTATTATGGTTCAACTAGAAGTAGTGGCAAGAATAAAATAACATTAGCCTACACTACAGATTAGATTCTCCCAAAAGGATCCATGTGCAACTGACAGATGGCATTGTCAACCAATTTTCATAATTTTTGGCTGACAGATAGGAAATATGCAAAAAATGATCCACCTGAAATGTTTTATTTTACTGCCTTATCTTGTATAATTTCCATAAAATTTTAGTTTTATTTTCGCAACTAAAAGTATCAGTGCAGCAACAAATTTGAGGCAGTTTTCAAGCATACAGACACTTTGATAAGTAACATTTCTCTTTGACTTGAACTGATCAGGTTAACTTTGTTTAATTCTGAAGTAAGTAAATGATAAGATTTTTTCTCGATCAAGCTTCAGTCTTGGTCTTGAAACTTTGCCTCGGCCAGAAATTCAGTCTCTTTCGTGGTCCTAAAGTCCATTGTCTGGGTTGAGATTTTGCACTGTTCATGTAGTCTGGTTCTGATAATTATTTGTGTTTATCTATAAAATTCTGCATACTGCATTTTTATAGGTATTGGTGATCTTGATCAATTATGAAGACAGCTGTGGTCTGACTGTTAGAAAATAGTAAGAGAAATAACAAATACCATACAACTCGGTAATAGAATAATACAAACGATATATGTGCAGAAATAACTGATGCTACATTATTTACAGCAATCATGTTATCATAAATTATATAACTGGTACGTCCAACAGTCGAATATTATCTGCAACTGTCTGGTAAAAACGTAGAATGATGATAAAAAAGCTGCAACAGCCAGTTTCCAGCGACAGCTAGTAAGAAAACAACAGACTGAGAATTTGTGAATTACGATTTTAAATTTAAAGAAAAAATTGGATCAAATATTTCAAATTTGTCAAAATTCATTTGTGCACATCCCTAGTAACCAAACTTTTAGAACTTGTAAAAATTTGAAAATTTTGTAAAATATGAATTCTCAGTCTATGCATGTGCAAGAAACAATTCCTCTGTGAAACTCAGTCAGAACAAGCACATTCAGAATAGAAGGTGAAAATCTTTCACCTTTTTAAGTGAATATATTCAACTGGTTTGCGGCCTAAATAACTGCATGTTCAAGGTTTGGTGTGATCTTAACAGGATCAAAGTACTGCAGATTTTCTGCCGAGGGTGTCAGTGACACAATTGTTAAAACTGGTCAACATTTCATTAAAATATGTACATCATACAAGCTACTTTTTGACTCACTGTGTATATCAGCTTCTACTACTTTGCCAAACTATTCATTACATACCTGAGTTTGTACCACAGTTTTGAGGTCTTATACTTTGCAACAGCCTAATGCTATACAACATAAGCCAGTAGGAAAATACTATCTATACCAGTATGCCCGACTAAGAAACGGCATGAGATTGTAAACCGGTAACAAGGCGACTGAAACTGGTGCAGAAATCAACTGGAGAATGCAACTTAATGGCGACAGTATCACAGTCTGACTCAACAATATGCTGTTTGTGAACATTACAGATACCCTGGTCCACATCTAGTTTCAGTGGAACTCTGCTGCACTGCCGATGAGCATAAAAACTGCCAACAGAAAAAGTAGGATTATCTATGTTGGTTGACTTGCTGGCCAACCTGCTGTCTGTATCGGTCAGCTCAGTGCTGTGGTTCAGTGATGAAACACAATCAGACTCAGTACAGTTCTCGCGCACTGACTGAGCTGAGTCGTAACCACTCTCCAACGTTTCTGCCACTTGCATATCATCATTGCCCACGTGTTCAGCATCAGTCACAACTTCACAGACTAAGGAGGACTTTCCCACAGTATTTGAGACGTCACTGCATGACTCAATAGTCAAGCAGCGGTCCAGCAGATACACGTGGCATGCAGCGCAGTAATCCCCAGCATCTAGCAAAGCGCACATCCTGGACATCACGAATTCACAGCTGGGTTGCAGCAACTGGCGTAGTGATGCTCGCGTGTGATGTTTAAATGGACAACAGGCCTCCTCACCTACCGCCCACAGCTGGCTCTTCACACAACATAAAAGGACTGCAAATTAGTATCATTATAAATGCTAAGAATTTGGACACTACGACTAAGTAATTAAGTAATTCTTTATTTCTCAACAGTCAAACGTCACTAGCAACAACAGAAATACAACACAGCAAATTGAACCAAAACATTAAAGGTCCATGGCCACGGTCAAACTCACTCGTTCAATTTATGTAGCATTGTAGCACTTAATTAGACATTTCACCTTGCATAAATTACAGGGTGGGCCAGAAAAAACGTTGCACTTTACTTTTGTCCATAACTTTGCCAATTATCCATCGACTTTCAAAATTCTTTCACTGGCACACTCTGCATACAATTTGCAATAACGTGATTATTACATATCCCACTACACCATAAATGCATCTCTACACTACCTTATGAAATATCAATGAAATATGCATACATAACGATAATAACAAACAAACATTTTGGTGAAACTCAAAAAACACTTCAGACCAACATTGCGGTGAATGATCAGTATGACACTAAAGTGTGTGGGTCTAACACAGTCTAGCATCATACAGATTATTCATCGCAATATTGGTCTGAAGTGTTTTTTCATTTACCTAAATTTTTGAATTATCGTTTTTGCTTACATTTATATTTCACAAGGTAGTGTAGTGGCTAACAAGAAATTTGAGCTAATGCTCATGAGACGCGCGAAAGCCTATAGCAGTTCTGGTTCAGTAGTTTAGCTGAAAATTGGGGTGTTCACGCTAAGTTAATATACAAATACCAAATACTCTATCTGGATTGCATAACGATAGTTCTGTACGTGGCGCCACCTTGTGAACGATATAGACTTGTGTTGCAGCCCGAAATCGCCAAAAAATCCATACAACCCCCTATTTTGGCGTTCAAGGTCATTCAAAATCATTGAATATGGCGCCAATCGAGAGCCAGTATATGACTTCCTATTAGTGATTAATAGTAACCTAGACTTTATCTCGCACCGTTACTGAGATACAGCGACTTATTGGCCAAAAATCACAAATTTTGCCCACCCCCCTCTCATTTAGCGCCCTCGTTCGGGGTGATCCCCTTTGAATTTATGGAAAAGCTTTACTGTTCCTGAAATTAGAGTCTTCCAGGCAGCCAACGGTGAAGATTTGGTGATCCTATCTTGCACCATTTTTGACTGATTCACCCGTGTGACAGACAGACAGACAGACAGACAGACAGACGGACAGAATTGCGATGGCTAAGACGCGCTGAAAGCAATAGCTGCTTTCGCGCGTAAAAATTGCAAATTTTTCCTATCCCCTCTCATTTAACGCCTTTGTTCAAGGTGACCCCCTTTGAATTTATAGAAAAGCTTTATGGCTCCTGAAACTAGAGTCTTCCAGGCAGCCAACAGTAAAGATGTGGTGATTCTAGCTTGCACTGTTTTTGACTGATCCACCCGTGTGACGGACGGACGGACAGACAGACAGACGGATGGATAGAATTGCAATGGCTAAGATGCGCTATAGCAGTAAAAATTTTAAAAAAATGGCATTCAACTGTCTGACTATGATAACAACCTGTTTGATACAAAGATCTTGAAGATATCTCTTATAAAGCTTCAGTTACTTTCTATTGCTACGGCAACAAAAACTCTTTAGCAACAAAATTAGTGTGGCTATAACACAAGTATTAAGTGCCTTAATGTGCTAGCAGTTCTGGCTGCTATTCGTATGCTATTCACCACAATGAATCTAGTGCTGTATGTTTCACATAGCAACGGCTGCTATGGCGATTTTGCATAGCAACAGCTTATCCAGCAGATATATTGACATGAAACCTTTACCATAGCTATAGTTTTGCGTAGCATCAGTTGCTATGGATGCCACATTGTTAAAATTTTTTGTATGCTGTCTAAATTTTGTTACCATGGCAACGAAGGTCGGTCGCAACTCGCAATGAAAATTAAGTAATGCCACTTAATTGTCTGACCCTGAAAACTTTCCAATTCACGCAACGATTTTTGAGATATTTTGTATAAAAGCCTTGATATAGCATATTTTCTGTTAAATTCTCCAAAATCTGTTACCATGGTAACGTGAGCAATATTAGATAACAAAAATAATACTAACATTTTTTTCTAAGTAACAGCAACTAGTTGACATTCAAAACTCCACTTAAAACTGACAGAATCCACAATAATATTCATGGGGTCAAATTGACCCCGGCTTCCCATCAGCATTATAAAATTGGGCTTCCCATTAAAGGGTTAAACTGGGATTAATAAATAGTTAAAATTTCTGTACTGATTAATCGTTAATGTCATAGCAGCTCAAACCTGAATGGAGCAACACGTGTATGATGTATAGGTGGCGCATCTGCCAACTAGGCCATAGAGATGATGGATGCTATAAGTGTATCGGCCTGCTGACTGATGCCAGCTGTGTGCACAACCGTGACTGCCACTCCTAGTGCAGTGTCCAGCAGCAGCAGCAGCTGGTTGGCTGTATTCAGCACTCCAAAACTGCAATGCTTCATCGACTGACAGCCCAATGTCCTTCAGGAACAAAGTGTACATTATCTGCACAAGCATGAACAGAAAACTAGATCAGATGCACAAGTTAGTAAGTGAGTGAGTAGGGTTCATGCATCCCACCTGACAGGCTGACATATAAATTAACATAATATTAATCGTTAAAAATTTTCAACGATTAATCATTAATTTCTGCTACTCTATTTAACATACAAAATTATGAAAAACACACGTACACAACCTAACTAACAACAAGATGGCGGTTATGACTGTGTCGACTATTATGCCTCCACCAACATGTGACAAGAATTGCAGAGACCGAGTATTGCGGAGCACAACGCGAAAAAGTAGAAATCACTAGAGCTGTCGAAGCATTAATTTTTACGCGCGAAAGCAGCTACTGCTTTCAGCGCATCTTAGCCATCGCAATTCTGTCCGTCCGTCCGTCCATGTCTGTCTGTCTGGCCAAAGTCATTTCAAGAATGTTAATGCATATTACTCTGGACATGTGCCTCAGTCGATGTTTCTGACGTAAGCAGTTATGAAGATGTCTCATGCAAGGCGGAAACTGTGTAACCAATTTATCAACATCATTGCATCGAATTCCATTTGATGCACGTAAGCTATGCCGTGGCTGACCATGTACAGAGCTACCACGAAGCAACATCTGTAATAACGACAAATAACAAATCAACACAACACAATCGAGACACACACGAAGTTTACAAATTAAATTTTGCTGGTTCAAAGAATGTGACACTAGACAAAATGCAACTTCACGACAATTGATAGACTTTTGTGGTTTTTACAAATAAACATTACTCAATATGCGTAGTCCATACATTGTTATTTAGAAATTAAGCCATCTGTTAGAAAGAATTCTAGTTCACACACATTCATTTATAATAATAGTAAGCCAAGCTAACTCAACATGTCATTCTTGTAACATCAACCATATACACCATAACTTGCTCACTACTGGCTGAATCAATACTTCCACCATTGTCCCACCATTTCATGCCTGCACCAATAACTCAAATATAACTATTTTGGAAACTATTACAGACACAGTCTGGTTAATAAACAGATTTTTACAAATGATAATGATCATGAGAATTTCAGAAGAGCATTAATGATACAGAGAATGCAGCTAAAAATTAAGCATAAACATTAAACACTGAAATCATTTACCCTGCATTCTGTAAAGAGCAGTTTAAAACGATCATCTCCAGTGACAACACTGGGCTGCCGCATCTTGGCTAGCAGAATGCCAAACTTCAGCCACTTGCGAAACACAGCAGCAAACAACTGTGGTAGCTGACAGGGTGTTAGCAATGCCATGCCTTTACTAAGCAGCACTTTTCGCTTAGCAACCAGCCGTTGCATAAAATGAAATGGCACAGCAATATGAACATTATCTACAATTAATTGAGAGTAGTCATGCCTTTCCAGTGCAAACGATATGTAACCAGCTGTAAGAGATTTCCAGCCTATGGAGGAATCATCCAACACAGAGAGAAGTTCACGGACATCTCGCAGCTCAGCACAGGGGTTTGATATCTCAGTTGAATTAAGGAAGTACTTGCGCAACTGATGAAACTGGCGAATAAATCGTTTTAGTCTCGCTTCACTGAGGCTCTGCAGACGATAGCAGAAAAGTGAAATCTCAGCTGTCCTAAATGTGTGTTCTGCAGCATAATCTCCAGCACATGCTAACCTAGATTTTAAATCACACACACCCAATTACTGGTAATCATCAAATGTTCAGATTAGCAGCATAAAAATGTAAAACAATATAATTAAGTAGTACACTGCCAATATAAAATAGAAGGCACTCGTGAGAGTGCATATCTCCACCAAGTGAAGTAATTTAAACACCACGACCACAACTATTACTACTACTACTACTACTACTATTACAACAACAAAACAAATAAAATTGATGTCATAATAGCAATGACATCATGCATGCTGAGTCACTGATCTGCACACACAGAACAGATATAAATATATACATCAACAGGTAACTATCAAAAAATATAACATAATGACTATTACTGCTACATCTATTGTTTTCTGTTCATGGACAGGATGAATGTGCTTTTAAATTACTGTGACCTTGTGCAAGTTCTTTCGGCACGGAAATTATAAATATAAATACCACAAATATGATCTTCAATTTTTATGCAGGTTTTATGCAGCAGCTGAGAAGTATTTCATTCTCACATACCACAAAATGTCACTTGTAATGCCTGTGACTATCATTATCATAATACAGTATCACAATTCAAAACTTACCAAACATTCAGTCATAAAATTACCTTAGCATAAAATGAGTAACCGAATCAATGGATGTGCCTTCTATCAGATACTGTAGTTTGTGGAAGCAATTCCATTCGAAATCAACTGCTTCAATGCCTGCTTATTGTCCTGACAATCATAAACATCATGTAAAAACTTTACTCTTGCAACCGTCCACTTTCTCAATGTATCTATACCAACATTTCCACTTGGTGGTATTGGATAGAATGCCATAGAAAAAGTCAGCTGAATTCTCAAGCGATGGAGGAAGCTTATATTAGCTGCATTGTGAATCACTAATGTATAAATCACACATCAATACATCTACTCCAATCATATAAAAGCTGCAAAATCTGCAAGACTTCATTTGGCAAAATCTGCAGTCATCACTTCATCCTGAAATACAAAACAATTACAACTGCAAATTAGTAACACAAAATTAAAAAGAAAAATAAAATTTACATAAAATATTGCTGATCACATATCAAGTTATCAATTACAGTTAACAGTTAACTATTACTATTTTAGACTTATGCTGCAATAAAAATGGATACCATTTTGCAAAACTGCTAACATAAGTTGAATGTAACTATAAGATGTATTGTAGGCATAAATGTATTTATGTCCATTCTTCGCAATTCCCATCAAGAGTAAGATGTATGCTGAAATTACAACCTACTGAAGATGGTAAAGAGTAAGGGTTCCATGCTACTGGCATAATGCCATTCCTGATCTGGCAAATAGAATGTAAACCAAACGTCTTACTGGTGGCTTGGTGGCATGATGGTAGGGCATCAAACTTACGTTGCACATAGCCTAGCATCTATGCTGAGTTCTCAGAACTCCTGTCAACGTTGGATGAGTCAGGCCACTGTCAATTGGATACTACTTTGACGTGTAACCGTCCATGGACAGGTAAAACATCTCCGTATATGTCACCCCTGGAGGTCAACTTAGCCTAGAAATAAAAAATGGAACGTCAACTCAGCCTTACATAAGAGATGTGCAAAACAAAAATTTTTGAGTACACGTCAGTCTGCAGATTTTGACCAAGGATCCACATCCGCATCCGCAACAGGAGAGGAATATTGAATCTGCTAGCAGTTCGCGTCCGCACTGAATGCACCTAGTCTTTAGTACATAAGGTAGGCCAGAGTACGTTTTAACTAACAAAATAACAGCAGTCAAAGGTTCGGTAATGCATTTCGCTAAAACAAGACAGAAACTAAACATGCTTTGCAAAGTCCGTTAGCAGTTATTAGAAAAAATACACTAGTCACGGAACAAAATCTGCGCCAGTCCGCATCCGCAGAAAATCCTGCAAATCTGCGTTCGTGGACGGACGTGTCCGCAGTCCGCACACCTCTGCCTTACATCGGTAGCACTAATTGCTAAATCGGCTGAATCGGCGCCGATGGAGCAAAGCAAAAAAATTACTGAATGTGCCTACTGCTTTCTCTGCCTATGTTCTATGCAGAATTTTTTCACTAATGCGACAAAACGTAACGTCTGGCAACAGTTGCTGGACAAATAACAACTGTGAAAGCATAAATCATGTCCTGAAGCAAGCTGTTGATTGGCGCCCGCAACAGCTTCCAGTTCTCATTGACACCTTGCGCCAGTTAGTGGAATCTCAGTACACAGAAGCCAACAGGGCAATGTGCGGTGTTGGCGATTTTGTTTTACGCGGCAAGGCAGTTGCAGCGTGTTTTAAATTAGGTCAATCAGTTTCAACTGCGTCCGATGGTGGTATTACTGTGCCTAACACCCCAGGTGGTGGAAAGAAGCCACATCAGCGCAAGCGAAACGGGCAGAAAAGACGTCATCCAAAGTTAAGAGGGTTATGTTGGGGTAATAACTTGTTCTGTGAACACTGAATGTAATTTTCCTACAATTTGTTTGTTTGAAATCAGGGGTAGAGTGGAGTTTACTGGGCGCCATAGGAACACATTGCGCCTATTATTTCACATATATACCGTATAACTACCATCATCATCATCATCGTCGTCGTCATTCGGTGCTTTATTAGGCAAAATGCCTGTTGACCGATCTTCATGTTGACATGTCCTTTCTTTTACCAAAATACACTGTATCTAGGGTTAGGGTTAGGATTAGGGTTTAGGGTTAGGTGTATTCCTATGGCGCCCAGTAAACTCCACTCGTCCCGAAATTAGAGAGATAAGGCGTCGATTCAGCAATTAGTGCTACCCGCCTTACATCCTTCCAAGTGAGGTAAACTGAGCACCTGCCTGCCTGGAGCTGAAACAGAGGCGTTCACTACGTAACCTATGTGAAAGTGGGAAGTGCACTCAGGTTACTGTGTATATCAAAACAAGCATCTCTCTTGAATATCTTCGTCCCGTGTTTACATAATTAAAGTTTTTGTAAACATCGCCATGGCGCCAAACGCCAAACGACGCACCATAGAATAGATAAATGTTTCGAAGTGTCTAGAGAGCCGACAGTCGGCCCTCTAGTACGCAGCCTAGAGAGCCGACAGCAGCAGCCACCAGCATTCGCTAAAAGATGGCTGATGCTTCTTCAAATCAAAGGCTGTAGGCTATACCTAACGCTAGCCTGGAAACAGCCGATATACGTACTGATCGATGTTTTCAGCAATTTTGTACAACAACGACAGTGCAGTGCTCACCAGAAAAGCCATTGATTGATTTAAATTTAAAAAGTCGACAGTTGCAGATTTCACATTTCCAATGGCTTTGGCTAAGTTTGGCATGCCTTTGCCGAAGTAGCATATAGGACAAGAG
>Ga0209671_1008988_pt1 | contig 10462 bp, 9 predicted proteins | sample WorMetHERISLAND2_2_FD_187401 | JGI IMG/M metagenome (GOLD analysis project Ga0209671, IMG submission 187401) | Marine gutless worms symbiont microbial communities from Max Planck institute for Marine Microbiology, Germany - Olavius geniculatus... | ecosystem: Host-associated > Annelida >...
GCAGTGCTCCTGACGATTCCGACATGTGTAAGTAGGCCTACTTACGATGCTTCGGTGGTTTTCTTGCACATTTTTAGTTAAGGTTTAGGGGTTTCGGATCTGCGCGGGGTCGAATTTTGCCATTCTCCCTTTACTTAGCCAGTCGCCATTAACACAGGGCTGTGCTACCGCACGCCTGTGATGTGTTTGTTGGTAACACTACAGGCGAATTTGGCTTAAATTTGTCACAGAACGTTTGGATATTTCAGCAGAACGTGTGCATTATGTCTGAAACGGGGTGTTTTGCAACAATTTTGAGTAAAACTAAACCTTAACTAAAAATGTGCAAGAAAACCACCGAAGCATCGTAAGTAGGCCTACTTACACATGTCGGAATCGTCAGGAGCACTGCAGACGGGAGTCATCCAGTAAGCGTCAATATTCTCACAAAGCTTCTGAGCCTGAGAACTCAGCATTGATTTATCCTTGATAGCCGTTTTAGACACCTCATAGTTTCCCTCCTCTGTCTCAATCCGTTTGTTGTCCTGCAGAAACGAAAAAAAACAATTAGGCCTACACTTATAGTAACGATGACGTATTCACGGCAGTTTGGAGTCTTTATTAGCTTTTTCAGTTGCTTTACATACAAATTCAAACAAAAGACTAAAGCTCACAAAACAGAAAAAAATCTTTTGCATTAACAAATGCTAAACTAAAGTGTGATAGTTGCATTCCAAACATGTTCTCTAAAGTTTTCGGATTCACTATTAAAAAACTCTAAGAAAAAAAATCGAAATAGTGGAAAAAGTTACCAAAAATAAATGAAAAAAATAATAGAAGCGATAAGTGGGAAATAGAATTGAGTCTCTCGACGAAGTGCTAAATAACCACTGGCTTTCTACAGAGTATGCTACTAACAAACCTGTATAATATTTTCATAAGCGAAGACTTAAGTCAAAAGAGTCGCAAATAAGCTTATCAAAGAAAAACGGAGTACTCAAGTTCACCGGTGCAGAAGCGTTGAGAACAGCTTCAGGCAAAGCGTTGTCAGAGCGGTTGAGTGTTAGAACGAAACACTTAGATCCAGCGGCGTCTTTCACTTTCTCAGATCCTACGTCAACCATGCCTTTGCATCATGCATTAGTTGCAAACAATGTCTTGATCCTTGAGATGGTACTGGACATAGTTGTTTTTCACGTCCGCGCTTACGTCCTCCTTCACGCTTTTACCCTTTGTTGTCTTGAACTCGTACGTATGCTGCACATAATATACACTGTGTCCCAAAAAACATCCCCGACATTTTCGACTGTAACTTAAAAATCAATTAGCAAATTTTGATAATTTTTGGTACGAATATTTCTGACATAACTTGCCATCAAACGACTGTTCAGTTTCCCACCTCACCCACTCTCTGTTTCTACACTAACTAGGGAAAGCAGATCAAGCGAAATATGTGTTGAAATAAACAGAAAACCTGAAAGAAACATCCCCGACATTATCGATCGTAATGCAAATAAAGATTAGCAGATTTTAATAATTTTTGGCAAAAATATTTCTCACACAACTGGCTATTTAATAAGTGTTTTAATTTCCACCTCACTCAACGTCTGCTTTTGCACTACCTGGGGAAAGCAGACAAAGCATAACACGTGTTAAAATGAGTGAAAAACGTCAATAAATTCCATTTATCCTGATCTGTGGGCCCCAACAGTCAATCTATTACAAGGTTTGACTGTCATACAGCAAAGTATTTACCAGATGAAGTTTAGGAATGTTTGTGAAATCAAGAAGTGACTGGTACAGCCTAGATTGGTCTGGAGCAGAACATTATCGATACTGCTGTCAATAAATGGAGAAAGCGTCTCCTTGCCTGTGTTCACATAGTCGGCCAACACTTCAAGCAATTTTACTGCAGAAAAATAGACAACTGGATGAAATGTCAACCAAAGTGCCAAAAATGTAAACAAAATGTGTTTTTACGCGTTATGTTAATTAAGCGATCATATCGCGTTTGATATAAAAATATTTCGCTGGTTGTGCTTTCCTCAGGTAGTGCAGAAACAGACGTTAGGTGAGGTGGAAAACTGAGTAATCATTTGATGGCAAGTTGTATCAGAAATATTGTTACCAAAAATTATCAAAATCTGATAATTGGTTTCCAAGTTACAGTCGAAAATGTCGAGGATTTTTTTTGCCACACAGTGTACATAACGTCTGCAAAGTCCGCGTTCTATGCCGCTCTACTGGCTTTACTAGTCTTGTCCATCGGTTTATCTGTTTGTCTTGTGCAAGCTTTTAACTTAAAAGCAGACAACATATTAAAAAATTAATATAAACGTTTTTCACGACAAAAATAACCGAAGTAGAATTTAATTCTCGGTTTAAAAGCATAAAAGATTGGGTTGGGATAACTTGGGGTAAGAGTTGCGCAATGAAGTGAACAAGTTCGTCGACCTTTAAATCAAAGAAAAAAAACTCACACAAGCAATAGGTCTGTTGCGTGTTTGTACAAATAGCCAACGAAACGAAAAATGTCTTGCGGTACTTCACCGATTTTGGTGAAAAGGAGTCGCGACCCTTCCATGTGGAGCCAGAGACACTTCTCTATTTTAATTAGCACCTTATGCACTAGGACATCCTTCAAGATTTTTCGTTACGCACTCAGCACTGCCGGCATGTCCACAACCACTACTGGTCAGGAGTCTTCAACTTGTTGAAGTTTGACCTTACTCCGAAGAAGAATCACTTTTAAAAGCAGAATTGACGAACTTGATCGAAAGCATCTGCCAAAAAATGGCTTGCATAACTAATTTAACTATGTTTGTGTTTTAAAAAGTTGGCTAAATATTGCGCTAAAACAAAGTATATCGGAAGTAAAGAAGCGTAAGTTAAATAGGCTCCTACCTTGACGATCTTGGCGCTGCTGTCCAAGAAAAACTTCACACCAACAACGATTCCCGTGATGACGACAAGAGTGATGAATGCGCATGTCACAGCGATGATCACGTGTTTCCGAGTGAGACGTGACTTCCTGCTCTTAGATCCCGAGTCGTCCACCTGCACAGATGACGCGACCAAGGCAAAAACACTTTTGAACGATCAATAATGCCTGAAACATGAGGTTGAAATAACGGATGCAGTAACTGACGCCATAGGCACTACATAGACTAAACTATTATTACTTTATCAAAATAAATAAGCCTTGGATAATCTTAACCTTGATCCTCACCGTGACCTTGATTTATCTTGCATCCGACTGGCCAACGATGTTTGTCAAGAGGGACCACCTCTGCTTCCATCCAGACAAACGCCATCTTTTGTATGTATGTCTTTGCTGACTGTGTTTCTCCAGTTAACTCTTGGTCCACCTGGTCCTCTCTTTTATATTGGTACGTTCCAGTACAGTTCTTGCTGTGGTATGCGCTGGTAACGTAAAAACTTAAATTAAATAATTAACAATAAATGACTAAACCTGAATTAAAAATTACAAAAATAATAATTAGTAATATGTAATAATAATGTTTTTTGGCAAACCACAATATTATTTTAATTTTAAATAAACGTTAAATATGTCTAATAATATATAATAAAAAAACAAACAGCATTAATATATTATGCAAATGTTACGAACGACACTTAGGCCTATTATGTACAATATTTCAATTTTTAGCAAATATTAACCATCGATGTCCGGGTTTTTAAAACATTTTTAAATGTCCAACGGGAAAGGGTAAAATTACCCCCAACATGTATCTCGATTTTTGTGGCACCTGCGAAAAAATTTTTAACAGATTAAAAAGACTAAAGGTTAAAGGTAGTGATATAACTCTTTATAGAAAACTAATCTTAAAGCTACAGAGCGTCACCTGCCAAATGGGATCACACACAGTTACTTGTTTCTAGACACAGGTGAACGCCCCACACTTTAACCCAAGCCAGATAAAAAGTTAAAGGTTAAATTGATGGTATAGCTTTTTTTGGCAAACCGTCTCAGAGTTAAGGAGCGTCACCTGCCATATATGATCACAGAATGTTACCTGTTACCCGACAGAAGTAAACGCGCCTACTTTTAACCCCAGCCAGATAGAAAATAATCATTGTATGTAAGATTACTGTGCAATGTGTAACTCGAATTGAGATGCATAGGCCCTAGGCCTACAATGTTACCTCTAAAGTGACCACTAACGTTGAAGGCGAATATCTGTTTCGGGTTGCCATCCTGGATTTCCAGTTGACAACGTACTTTCAATCAATGCAGCGTTTCGGAGTGGAAACATAATCAGGAAAAGTCATAAAAGCATACCATCGTATCTTTTTAGGTTTTAAAGAATCGTGAATAAAAACGACATATAAATAATTTTATTCCCCGTTGGATATCGGAAAGATAAACAAATTTTATGATTAGTAATTATTATTTACGTTAGAAATATTACCTGTCGGACGACAGTGACGGTCGGTAGATCAGCGGCTGGTTTTCCGTCCATCGTTGCTCCACCAGTCATCAGCTTCACTCAAGAAATCTAAGATAATGTCTTCTTCGTCGTCTTCGCATTGCGTCTCATCGAGTTCTTTCGTTACTTTTATACATAAATTGACATCCTGGTTCTGCACATGATGACGCATTTTCTTCAAAATTCATTGATCGATTGATGCATGCAAGTCATTGTTGAATGTCTGCAAGTGCAGGGTGCTGAAGGGTGTGAGCTGTAGGCCTTAGGCAGCGACGTCGTGCTTGGGCTAAAAACGCAATAAAGCAGGAAGTTGTAGTTTTCAACGGACAGTCAGATGAAAATGCCTAGCAGAAAAGAATTGCAGATTTGGCCTAGATTGCTATTAATTACTAATAGGAAGTCGTACACTGGTTGTCGATTGCCACCGAATTCAATGACCTTGGATGACTGAACGCAAAATCAAGGGTTTTTGTAGACTTTTTGGCGATTTCGGGCTGCGAGACATAATTCAAAAGCGAATTGCGCCGAAATCAATTGAAATAGACATAGGAAAGCTGCATATAAAATTTTCAGCATTAAACTTAGACTTTGACGGTCGAAGTCTCGATTTTCTAGATTCAAGGAAACCTGCGCACGAAAACATCAAAGAGGGGTACCCCCGTAAAAGTCGTTATTTTACCATTGTTGGCCAGTCTTTCGTGAAAACGGTTGCAGATAGGCATGGGCATGCTGCCTATCACAACAAACAATTTATTTAGTTGTGTCAACATCGATAACTTTGAAAGACACTGAAATCCCAAAATAAGGTGTTTTATTGATTTTGGCGATCTTCGGCTGCAGCGCACACTCTAAGAATGACCTGCGACGAAATGACTGGAGATAGACTGACGGTTTGCGAACAGGAACTGCTATAGGCTTTCGCGCGTCTCATGAGCATTAGCTCAATGTTTTTGTTTTCAAAAACATTATAATTGATGAGTATTATTCATGAGGTCAATGGTTTTTCGGTGGGTATGTGCCGACGTCACACTCACCACAATCGCATTATCACATAGATAGGCTCTAGATAATTATGAGACTGGATTGGCCAACACCTGGCCTACGTTTAAGCTTGGTTTTCATCCGCAGCATTTATCTGCAGTATTCGACAAGCCATAATCAGACACAACACTTTGCCGACTGAACTTTTCCACTTGATTATGATGATGATGATGATGTAGGAATAGACTTTAACGTGGCATAAAATCAACAGCCTGCTAGGACACGTAACAACGAAAAAAATGAAGTCATGTAGTAGTCAATGCAATGAAACACAGTTAGTCAGATGTACTCGTAAGACAGAGCAAACAGTTCGGTTTTCAATCTGCTGCGAAAAAGTTCAGCGACGACGATGACCCGACTGACTCCGGCAAACTGTTCCAGTCCGATGTAGCAGTCGCCGGGAAAGTGCGGTCGCCAATGGTAGAACGCACAGTGCGTGGAGCGACCAGCGCTGATGTAGTCGTAGAGCGCAGTCGTCGACTTGCGTTGAGGTGTGACACGCGCTGAAGATCTGAGGTCAGGTAGCCAGGTGTAGAGCCGTGGAGGCAGCGATACACTAGCACTGCCAGCCGGAACGAAACACGTTCTGGCATCCCAAGCCAGTGTAACCTGCGCAGTAGCGGCTGAATGTGGTCCTGACGACAAACTTTGAAGATCAGCCGTGCAGCGGCGTTCTGCACAGACTGAAGCCTGTCCATGAGTTGCTTCGTGAGGCCGGTACACCGGCAAAAGTTGCAGAGCCGTAGTCAAGCCTGGAAAACACTAGCGCCATAACGAGCAGATAGGTTCGAGAGCAGCATTTTTAAGGCCAAGACCAAAGCCAGTGGTCTTCGAAATCAAGCCCAGGCACGCAACCATCGAGGTTAAACTAAGGCCAAAGTCACTAAGTAAGTAAGTAAGTAAGTAAATTAAGTATAGCAGTTTTGCTAGTACTGGTACATCAAAAGCCAGCTTAATCTTGATCATACCACAATGAACAATCATCGGTGCTCAGACTAAGATAGTTTCAGTGTTTCAGTAGACATCATACAAAGACCGAAAGCTTATTACACAGAGCGCATTATTGCAAGAGACTAAAAGACAATGCGTTGAGGCCATGGCCAAGGCCGGTAATTTTCGAGACAAAAGCCAAAGCCAAAATGACGATTTTTGGTTTTCGAGTTGTGTCCTCTGCGTTTATTGCGTACTTTTCGTTTTTTTTTGGCGTTCCCAGCATCTGTCGGTTATTTGCTTGCATATTTATCGTGCATCAACTTCGTTCGTTGGATTTGTTGCGTACTTTTTTTCGTTCGTTGCGTACGTTGCATGTGCCGCGTTGGATGGAAACCACGCTTTAGCCTTGTATGTAAGGTACGAGGTAGGCCCTAAATGTGGGATTGACAAACACCTGAAGGTTTGTGCTAACGTAATAGGTAAAAATCGCATGTCATTTTTGCTGACGCAGACTAGTCTTGTTAGCAGCGTTTTTAACGAAACCAAAGACAGCTGAAAGTCATAAACTATTGAAAACATAGCATCTTTTGAATTCTGCACGTCAGTTGATTTGGCACGAAAAAACGGCGTAAGCCTACACATATTTTTTTATAAATAACATAATCTCGAACAAAGACTTGCAACGTAGGCCCATAGTCGCAGTGGTGGGAAGATTCACGATCTGCAAAAACTTAAAAACTTATCGCTTGATATAGTAGAATCCCCGCCTTACGTTTTTGTCGCTGATAGTATGGGCCTATCTTCTTTCGAATGTCGTCGTTAGCTCCGTATGTAAAATGCACTAGAATGCGTAACGGCCGTTGAAGGTCATCCACGATCGTCGATTTCTGCCACCAATCGAAAGCGGGTATGGGACGTCCTACAGCTGTATATGGTGATTAATCGTAACCACGGTTAAGCCTATATCTCGCACCGTTACTGAGATACAGCGACTTTTTCATTGAAAATCGCTAATATTTTTACCTTTTCTTTAATTGAGCCCTTCAAACGAAGTGACGTTTTCGAATTTCTGGGGAACCACTAAAGATTCTGCTAGGAGAGTCCTTTGCTGTTTCACGATTTTGTTTGTTTTAGATTGCATCGTTTTAGAATGATACAACAGTGTGACGGACACACAGACGGACAGACAAACAGACAGACAGACAAACACATACACAAAGAAATATGCACACAGACACTTTAGTTAAAACCGAGAATCTGCATATAGTAATCTATATGCCGACGCTCTATAAAAAAATTTTAAAATCGTTTACGTATATGTTTCAGAACTATTTACAAGAAATTTGAGCTAATGCTCACGAGACGCGCGAAAGCCTATAGCAGTTACTGGCCAACAACGGTAAGATAACGACTTTTACGGGAGTGCCGCTCTTTGATGCCCTCGTGTGCAGGTTTCCTTGAACATATAAAATTAAGACTTGAACCCTCGAAATCTACGTTTAATGCTGAAAATTTCATACGCAGCTTGTCCATGTCTATCTTAATTAATTTCGGCGCAAATTGCTCTTTAAATCTGTCTCGCAGCCCGAAATCGCCAAAAAATCCATAAAAACCTCTTTTTAACGTTCAAGGTCATCCAAGGTTATTGAATTTGGTGGCAATCGAGAGCCAGTGTACGACTTCCTATTAGTGATTAATAGTAACCTAGGCTCGCACAGTTATTGAGATGCAGCGACTTATTGGCCAAAAATCGGAAATTCTTACCCCCTCTTATTCAGTGCCCTCGTTCGGAGTGACTCCCTTTGAATTTATGGAAAAGCTTTACGGCCACTGAAACTAGAGTCTTCCAGGCAGCCGATGGTGAAGATTTGGTGATCTTAGCTTGCACCGTTTTTGACTGATCCACCCGTGTGACGGACGGACAGACGGACGGACAGAATTGGGATGCTAAGACGCGCTGAAAGTAGTAGCTGCTTTCGCGCGTAAAAATGTAATCGTACTATGCGAGTGCAGCGAGGAATAATACGCAATAAATCTTGTTGTAACGTACTTATTTAATGACTTAATCGACGCTGAGTTTTGACTATAGCGATCGCAAGGTTTTCATTGTGTTCCGAATTGAGTGTATAAACGGAACTAAGTCAAACAGCTTAAAATCGAAGCCAAAGACTGCCGTTGGCCAAACGTGAACTTACTTTAAAGAATTGGCTCGTACAAATCTATACCTGAACTAAAAACGTAAGACATGAAGAATTGGCCGAATCTAAGCCTCCAGGGCCATTCTACGGCAAAACGCCTAGTAAGCAATCTTTACTTTTCCGATACTTCCTTGTTGCCGGAGATCTGTGATTGGACTATCTACTCGAGGAAAGCTAATCTCATTTTCGCAGAAATCTCGCGTATATAGGCTATTATACTAAGCCATTCAAATGTATGCTTTTCTATTTGCAGTCAACCATGCAGCGCGATTGAGAAAACACTAGGCTAGCAATGTTTATGGTGCTGTCATCATGGTACTACCATTGCGAGAGTTCACCGCGTTTACGAGTAACGACATTGTGATAAACATAGTTGTGTCATATACATCACCAGCCGTGGGTATTGGCTTTACTATTTGCCCATAATGAGGTGTTTACACGATCCAGCAAACGACTAGTAAACTTCCAGCAAATGTATTCAAAATACACGTGCTAATGCTGGACGTTTGCTGGACGTTTGCTAAATCTTGTAAACACCATGTGACTGGCAAATCTTAAGTTAAAACATAAGGTCAATTTTGTAAAATGATAAGGTGCGTACAGAACGACGTAACTGAACTAAACTAAACTGAAGTGAGGCTGCGTTCACATAGATACGAGTACAAGTACGAGTACGTGTGCGGGTTTGCGTTTATGGCCCGTAGAAGCTTCAGTCATACGAGTGGAGCGTTCACGGTTACTTGTACAAGCACACAACTAAACGCGTGTCGGCCATATTTAATAAAATGAAATCGATAAAATGCTTCGCCATTAAAACAACAATATTCTACTACAAAGTTAACATTTTTACAAACCGCACATGTCTAACGATGAACAGTTTTACGATGACGTTTGTTCTGACGTCAAATGTGTGCCACGGTTTTTATAAATTATATTAATGCTATTTACGGGTAGTTTGCTTTTTACGAGTTGGATAAAAAGACGACCTGCACAGAAATTACTTGTACGAGTGAAATTTACAGGTAACTCATACTCGTATGTATGTGAACGGCCGCCACTGAAATACACGCAAAGTCGTGTTTGCCGGAACTCGTATACGGGAGCCCGTACAGTGCCAAACTCGTACTCGTGTTCATGTGAATGCAGCCTCGGTGACACGGTTTAGTTTTTGACGAACAGTACTGACCAATGAACGAGCAGGGCGAACCCACTGGTTATTGACTTGTACGTGCGTTTACTTACGTAGTCACTGTCGCTGATAGTCGGTACCTACTGTAATGCATTACTGCTTGCCCGTAGGTTATTTCGTCAAAACAAAAACATTTCAGTTCAGTCACGTCGCTCTGTACACGTTTTAAATTACTAATCTAAAATTCAATTTGCGAATCATACTTTTCTCTCAAATATCGAATTTTACGACAGCAAATCTTCAATAAGTCGAAAATCTTTTAACATGTTGCATGCACAGTGTAAATTAATAGTTCAAAATGATGATTAGTGCATGAATGTATACTTCACGTTTTATATCGAAAATCTAAGACGTTGTTCATCAAAAGCGGTCACTATCAGTCACTATTTGTTGTTCAACTCAGCATACTCTCTACTCTCCGTGCGGAGTAGAAGGCCTTTGACAATTTGTGCAGAAAGCTGCTAATATGTAAGTAACCATATATTAACGATTTGGGAAGATTTCGAATAAAACATCAATTTTTTAAAGTCAAATCTAAATCAAAAGGTTCTAAATTTATTTTTTTAATTTTTAAAAAAAATTAAATCACTTTGTGTGACTCAATCGCGATTCAAATCGTATCGCGTTTTTTATTTACCCGAAACTGCGTTTTAGCTAGATGTCTTCTTGAT
>Ga0209671_1008989_pt1 | contig 10461 bp, 8 predicted proteins | sample WorMetHERISLAND2_2_FD_187401 | JGI IMG/M metagenome (GOLD analysis project Ga0209671, IMG submission 187401) | Marine gutless worms symbiont microbial communities from Max Planck institute for Marine Microbiology, Germany - Olavius geniculatus... | ecosystem: Host-associated > Annelida >...
TGACGCAACACATTTTACATAGATAAAACTACATGACCATAGATATAAATCGGCTAGAGATGCGCTCAAGTTCGAAATTTTACTTATTTTATTTGCGGTGCACTTCACGATTTTCGAGCATCGTCATCGCATTATGACACACTTTTGGCCACCTGCTGTAGCTACAACGACAAATACACACCAGTAACAGCTACTGACAGCAGGAAGAGTTCTAGGACATAATATGTAAGCCCCGGCACAAAAAAATCAGTGAGAGACTGATTTGATCAGTACTTATCACCCAGCTGAACACCCTTAACGATGTTAAACCAGCAGTAAATATGACACAGCAAATACTAAAACTTTGAGCAGCTTCACTGATAAGTTTACTGCAGATTTCCTGTTGAGTGTAGCAATGAGAGAATTCTGAAAAACCAATCAGTACTAGAAAGAAAATACAAGCAAATGTCTAATATTACATTTTTGAGTCATGGCATAAATACAGAACTTATTAAAAGTCTAAAACTTCCATGCTACACTTCAAAATAAAAAAGCTGAAAATCTCATTGCAGAATTCACCTCTTCCTGTTTGCCTTTCTTCATATCCTCAATGTTGACCTTGATGTTGCTACCCTGCTTTGTCGCACCGGTGACCTTCGTCTGCAAAAGAAACTTGAGTCCCTGCTTCGTCAATGAACGCTGGAGGGTCTTTGCGACCTCAAGGTCAATGCCAAAGCCTCCGATGTTACCGAGGAACTCGACCAGAGTTACCTGAGCACCCAGCCGAGACCACACCGAACCCTGGAACAACACAACACAGAACATCACACGACACCGTAGTAGATAGTCTATTATTGCTATTTATGTTTCCTGTGTTAATTTGTCAGCTCAAGTGCGTAAAAAAGCTCCTCCCCAAAGTGACTCGTAATGTGTTGAGCGGAAGTAGAACTCTGTTCACTCATACAACATCTGACACCGGAAGCCAAAACACTAAATGCATACTTATAAACGCATAACAACTGTGAAGGGCTGTCATTGTTCAAAACTTAAGAAAGTATGTTCCAGTAAACACTTACTTCATTTTGTTGCTTTTCCAGCAAAAAAAATGATCACGGTTTCATGTCTTAATGCAAAAAAGTAACTGCACCTAGAGATTATCATATTTTATTCAACACTCATCTTCTTTTTCATCTCTTCTGTTTTTGCACTTTGATAGATCGACGGTAAAGGCATTTAGCCAATATATACCCTAGTAACTCACAAAACTGAAGATAAAAATACAGTATAGGCATTGTCAACAAAATACTGCCACGGACTGATGCTTCTTTAAGTCCTATTAAAAATTTTTTTTAAAATTGGTCCTCTAATTTCCCTCTCATTTCTGACCAGTCACTTGTACATCGAACCATGACCAATGACCACACTGAACCCTGACTCAACTCACGACACAGAATGACAGAATGATGGAACACAGTAGCAACATTTAGCACATACGAAAGACTTTCATGTTAATTAATAAAATTAAAAAAATACAGTTGTATGCCAATTTTCAGTTCAACATTTCGGATATTTAAGGTTTCTAGACAAATGGTTCTGACACATTACAAAATGTATCAATCTCCAACTTTTCTCGAAAAAATAAATAAAAGGCTACACAGCCTGCAATGTTAGAACTTAGCGATATCTCTAAGAAAGCATTAACCTTGTTTTACAGAAGAAAACTATATATATATATATTTTGTAAATCACCTCTCGCTGGTTGTACTAGTTTAGAGAGATAAGATAAGAAGAAATTCTCTGAAAATGCAAAGAAAGTCTTCGACAATTTAAATTGAAAACTTCTCCGAAATTTCTATATACTCTAATTTAGGAAGAACATTGGAAAATGTCTTAGAAATGTTAATGTTTGGAAAATGAGGCCCCTGATGTATTGAACTGAAAATTATCACACCAGTTATTCCAGCACCTGCAACATTCATACCACTTACGGTTTTCTCTGCTGTTTTGTTCTCAAGGTAGAAGCCGTTTCTGAACAGACAGACACACATGCAAGAACGATAATGGGACCCTTTAGGATGGCCACATAACAATAATAAAATGATAATAAGCAGCATATTCACCAGCTCAACGCCTATAACTCCAGCGCCAATGACAACTAGCTTCTCAGGAACTTGTTTCAGCGATAGTGCTCCAGTTGATGATACAATAGTGTCCTCGTCGATCTGTTTATAACATGCATACCATAAAATAAAATGAAAAGAAACTGGCATTCATTATATAGTGCTATAAGTTGCAACTAAATAAGAAGCATTGACACATGAACAAAAATAGTTTACAGAAGACACTGTCAAGCCCTCTTGCCTGTTTGAGAAAGTAAATTAATCTCAAACAAGATGCACATTACCTGCCTACCTGAAGACAAAACTGAGGCCCTGCTGATAACAGTTCAGGCTAACCACACAACGTGGGCAGAGGCCATTTTACTGCTACGCCACAGCAAAGACAGTCAACTACAACAACAACTAGAAATTTTAGGCAGGCCCCAATGTGAGGCCACCCAGCACTACATGTCCTATTGGGGGAGTCTTGGTCCACAGTTATTTATTCTTCGTCAAGCCGCCAATAATTACAAATAAGACCCGGTTTGGGTCTGCAATAGCGAAGGGCTCCATAGCGAAAGCCGCCATGTCCGACAATGGCAACCACAAGCGACCGACGAACTCGGCCATAGCTTCAAGAATCACCAGTCGACCAACTAGCTCCTCAGGTTTACTAAGTAGACCGTCACGGGCAGCCGTTGGCAATTTTTGTAGTTACATGCATCGCCATCAAACTTGTTACCTATATTGTACACTAATTTATGATGTGCATCATTGTCACACAAATCTTTGAAAAATGCTAACCCTAACCCGATCCCTAACCCTAACCCTAATCTTAACCGTAACTGTCAGCAAAAACCGTAATTTTAATATTAAGCACAAAATTGTACTACATGACACGTGAAATTGTTGCCCCCTGGTGAATGTGAATGTAAAGCGTAATGATGTGTCTGTCTATGTGAATTTTTGCTATGGCGGCCCCTCACTATGGCGGACCTTCGCTATAGTGGCCCATTACCAAATGCCTCTCTATCCAAAACCCCTCCATGAATCTAGCTAAAACTTAAGCTTCAATTCCTCACAGGCTGAACGGTAGTTCAAGCCATGTGTCAACGGCAACTTCTCTTTCCTATGGGAAAGCCAAAAATTCAACCCTCCTCTGCCTTCCCCACACCACTCATTCATTCAAATCTGACAAGCCTCACCCTTCCCCCTTTCGTGCGTGGTATGGCACAAGTGACTATCTGAACTTTGATGATGTAACACCCGCGACGAGACGAGGCGGGCGGCCGCGTCACGGCGTGACGCTCATCTTGCTGCCGGCACAGTCAAGACTCTAGACATGAGCCAGTTTGAAATCAAAAAACCGAAACTGTCAATAAACAGCTTAAAACCGCAGTTCCGATGCGGTTCGGTTTTGTTAAAAACCGTGGTTTCAGTGCCGATTTCGATAACTGTAACAACACTAAGTGTACGACTTCCTATTAGTGATTAATAGTTACCTAAGCCCTATCTTGCACCGTTACTGAGATACAGAGACTTATTGGCCAAAAATTGCAAATTTTGCCCACCCCTCTCATTCAGCAATCTCGTTCGGGGTGACCCCCTTCGAACTTATGGAAAAGCTTTACGGTTCCTGAAACTAGAGTCTTCCAGGCAGCCGACGGTGAAGATTTGTTAATCCTAGCTTGCACCGTTTTTGACTGATCCACGCGAGTGACAGACGGACAGACGGACAGAGAGAATTGCGATGGCTAAGACACACTGAAAGAAGTAGCTGCTTTCGCACGTAAAAACAAAGCAAAAACATAAAGCCTTCCATTACTACATACAATCAACCTGTCTAGGCCTATTACCACCATCAATACTACTTCAGGAATGGTATAAGTTGACTCACATCTATGCCGGGAAACGGCATAACTTCAGAGCCGGTAGCAATGAGGATGTTCTTGGCTGAAACTTGTTGCTTCGTACCATCGACCTTGTCCACTACCACTTCATTGGGGCTGCTGATACGACCGACACCTTGGATGTGTGTCACCTGCCAACCACACATCCACCAACCAACCACGTGTAACAACTAACGACTAATTAAATAAGTAACATTAAACTACACAACACCTTTGCTAACAAGAACAAATATACAAGCTGTCATGCAGCTTCGGCTTCGTACAATTACACTGCAATTCCCCCCACATACTGAGTTAACAATAAATGATTTTCCCAACAAGGTTTTCCCTGACAATTTACAACTTTTGGTTAAATCACTAACATTTCCTCCCTGAAAGCTGTCTGACACAGTGGATATTTCCAGGTTTTCCAAGAACTGCTCTCTCCAAGAAACTCGAAATAGAACTTTGCAAGAAAATGTTAGTGCCCTGATGCTCCTCTTTGGTAACAGAAAAAGTTGATACCCACAACTCATTTTCAAAAGTCTTACCAAACCTAACTTAACTTTGAGTAACTATATAGCAAAAATAAAAAACTAACAAAAATCAAATACTGTAGCTATTAAAATGACCATGTACGTTCAACTACATTGGCATCAAAATGTCAGCAGTAAATCAGCATTCCAGGGGTACAACAGCCAATAAAATATTACCCAGTACCCAATACTGGTAAATATTGGGCAATACTCAATATCCCAATACCAATATCATTCCAACCCCAGCAGAGTGGCAAACCTTGTTCTGTTTAAAGAGGTGAACAATGCCACCAGTCAGGGCTTTGACAGCAGATGATTTCTGCTCCATCAGTTTGCCCAGATTCAACTTGAGACCTTCAACTGCAGACAATCAGCACAACCTACTATGACAGTTCACTCCATCAAATGACTCACTTACTGTGTGGTGATCCTAATAAGCAGCAAAGCAGGTCTTGTCCATCCACCAATCCTGTACATGCTCTTAACTTAGAAATAATGTACCGCAGAAAAAAAAATTAATGGAAAATTTTCACAGGGCTGGAGTAACCATCGTGTCAATTTTCAATTATAAAAGTTAAGTTTATGCAGCTCTGGGCAGAGGGCAAGAGTGTAGGTAACTGTAATAAGAAAACATAGTACAACAAGTTTAGCTAATATGTACTGGTTAACAGAAGCACAAGATTTCATGGCAGCAGCTGCTGACTCTAGTGGTTTGATAAATGCTGTACCTTAGAAGTGTTTGATTTAGCTAATTGGTTTTTTAAGGAAAAGCTAGCCAAATTCGGGATGACATTTCAGTACCTGACTCAGATGAAAAAAACTCTAAATTAAGGACTTATCGATGACCCAAAAAAACCGTGAAAGTGTTCACCACAGCAGCATCTGCCAGCAGGTGGAAAACGTTTTGAAAAAAAACAACAGTGCATGCCAGAAACTCAAACAATCACTAAATAAAACTAATAAAAGTCATAATCTACATAATCTAACGAATTCACTCACATAGCTTATTAACGCACATATTCATTACCTTGCAGACTCAATGCAACACTGATTAAAACAAAAAAAATTAAATGAGATGAGTAAACAACAAATATGACACTGACATTCAATGCCTCGGCCGTCAAGGTCCTTGTGTTTGGCCATGTGATAATAGTGAGAATTGTTGAGTAAAGCCTTCGACGGTATACAGCCAACATTGAGGCACGTTCCACCGAGTGTATCATTTTTCTCCACACAAATTGTCTGTTAACAAAGACACGTAGTATTTAAACACAGTGATATAACACAACATAATGCTTAACAACAGTGATCTGCAGCATTACCTGTTTTAAGAACCAGGTACCCGGTTGCAATTATCTGGGCACCTAATCCTGATTTCAACTTTAAAGCAAGTAAACGTATAATGACAATGAAGTGACATGTACATCTAATTAACCAATACCGTAAAACTTTGTTATAACATACTTCTAGAGACCGGAAAAATCAGTACGTTATATCCGAGGTACGTTATAACCAAAAAGAACACGTTCATACTTAAATTACCAATCCAAATACATGTATTTCAAATACACTTTTCAAACGTCCCTGTTGCTAACACCCAGCAGGTAACGCTGTAAAGTGTCCAAGGCCTCCATATCCTCCATATCCTGTAAATGACCTGGGAGGTCGAGCGAGGTGGAGTCTTCCCTCTCCTCTTTCTCCTCCTCTGATGGTGTAGTGCTGTCTGGCTCACCAGACGCCACCACTGCAACGATGATGTCGTCGTCGGTCGGTATTCATCAAACGTGACATCTACCGGCAGAAGGTGAGGTCGTCCTTATCATAAACGGATCAGATTACACACACACGTCCGCTGAAACGCATGTCCATTGACATCAAGTTGCTCTCCCCCACTCATCCACTCACTCAGTCGCTGCATCCCTGAAATGCCAATGCACTGGGAGACAGGCGTCTTGGCGTTGACTCAGCGTCTGTGGTTGTGTTCATGCTCGCAGACTGACCATGCTGCGCTAGCAGGGTGGTCCATTCTAAAGTCTGTTGTACGCAGGGCATTTGCTGGCCTGCGAACCCTAGGTGACGTCCAGAACCAAGGATACGTTATAGCTGAGTACGTTATATCCAGCAGACGTCCTATGCTGAAAAATAGAAAGCTGATTGGACTGTAGAAGTCAGTACGTTGTAACCGAGTGTACGTTTTAACCGAGTCCGTTATAACGAAGTTTTACTGTACTTTTCATAAAGTTAGGTTGTTTATGGAAAACATCCACAATGTGTCTGATATCCAATATGCATGCATGTATAGGTCCGTGAGTCCGTCAACAAAAATGGCTAAAGTTAAACCTCCCTTGCAGTATGCAGTACAAAATTTTACACAAAGGCTGCAAGAAGTGCGATTTTCATTAATTTCGTCAGTGTTCATTGCAAAAACAACAGGTGGCAGTTACCCAAATTTGCAACCGGGTACCTGGTTCCTGCTACAGATCACTACTCAACATAACAAAGTGTTAAACTGCAGAAGTCGAGACGATGTCTGTTACAATATCAGCAGATTCTTCACAACATGCAACAGTAAACTAACGTCATCAGTATTCCAACTGCTGTTGAGAAAAGCGATATCAGCTGAAAAAATGACCACAACTCTCAATTAAGAAATTAATGTAACTTGTGATTAATTTGATTGTCAAATAGTGTCTGGGGTAATCATCAGACATTTTTTACTAAGCAAAGTCTAACAAAAACTCAGTTAACTTTTAAATATTGAAAAAAAACTGCAATGCAACATCTTTATTCAAACAATAGGTACGATATGATAAATACTGTAGTTATTTCAAATGATTGCACCACAGAAAGTTCTGACAGCATATGCACTATACATTATGTTCTCTCCAAAGCTAAACTTGCAGCTGCCAAACTGCAGCAACATGTTAATGCACCAAAGTTTACTCACCAAGAACTCAGATACAAATGTGCAGACTGGCAACAAAAAATTAACACATTAACATAAATAAGAAAAACCTTAAGGCCAAGTTGAGCTGCTTTGATAGCTGCAACGTAACCACCGGGACCCGAGCCAATCACAACAAGATCTGCTTCTTCTACAGTCCACAGACAATACACCAAATCATGCAATTACTCCATCAAAATTACTATCACAAACAGTGGAACATTGTGTTATATATTGAAAATAATATCACTACCATCTTATTCATCGTCACCACAGACCAACAAAGCTACAATGCACAAAGTGAGTGAGTGAGTGCATAAAAGTTTAACATCCAGCTCAACACACAATAACTTACTTCATGAACGGTAGTGTTGTTACGGTTTCACATTGGTCGAGATCGGTTGGTTTTGGTTGGGTTATATTGAAAAAAACGTGGTTTCGGTCGATTTCGGTTTTTTGACCAGCACCAAAACCAGCTTCGGACGTCTAGTAGCAACGCGCATGCCTGCCACTAAATGCAAACTACATGGGTGGTCGAGCGACGTCACATTGCTGATGAGGAGAGGGGAAGGGAGAGAGAGGGAGAGCAGACAAGACAGTTCTACGGTGCCCGGTGACCGCTAATTCACTGAATGGCCTTTCCAGGCAACGCACACAAACACATAATAATGAAACACATGTGCAATATCGCACAGCAGATCGATTAACAACTTCTCTAATTATAATTATAAAGCCAACAGATAATACCTGAAGTTGCAAAATATCTGTGAGATACGCTTGTTGCCGAAATTAACAACTTTCCAAAAGCCTGAACCTGCAAGCAAATGCACCAGCAGACCATAACTACACATAATGATGAACTCTCCCAAACATCCATTACTGCTAGCACTTAGCACTTTCTTTAGCATTAACAAACCACACAGCAGCATGCTATTACTGTTTTGCCAACTTATGCAGCACCACGAAAAATGTAATCCACATCACAGATTTATATCATGTAACATCTTGCAATGACAGCAACTGCAAAATCACAAAAATAATATGAGATAATGCAAAAATGATACGAGATACAGCAACAAACTGTAGCACTAAACCACAAAAAATTACACATAAATCAATCACACCCCAAAATGCACCTACATGATAGGGTGTAGGCATTTCAATAGACAAGTGTTGCTAGTATCCTATTGGCTGGTCGTGCTGCTGCTAGACTGCAGCGTACAGTTCTACAGTTAAATTCAGCTGCTGTTGCTGATGGTAACCAGTCTGCGTCGCTGTCTGTGGTGCATTGTCTCATATGAAATTCAGAATAATACAAATTGCTTGTGACAGTGATCTCTTCTTTTATATACAAAAGTATTATTATTATAATAAATTCTAACAGTTTACCTCTTAAAACCACCCCACAAACATATACACACATCCATACTTTAGCAACTTTATACATTCTTGATCAATCAGGACAATTTCTCGCCAATAATGACAAGGATGACATAATGATGTAAGGTATCACGAAACACAGCATCGGCCACAACAAACGTATGCACTGACATCAAAAATGAACCATCACACCTATCATATCTGATGCAGGTGCAGTATAATAATAAGCCAGTATAGATAAGATCAAAGTTGTTTCCAGTAAATGACTCGCATCTGCGCAGTCGGTCTATCATACTACCAAGCTAGCAGCACGACGTTTCTCACAGAAATTAGCCACACGGCCTATTTTCTGACACTGATTCTGCACCCTATCCATCAAAATGTCCAGTAATTCGTTCAACTCCAGTAAGTCATATGAAGTACATACTTGAACGAATTTTAAGTAAGGAATTTACGCTAACGCAGCAGACTCGGACAATGTTTATATAAAGTCTGTAGTGAGATACTCTTCGTTGTGGCAGTAGCCTAGACGAAGATGAAGCTGGAGACCATTTGATACTTTGTCTACTGGCGAGCCAGTGATGTGCCGTCTGGCGCTGAGGTCGCTATAGTTGGCTGCCGTCCGCCAGGGCGTCTGTGCGGCAGTGCGAACACTGCCGCACAGACGCACTGGCGTTGACAGTAAGTAAGCAAGGCCGCCGTGTGGCTAAGTACCGCCTAAGGCTAGGGTGAAAGGGAGTCGCGGCCCTTCCGTGAGGAGCGAAGGATGCCAACAGTTCTTGTGGCATTGTAACTGTTGGCTAACCACGTTCTGCACTTCACACTGTCAACTACCCGACATGGTTTGGAGTCTTCAACAAGTTGAAGTTTGACCATCTACTGAAGAAGAAGAGGGATAGGGCTCAGATTACAATTAGGACTAAATGTACTGAGAGGGTTAGGGTTAGGAATTAAGGTTAGGAGATGGTTACACTAATGGAGTACAGCCAAATTACAGCGTTACGTATTACGATATCCGCACATCCGGAATCCGCTTTTTACCCACAGTCGTGCGGTGTCTCCGTTTTGGTTGACCTTGGTGCCAGCAGATATCGCAGTGATTTAGAAGCGGTTTTACAACATGCACGCTATCAGCTTGCCCGTTTCACTCGGCTAAGATCAGAAAATGCAAACCTGTGCAAAAGCGCGACAAGACTTCAGGGCAAGCATTATGAAACGTATTTGTACAAAAACTTAGAAACCACACAAACAACAACAACCAAGAAATCTAAATGTTCCGAATAATAAGAAACTGTTCGACTATAAATCATAAAATGAAATAATAAGTAAGCGGCAGCAGCGATTGCGATTTGCGAATTGTAAACTTTAAAAAGACTGTAAAACGCTTACTTCAAAATATAAAAAAATATATAAAGTTATATAATAGATACTTATTAAATATTATGGAAAAACCGAATAACGAAAGAGGCAGCAACCAGGGCCACCGGGAATTCCCGTTCGGAAAGCTAAAAATTCCCCCCCCGCTACTACACAAAATTCCCGAAAATTCCCGGTGATCCCATAACGTCTTATAGGCCCCCTACGGGGTCTGAAAGTACGCTGAATGAGGCGTTTGATAGAGGAATGGAGAAAGA
>Ga0209671_1008991_pt1 | contig 10460 bp, 7 predicted proteins | sample WorMetHERISLAND2_2_FD_187401 | JGI IMG/M metagenome (GOLD analysis project Ga0209671, IMG submission 187401) | Marine gutless worms symbiont microbial communities from Max Planck institute for Marine Microbiology, Germany - Olavius geniculatus... | ecosystem: Host-associated > Annelida >...
AAATTACATCAGTCGACTCTGTTTAGATCGCTAATGCCTCTGTTGTATAATCGCATCTTCTGAGTTTGTGTATTTCTGTTTTTATTTAGGTTTTAGGCTTGTGTGTGTTCTTTTTGTGTCCGTTTCTTTCATTTTTTTTCATCTGTATATTGTGTTGCTGCTGTCGGTATGACGAAATAAAGATGTATATTATCAGGCAGTGCTCATTTTAATAACTTAAAACTCATTAAAACCTTAACCCGTTAAGTTGGGCCTTTCAAAAACCCTGGGTTCAACGCAGTAAAATCTGCTGGTTGGTTTTTAAAAAAGTGTGTTTTACAACCCTCTTTGTGTGTGGTATGTAAGTATGAAAGATAGCAGGTCTAGTATATTGCTTGTTGTATGTTATGTTAGGATGATGTGAAGCCAGCTGGTGCTGAAATGGCTCCGCCTCCCGGCATGATGCCTCCAATGAATAGACCGCCGCGAGGTCCTCCACGCCCAAGCTTTGCTCGAAGACCGACTGGTCCGCCACCGCCATTTGTTGGTTTGTGTCACTCTCGTATCTTCTTCACTACTGATGATGCACTGTGTTTTGCACCATCTGATTCCTGCATTTTATTGTGTATTCGAACTATTATTTCAGCACTGTCACATAATAAGGCACAAGTTCAAGCAAACAAAGAAAAACAAAAAATGACGACAGGCTGGGATAGAAAGGCTCCAGTTTGAGTCTAGTTACTAGCACAGTCTTACTACCGTCGCCGATGAAGGAATTTTTGTGATATGGTCTGTCTGTTTGTTTGTCTCTCTCTCCGGTTGTTTACTCAAAACAGTTATGAACGAGTTTTGTGAAATTTGTTGGAGAGGTTGAGCATGGGCCAGATAGGAACTGACTTGATTTTGGTGTTGTTTTCGCTTCTTCGTGGTTTCTGGATCAGTATCTAGATTCTTTACCACTCGGATGTATGGCGGTGTAAACTGACAGTTTGCAGTTTATCTCAGCAAGTTGGAGAGTGGCCCAAGGACCGTTTACTCGGCATTTTTCTTTGAGGTTCCAGATCCAGACATTTGGATGAATTTTTTGGGTAAAATTTTTAGTTGGCTGGAGCAAGCTTAGACCAAGAAACAGTTGTTGTTGCATTGGCCAGGTGGCAGCACTGTTCTTGGCGGAGGTTTGAGATCCTAGAGGCTTCTAGTAGATCTGCATTTGTGTCTGATTTGACGGTATCAATATGTTGTAGGTGGGCCTGGTCCTGATGGCGGCAGACCTCCACGACCACCTCGTCACATGATGCGTGGCGCTGGACCTCAACAGTCTGGTAAATATATGTACCAGTGTTTGTTGTCTTCTAACAATTATAGTTTGTCTAATTACTGCTTTAGTGTTGTTTTATGTTTTACTGACTAATTGCGGCAGGTTATGCCAGGTCTGTCGTCTCTGATCTTTCGGAAATTATTAGAAGTCTCTGACCAATAGTATGACATATTGTGTGGTTTCAATTCTTAGGTTTGGTGCGATAATTTGTATTCAGATGTTTTAAGATTGATTTTTCTGACAGGCAACTGGTTTTTATGGTGTCTTCTGTAATCTCCAGTGTCTAATGCTTGAATGCTTAGTACGAGGGTCATTCCGTGAATAAGTTTACAAAATGACGCCATTCTATTCATTCTTGAAATAGGAACGAATTAAAATATATGTTTTTGTAGGGAATTTAATTCTGAGTGCGAGTTGTGAGTTTTATGAAAATGATTACCTGTGACATTATTTATAAACATTAAATTCGGCGGCGTCGCACTGAATATATCTCGTAATGAACAGCGGTCGCAATTGTTTTTTTTGCAAGCAAAAAGAATTAATGCAAATCAGATTTACTCTGCGATGCATCCAGTATATGGCGACAAGTGTTTTACAAGCAAACAGCACACGTTTGGTGTAAGAAAATGCTAGTTGGACAGAAATTTGCATAAGATATCGAGGTGCAATCAGTCGTTCATCAGTGGCTCGGATGGCAGCCAACATCGTTTTTTTTTGCATCGGGCATTCGGAAACTTGTTGAAAGATAGAACAAACAAGTGTTTGAACAAACCTAAACGACATGCTGGAAAAAGAAACAATAATGTTTATCATTTCAAGAGGTGACATTAACTTATAAAGTTTATTTGTTTTTTTGCTTCTTTGCTGGTTGTCACTTGTGAGTTATGCTAGATTACTGGTGGAGAAAATAATACACTGATAGACTGTGTTCTGTTAACAGATGACGTCACAATAATGACGTCAGCATCAACAAAAATTTTACGTATGTTCAGAATTAAATTTCCAACAAAACGTATATTTCAGATTTTTCTTATTTTAAAAATTAATGAAATGGCGCCATTTTCTAAACTTATTTATCGAACGACCCTCATAGTTTAAAAAAAACCATGTCGACAACAGCAAAAATAACATTATATGCAGTGTTTAAATTGCCAGGGGGGATTGGTTGTATTGGTTGTTGAACCGTCCAGCTATTTTTTTTGCCTTTCTCCCCCCAACACCATGAGGTTATGCATTTGGGGTATACTATCACAGGAAAAAAATAACTGTCTGTATGACAGCTGTTGGAGTGGTATACGGTGTGCTTTTCAAGTGTCTATGGAATACCATAGGTAAAGGTATCCCATACTCGATACGAGCATTGGGCCAAGAGCTGATTCCATTCTCTAGGCAGTCAGCTCGCAGGCGATGTAGTCATAAACCTGGTGGAGGGTGCCATTACTTTCCACTGGCCCATAATCATCATCCCACTTTTAGCACTGTTTACATCACATTTTCTTAACAGACGCTGATGTCCAAAAGTTCCAGCTCCATTTAGCTATTTTTCACCGAATACATGTGTTGCATTTGTGTTGTACTGGTGCAGGTCGCGTGTGTAAACATTTCATGGCTGGTAACTGTCGGTATGGAGCTTCATGTAGAAATCTGCACCCGGCCCCACCTTTGCTTGATGGTTCTGCCCCTCCTTCGGCTAGTCCTGGTTCTGCTGGTACTGGTGGTGTTAGTCCAGCTCAGCACGAGTCTCCCAGATAGTCCACCGTCCATCGTTCACCTTCACCTCGTAGCCTATCTGTGCTGACACACTGTGCGCATGTTGCATTTTTGTGTGCTTGTTAGACAGCGACGTCGTGTGGCAGAGGGGGAGCAGTTGCTCTTTCTTCTGAAAGTACCGTACAAAATTTGGGGCTGGAAATCTCCTATTTTGGGGTAATTTAGGGGCAAAGGTGAAGTTATGATCACCACCCGAAATTCGCAGTTGTCTGTGAGAGAATTGTAACTTTCTCTTCCCACCCCGTTTTTTCTCAGCTTATTTCAGCTCACGACGCCCACTGTTGTGGTGATACTGTCGGCCGGCCGCAGTCCAGTGATCACTGCAATAATATGATGATGACATCGACATTAATTAGGTACTGTTGACGATGATGTGATAATGTATCTTTTGCTCTGGTTCTGTTTTGTATAGCACTTGTTCATCGTCATATCTGCATTATTTGATAGCGTTGACGTTATTTTTGTAAAGCAGCAGATTTGTAAGAAATACTTTCACACAGTCAACTAATTTTGTCTTGCACTGTGTTGTGTTGTTCTGCAATAATTTGAAGCAGTTAGGTGCAAACTGGCGCAGGAAAAATAGCCTGATAATACAGGTGATAGAATCAGGCGTAACTTTGGTTGAAAAGACAGGGTGACCGAAATGAGATTGTGCTGTAATCTATGACTGGAGTTGGTACAGCTACTGCCAGTATATACCGAGACTTTATGATACTGGGTTGGTGGAACTGATAAATTAATTTTATAACGACATTCAATTCAAAATAAATGTCCCTATAGGCGCATTAGAATAGATCGATCTGGCCGTCTTTCTGTGGTATTAGTTCTTTCGATAACACTCGTATCTAGAACTTTTGCGATCTTAGGAAGAGAGATTAAAATCCAGCTGCCGTGAAGTTAGGGAACCGTGCCGCCTAGGCCTAGAACCGGCACTACAACTTGAGCAGAACAGCAGGCAGTGCAAGCTTGACAAGGAAATAACTGGAAATGGACCGGTTCCAATTATACTGGAGCATGCTGTGGTCAGTAGGCGCACGCATGCATGCGGTATTTATATTGATAACGAAAAATAGCTAGCCTGTACTTTGCATGCATCTGTTTACTGCGCGCTATGAATACCAGCTCGCAAGATTTGCACGCTGCGTGGATTTGCAACTACAACTATGGACAAACACACTCGCACGCACTAACACAGCGACTGGTTGACGTAATATAATATATCAGCTAATAGCACAGTTCACTTACTAGAATAACTGCCCGCATGATAGGATAAGCCACAATACGTTTAGAGACGGGCTGCGGAACTAGGATGTGATGAAGCGATGATAGACGACGTTGTCCGTCCGTCGCTGTCTTAATTGTCTCATCGGCTCAAGCCAACGTCAAGACGAGTCGTCGAGACTGGTCGTAAGGTCGACGTCGTACAGTTGTTGAGCTTGAGCGCTGTCAGGCCGTGCGATAATGTAGAAGAGTGCTAGCTGATCGTTCAGAACCGACGCTAAACCGTGCGTATCGTTATTCTGATACAACAAACAGCCTCAGCGATTTTTCCGTCTTGAAGAAATATTTTACCACAGGCAGCGTTTGTGCTGGTTGGAGGAGGCTTTAGCGCGGCAGTGGAGTGGCGTAGTAGAATAGATTACGCGCGCTGATTAGTTGTCGCTTGGTTACGACGGCAGACTTCGCATCTTGTGTCTGTCTGTCTGATCTGTGAATCAGAGCTCACAGCCAGTAATTAGCGACAGCGGCAGATGAGCAGCGTTGTCACCTCTACGTCACTGTCGGTACACGACAGCTCTACGTGCTCAACGCAACCGACATACGCTGCAGATGAGGCCGTACCGAAATGCGTTGCATAACAGTTCTTATCGATCAAAGCACGTTTAGGTCCCCAATAGCGCCGTATGTTGCGAACGAGTCGTAGACGATGCGACAACAATATGATGTCAGTCATCGACTAACATCCCGTCAACGCAGGCAGCATCATTGTGGACGATGGCGTTGCGTTTGATCTAAGGACTTGCGCACGAATCTTGACGCTAGCCTCCTCCTGTAGACCAACTCTGCCTCCTATCCTCTGCGGGACGCAGAATGAGTAGTAGCTCACGTGGGCTACGGCGTAGAGGCCTATGGTGTGTCTGGTTCTAACGATGCGTCGCCGCGGGTCCAGTCGGCAATAGATAGCCGCATAATGCATGCGCTATGGTATCGTCAGCTGTCTGCAGTAGGCCCTACTCGTGCTACGTACTGGCTTATCCATTTCAGACAGTTTGGTATCGTATTTAAGTCACGTTCAGATTGCATAGCCACATACTACACCGTCATTTGCTTCATGACGCACGACTGCAGCCGAAAATTGTGAAAGCAAACTTGAATAGTACCAGTGCAAGAGATATTGTAAAGCGCTTCTGGTCACTAGTCTGCCTCATGCCAGCAGCGCTGTAGCGTCGCCGACGACTGGCAAAATCGAACCAGTGCGACGAATTTTTTGTATTGATGGTTGCAGTGACACGTAACTAGCAGGTCATTGTGAACTGCATTCTGGCACCGTTTTCGGCTAAACAGAATAAAAAAAATGTGCTTGAAACTTTAAAAATTACGCCCGAAATAGTGCGTCATAAATTCTGTTTTTCAGACATTTTCAGGAAAACGTTCAAAGTGCCATCTCCCTGTAAGTTGTATTACAATAATATTATTATCTATACAAGAGACATGTTTTCTTTATTTGTTTATTAAACTGCTGTTAAGCACAGTTACGCCGTTGATTGGTTGTCGCCGTCAGGCGGTCTATGCCCTATATAATACTGACCTCTGCAAAGTGAAGTAAGGTAAAAAGTAGTTTTACATAGCGTATACCGTAAAGTCCTCCGACGTCCATCAGTTTTGCTATTTTGGTGTTTTGTATAGTATCTTTTCATTTATTTGAGTGTACTGTATAGACTCTCGAGTGCCCATGATGATCGATAACTGATGCCGCTTTGAACGTTGCGAACGATAAACGATGACTTTGACTATAATTTTTGTTGTCAACAATTATTTGACGTGTGTTAATTACACAGCGAACGGTACTGAAACTGTAGTGCTATAATTGCTTTGCATGCATTCTGCATAACCCTGTGTTATCCGCTGTACACATTTGCCGTTAACAACGTTTCTTTTTGTTTGCAAATTTCTGCGTAGTTTCTATTCTTGTTCACATGGCGTGAAATAACTGCGAACACTGAACGTGTTATTAACGTTATTTCTCGTGAAAATATAATAGGCCTATGCGCGATGTTGCGTGTGCATAAAATATAATAAATATTCGAAGTCAAGAAGAGAGACATAATAAGTTTTTGTGACCCTTAAGTTCAACGCACGAACTATTTTATTTTATTTTTATTATTTATTTCATTTAATGACAAAGGGCCGCAGCCACTAACATGCCAAAATAAAATAACAGTATACATCAATGAATGTCACTGATAACTGCATCTTTGTCGATGTTTCATTATTTTGATACAATGCGTGGACGGTATTTTTAACGACTAAACTCTACATGGCGTTTCGAATTTAGTTAAAACTTAAAAGCCTTCCAAATCTGAACTTAGTGACCTTGGCCTTCTTGCAAGGAATATTATACTGATCTTAACCTAAATGAATTTTTTAAACTACGTACTGACTATAGACGTCGTGAACATAAATATAAATTATTCCTACCAGGCTGCAGATAAAAAAACCAGACATAACTTTTTCACTTACCGTACAGGAATGTACAGTGAGAAACTTGCCGTATGGAATAACTTGCCAGCTGACAATACTGACTTTTCTAATTTAAATAGTTTTAAACGATCTATTACTTCCACATTCTTGGCTAGTTATTGCAAAGTTTATTTTTTCTAGTAGGCTTATTGTTCTATTGTGTTATCAGTGACATTCATTGATGTATACTGCTATTTTATTTTGGCATGTTAGTGGCTGCGGCCCTTTGTCATTAAAGGAAATAAATAATAAAAATAAAATAAAATAGTTCGTGCGTTGAACTTAAGGGTCACAAAAACTTATTATGTCTCTCTTCTTGACTTCGTTGCAGCAGCCCAGAGAGGGTTCTGGGAACTGAAGAATAGGGAACTGTAGAATATTTAGGCCCTATATAGCGCCATAATGATTAGGCCTATTTTATTATGCTGCTAACACTGACGTTGCCAAGAATGAAAATTCAATTTACCCTGACAAGATTTTTCACTGGCACTTCTCTGCCTGATTTTTGATCAGTTTTCTGACTGAATGTCGATTGCTTTAAGGCCGGCGCTGTACAGGATAAAAAAACTTACTAAAATAACAGAATCGAAAACAAGCTCAAAACAGACCACGGTTACACGTTAAGCAGAGCGTTTGTGGAACAGTGCAACAGTTTAATTAATATCAATCAATCAAAAACATTTATATAGCGCCATAATGATATGTCGCGAACGAATCAGAGGCATAGTTTTATCTTTTATTGAGTTACTTTTACTATGCTTTTAATATGTTTAATATGCTGTGGTTTTATTGTACACGCACGTAACTACAGTTTTAGACAGCCACAGAAATAAGTAAATAAGTAAGTAATTTATATAGCGCGTTAGCTGTAACAACCTCGAACGCGCTCGATGTGTTAGTACAAGAAATTTGAGCTAATGCTCACGAGACGCGCGAAAGCCTATAGCAGTTCCAATTCAGTAGTTAAACTAAAAATTGGGATGTTCACGCTAAATTAATATACAAATACCAAATTCTATCTGGATCGCATAGGCCTAAGGATTGTTTCGTGGCGCCACCTTGTGAATGATACAGACTTGAGTCGCAGCCCGAAATCGCCAAAAAATCCATAAAACCCTCTATTTTGACGTTCAGGGTCATTCAAGGTCATTGAATTCAGCGCCAATCGAGAGCCAGTGTACGACTTCCTATTAGTGATTAATAGTAATTTAGGCCCTATCTCGTACCGTTACTGAGATACAGCGACTTATTGGCCAAAAATCGCAAATTTTGCCCACCCCCTCTCATTTAGCGCCCTGGTTCGGGGTGACCCCCTTCGAATTTATGGAAAAGCTTTATCGTTCTTGAAACACGAGTCTTCCAGGCAGCCGACGATGAAAATTTGGTAATTCTAGTTTAAACCGTTTTTGACTGATCCATCCGTGTGACAGACGGACAGACGGACGGACGGACAGAATTGCGATGGGTAAGACGCGCTGAAAGCAGTAGCTGCTTTCGCGCGTAAAAACGAGAAGTAGAAATCTCTTTGAATAGACTCACAGGTTGAAACAGTAACTTATTAAGTTATGTAGATTCATCGATAAAACAACTTTTTAAAAATTATTGTTGAGGTTACGGCAACCGCTGCTGCCTTCTTCGGAACGACTGTCCACCAGGTGTCGTTGCGGCGGACAGTAAGCAGTCATAGTTGTGTGGAAGTTGATAGGACCCCTCATCTCTGTTCATAGACTGAGAAGCAAAAATCTTTTAGATGACGTCTGAAAGTAGGTTGTCATCTTGATCCGTGGAAACTACAGCCGACCACGGCTTGCAGATCACAGATGCCCGCGGCCGTCAGGGCTGGCGACTGAGATCGATCAGGTAGGTATTCGGGAGCCGTGCTCTGTCGACACTTGTAGGCCTACAACTGAATGCACAGCCGGAACCTAATCCGGTCAGTGACATCTAGCCAGTGTAAAACCTGGCGCCGGAAACGGGTCAGTCCTAGACTTCTCTATCGCACTTGCCGCAGTTTGGCACATAAGCTTGCCGTTTCAAAAGTATAATTACACAGCTTGGCGCAACAGTAAAAGCAGTGACTGACTGAAACTAATTTCTGCTATAGCAGATCACACTTTTGCGTTTCTTTGCTAGTTCAGACACCCTTCTGGTTTCAAGCTGTAGTCTTTTGCGATCCCCAACAGTTTTTAGCCGACCGTACTTTAGTAAGGGTCGAGCTATTGGTATGAGTTGTCTGTCGTCTGTCTGTCTGTCACGGATGTATTGTGGCTAAACGGTGCAAGATAAAACCTAGGTTGCTATTGATCACTAATAAGAAGTCGCATACTAGCCTTCAAATGAGATATAAACCATTGACCTTGGATGATCTTGAAAAGTCATAACGCACTGTCCAATGCCAATCGTGTGGTATTGTGGCTAAACGGTGAGTCGTAGGGAGTCTGCAATTGTACCAACGGATACGGCGGTGTCAACTTTCTATAGGCTGTCAATAGTAACCATGTCTCCATCTGCAGCGGTTTGGCAGCAATTTTTAATGGAAAGTTTCAAGCTATAAGTGACCTTATCTCGGAAACGGTGAGAGATACGGCCTAGGTTATTACTAATCACTAATAGGAAGTGGCATACGCTATGTCAGATTAAATGGAAATCATTGACTTGGATGACCTTAAAGGCCATTACGCGCTAAAGTGGCTAAACGGTGCGAGGTAGGGCCAAAGTTGCTATTGATCGCTAATAGGAAGTCGCATAGGCCTATTGGCTTTCAGATGACCTGAAAATCATTTACCTTGAATGACCTTGAAGGTCAGTACTGCAACAGGAACGGTATAGGCTGTAGCGTGTCTTCACGAGCAAGGCGTTTTTACTGTGAAAAATATTTGCAAAACCTGCGTTCGATGCATGTCTACCCAATACTTTTACAGTTTTAATAGTTTTACGCGCGAGAGCTAGCATAGCTATAGCGGGTATTAGCTACGGTAATTCTGTCCGTCTGTCCGTCTGTCCGTCACGACCCGGTACCAATCCAAGACCAGGTGAGATAGAAATTTTGGGTTTTTACCACATGATAGCCTATTGTCTCTAGTATTTCGTGACAAAATTTCATCCCCCTGGGTTAAGGGGATCCCCTCGAACGAAGGGGAAAAAGAAAGGCACCCTCCCCCTTAAAAAGCGTTATTTTACAGCCATAGGCTCGTCTAACGTGAAAATGGTTGCAGATAGGCACAGATGTGCTGCGTGTCATAACAATCACTGGCGTCGAGTTTCTTAAAAATGTCAACATCAATGATCCTGAATGACCTTGAACCCCCAAAATAGCGGGGTTTAGTGAATTTTTCGCGATTTCGGGCTGCGACACGTATTTCAAGAGTAATTTGCGCCAAAATGGCTGGAGATAGACCAAAACAACCTGCATATGAAATTTTTAGCATTGAATGTAGATTTTTGCAGTCCAAGTCCGAACCTTCTACGTTCAAGGAGGGTTGCGCAAGCGGGTATCAAAGAGGGGTATCGGTATCCTTCTAAAAGTGGTTATTTATCCGTTGTCGGCTTGTCTAGCGTGAAAATAGTTGCAGATATGCACAGACATGCTGCTTATCATAACAAGCACTAGCGACGAGCTTCTTAGAAATGTCAACATCGATGACCTTAAATA
>Ga0209671_1008992_pt1 | contig 10460 bp, 4 predicted proteins | sample WorMetHERISLAND2_2_FD_187401 | JGI IMG/M metagenome (GOLD analysis project Ga0209671, IMG submission 187401) | Marine gutless worms symbiont microbial communities from Max Planck institute for Marine Microbiology, Germany - Olavius geniculatus... | ecosystem: Host-associated > Annelida >...
ATTAAATACTGCATTTAGACACAAATATTCAGGACGTAAAAACAGAGGCAGAGACACAAATTTGTTGAGAAAATCTTAACAACAAAAGTTTTAACTAAATCCTATAGCTTCTGTTTTGCATTTCTTTTCCGGAAATCCAGCTAACAGTCTTGAGCAGTTCAGGTTTTCAAACGAAGTGGAGAAAATTTTATGCAACGTGTAAATTAAAACAATCGCATTGCGGCTATCTTTTTCTTCAAATTTCAAAATTCATGAAAACGGTACAGGAATGCACACAAAAGCAATACACGAGCGCTGAAAGATCACACGACAGTCACGACTCGAAGATAAAAATAAAAAAAGAATTCTACAGTCGGCAGTTTGACTGGAAGGGAGACAATAATTGTGACGTGGTAATAGGCTATTCAGTTATTGAAAGTGATGGGTGGCGTGACGTCACCAGTGGCTAGTTATCGACCTGTGCATCTGAAGCGCTGTGGTCCTGCAGCTGAGACATGCCGGGTGATGCGGGTGGTTGCCAAAGCACCTGCTCACTGAGCCGTACCGGTGATGATGATGATGATGACATTCGCTTGATGTCTGCTGGCTGCTGGCGACGTCTGCCAGTGAATAGGTTCCGTTGCAGACGCTGACATCGCCATGCAGTGGCGCCATCATTTCCTCTCCCTCGCGTTGCTATGGCTATGTCGGACCGCCCCTCACTCATACGGTCACAATTTCTGGTCGACTTTGACGCAACATTAAGCCGTCGTTTCAAACGAATAAAATCGAAACAAGTTCGTTAGGCCTTAAATATAGCATTGTCTTAATGTCAGTAATAATTTTACTCCGTTCTAATACAAGTAAATGCAACTTCTTTAGTGAACACAACAGTTCGCGATCCGTGGACTGATTGGCAGTTGATCGCTCAAATTACGCGCGGTGATGGCCGCTATTAGTATGTTGCTGTAAAGTAGTAAAAACACTTATACTTTTTTTCCTAAAAATAATAAACATTAAGATTCAATGCATTTTTGAAAAGATTATGCTTGGCAAACGTTTGACGCGTTGAAGTTCTTTTTTTTGATAAAGAGAACATTTAAAGATAAAGACTCTTTTACGTAACAGCGAGTAGGTTTTTTCTACATTATAATTCGTCGTTTGTTTACAAAAAGGTGGTGTTATAGCTCTTAATGCTCTTAATGGAAGCCCATTCCAGAGCTACGGAGCGTCACCTGCCGTATGAGATCCCACAATGTTACCTGCCACCCGACATACATGTAGGTGAACGCGGCCGCCTTAACCCCAGCCAGATAAGCCGGTACTCGATTTACCTACCCCAGAGGGATGAAAGACTGAGTTGACCTAGGCGGCTGCTTAAATATCGAGACGGTTTACCTGCTCGCAGGCAGTCTCCCATCTATGTACTAACCCGACCCGGAGTAGAGTAACTTAGTTGATCGAATCGAACGCGTTACCGATAAGCCACGGCACTAACCTGAAAAGTTAGTAGACTATGCACGAGGATTCGAACTCGAGACCTTTCGGGCAGCGGGCGGTCGCGCTGCCCAATAGGCCACACAGCGGTTGTCAAGTAGATTCGTAATCTCGCTGTAGCCGACGGATTGAGTCGTCACTCAAGCTGGCGTTAGAAGAACAATCTCAAACGTTTCTACTGCAGGCACTATATGCTTCTACCTGACTGGCTGCTTAATTGACTCCGTGGCTCACCGGCGTCGTGCAAAGTCTGAGCGGATCAAATTCAATCCCCAAATAGACTGAATAAATTGCTTGAGAATTACTGGCGTGCCTGCTTGGAGATTAATTTGTCTGACAAACAAGAATGTTAGACTGTGTCCTCTACAATACGTGACAGCAACTGTTAGCGTGTTTGAAGCTACAGCATTACAGCGCTTTACAAAATGGTATTTATTGAGTTCATTTCTTTTTCACTTCAAAGTGTTTCGCCAGGTGGCAGCTCCAGATGACGAGAACCGTATCGTTTATTTGTCAGCTCAGTTTTACGGTCACATTTTCGTGGGCAGGCGCACAAATAGGCTGCTGCAATCGTGCGTTATCGTAGCGGAGACTGACAGCCGATCAATGGATGAAGAGATCGATATTCGCTAAACCTGCCGTCTCCAGTCACTCTCATATGAGTCGGTTACTTCGATCAACAACGCCGACCGGTGTCCCATTAAAGAGTCGCCCGAAAAAGTCTTCCCCCGGGCGACATGGACGGACTTCCGCGGGGAGAGTTGAATCGATTTGCCGCGTCGATCACTCGTCGATCTGCCCGATTAACGCTCACATACACGCAATATGCTCATCGACAAGCGACACGTATATTAAGCTTATAGTGCAGTTCTACGAGCTATTTTGTCGCGGAAACCGGATGTCATCATTATAACACTATGTGCTACAAAATGTTGTATTTTGTACTTCGTGACGTAGCTACGGTAACAGTTCTCTCAGTCTGCTGCACAAAATCAAACAAAAAAACCCAACATAAATGTTGAATTTTGAACAATTTTGAATAGAAAGTTGCTGCTTGTAGCCATCACCCACGTGCGTCGAAATGCCGCATCGTATCCTATCGTTAATTGCAGCATTCGATATTGCAGCGTCACAATAGCGTGTATAGGACTGCAGTCACTCTGGCAAATTGCTTTCTTTCCGCGACCGGAAGTCGAACGTTGGTCTTCGAATACAAGCGGTACAGTCGGCCCACCTTAGCGACAGCTGAATTTCTTGTTCTCCTATAATTCAATTGTCTTCAGTCACTTCTGCCGCATCACTGTTTTTCATTCTGGTCTATTCTTTGGCGCCAATTACCGCGCACTGTAGAACAGTCGAAGTGATGAACTGCGTCGGCATTAACGGGTTACTGCGTTGTCAAGTTGATGCCGCGAACCAGGTACAAGCAACCCCCACGACAACCCCTTCCAAAAAACCCACAACGAAAAAACTTTATTCTCTATGCCAAATTTCCGTACCTGTTGTCCGTATGCTAATGGAACGTCACTTCATGTTTTTCGTCACAAGTCAACATTTAACCCATTAAGTGCCGAATTATTTTATTATTTACCGTTAAAGTAAGTGTCCTATATATAGTTTGCAGGTCCTGAATGGGTTATCGGGCTTAGCAAGCAACTTAATCGGCACAGTTCGTCGCTCAATCATTGCAGACAAACCTAGAAATGCGCATATTTTATGTAAAGCACGCTAATTACAAAAAAAACTCGTTAACAGGATTATATACACGACGAACTCGTACTTGTAGGGATTTTGGTTTATAAGGGATTTGTCGTGTGGGGCTTTCTTGTGGAGTTGTCGGCTGCTCACCGACCTATAAAATATGCATACAGTCGACTTCGTTATGCGCGCACGCATATTGTTCCCGCATCGTTCTTGTCCCGTGGGTGTGTTCTTGGCATATTGCTGTTTTATTGCGGCACCGGCTGGAACATTATCCACGAGCGTCAAGTTAGGTCCCACGTTCGACATTCGACATTCAACATTCACAAAAATCGCACGAACAAAAAAAAGTAAAGTTCGTACTAAAGCGGCACACCTTAAGTGTGCATCTCTAGACACGACATGCCCGACCGCATTGAAAACGGATTCTAAATTTACTTCCAATTATTCAACTCTTTTATGACAGCGGTTATTTCGCACACTTCGTCCGCCGTTCGCAGTTCATGTCAGTTGGTTTTTATAACGTCGTTTAGCGCTAATGATATGTGCACTGAACGTAATCCGAATTACTGGCAATCGGAATTCAACTCCCATCTACTTAAGTACCGAATAAGATCGGCGTAACAGAGCTAACGGTTAGCTTATAGTGTCGACTGTGCGAAAACGCTGTTTTGGGGGGGGGAATGTGACACTATCATTACACATCTTGTTCGCTAAACAACCAGTTTGTTTAATTTTTTAAAATCCAATTTAATACATTTTTGAAATAAATTTCAATGTAATTTAATAATCAATTTACATAGCGGAACAGCACTAAAGTGTCTAACACGATACATAGCATTGATGTTAGCGCTACTGTGCAAACGAAAGTTTTTAACAGACGTTTAAAACGTACACGAGGAAAGAGCAAGCAAGTCGGCCTATTTCTCTTTTTTTGTACGTGCCCGGAGACTATCCTCGGTAAGCGACTGTCGTTTCACTCGAAGTACAAGTGAAGAGACGCCGTGTGGGTATCAGCGTGTCATCGTAAACAGTTCAGTGGATAATCTTTGGCCGGATCAAGACGCGTATCGAAGCAGTGTATATGAGTCTTTGTCCGCTCGGTCACGTGCTGGCTTTGTAAGCTCTGAAGGCTGGTGAAGGATAGTGGTTCCGAGTTTATTACGGGACAGTGTTTATATATCAGGTCGAGCGCATCTCGATAGTCCGGTGTGGCCCAGCTCAGTGTTCTGTGTTCTCACTCGCCAGGGACGGCCGGCGGACGACTGGAGGCGCTGCTTGATTTGCTCGGCAGCGCCTCGGCCGGACGACGATATGACTGACTGGCTCGCTGTGTGTGTGTGTGTGGTCCCAGACTCTCAGTCGACGCCGGTGGTCCGTGCGACGTGCGCCGCATATTTCGTTCACGCTCCGCCGACCCGACGACCGACTGAAGCCTCTGTACTACTGCTACCACACACAGCGTTCAGCCGGTGCACCATTATAGGATCGTCCCCCAGAAAAGTCTCCCCCGGCCGACAATTTACCGGCAAAAATCCGCCCCGCCCGGCGGCCGCCCGGGCGGGACGGATTTTTGCCGGTAAATTGTCGGCCGGGGAGACTTTTCTGGGAGGGGGTCGATCCTATAATAGGGAAACTTTTTATGGGGCCGGCGATATTTTAGTAAAGAAAAGACATGTCAATTCCGTGATTATCTCTCCACGGGCGGATTTTTCATGGAGTCATTTTAATGTGACACCGCCCGCCCGCTCCATCGGGCTTTCGACGCCGTGCCGCGTCGTTGGATTAACGCGGGACCGCGCGTGACCTTTATCTGCCGGGGCAGTCGACCGTACGCACTGTTCGCACTGACTATTCACGGCGCCACACCAGCACATCTTGGCATCTTGCTAACCATCTCTATAGCTTGGTACTTATACCACTTCTTACTAAGAACGCAGGTGGGTGAAAAGTACGACGTAAAACCCCCTGCGACGTTTAATTAATTACAAGAAAGCCACCACCTACCGCGAATTGGCGCTGGCAGAGGCTACTAAACTGTACAAACCGACAAAAGTAAGTAAGTAAATAAGTAATTTATAGAGTGCGCTATTAAACGTTTTCGGTGAACTAGCGAAAAGAAAAGTAGAAGCGTTTGGAATGACGTCTGTGCTGGTTTTGAGACGCAATAGAACAGAACGGATCGAGCATTTCCCGTCTCTGCGGCAAAAATCTGGAACGGTTTGCCATCAGAAGTGACGTCTTCAGTGTCTGCGAACATTTAAGACTAAACGCAAGACTTGTCTGTTTTTCGCGTTTTTCCACAGTTGACTGCAAAGTGACTGCAGTGCTATAAGCATTTTCACCACGAACGTTGCGCTTATTCTAACGTAAACGGTGCACACGTTATGACATTTCTATTGTGACGATTACGATTTTGTGACCATGGTGGGTTATTTCTTCATCGGGGAACTGGGTCAGTTTTGGGCGTTCGCGTTAAGATTAGTTACACTGTCCTACCGGCGACTGTCAGTTGGTCAACAGGTCAAGAGATCCACGCACAAGAATCACTCAGCCCAGCGGGGTGGAGAGATACTTTGTCTGCATGGTTTTCGACATTTAGCAGTAAACACTAAATAAAGCAAGGCTGGTATACCAAATCATCGCGTTCAAAGCGACGCTTGAAACACCGCATCGCACTGGACGATTACGCACAGCGATATTTTCGACAAAGCCCGGACGGTGATAATCAATAAGTTGGCCGGGTTATAAACACCGAGCTAGCGAGCGTCTGGAGGGCGCATGGATAGGTGGCTGGACGAGTGACTGACCCGGACGGCGAGTACCTCATGGGGTGTTTACACGATCGAGCAAACATCGAGCAGATAGCTGGACGTTCTATGGTAATTAGCATGCTAATTAGGAGGGCGGACGGGAAAGCCTATATAACACGTGATCAGCTGTGCGCTAAGAGCCTAAGTCTAGGCTTACATTTGAGCCAGAGGCGGGGTTCCAATAGGCCTGCTTGAACCAGTTCGATGTTTGCTCGATGTTTGCTCGATCGTGTAAACACCCTATCAGTCCATCGACAGTCACATGCAGTCAATGTTGTATGCGTCCTTGACAGTGCGTGTGTCAGTCAGTGTCACTGCCGGCGAGTGACCGGCTGCTGCTGCTGACGCAACGGCTACCGACGGACAGATGCACAATATCGGTCGGCGCCGCTAGCCATGTGCGTGCGTGCGATGGCAGAGTCCTACGTTCCATTCTAGACCAACTTGACTGACCGTGGCCGGTCACCAGTCGTGGCGTCTCGACCGATAACTTCAATCTCCTCAGATGCTCCGTGACCACAAATGGAACCACGTCGAAATAAAGTTTGTACGTTTTTAAATTCTAAGTACTGGACTGTAGCGTGACTTGACTAATGTTTTAAGTCGCTCCTGGTGGTGGAACATAAGACACAGACCATTTGTTTTTATCCAGCTTTGCTCTGTGCTGGGCCTCCATATTCTTCCAGCAATATTTGAGAGCCATTTCTCTGGATCTCCTTTAGGTGTTTTTAGTCTTCATCTTTCTGTCAATTTTACGTGACCGTTTGGTGTTTACGCTAATGCTTATTGTCCAATGCAGTCGACGTTTTTTTCAGTGTAAGACATTATCAAATAAATTGAGGAAAGTCTGAATAAAATTTTGCACCTCGCCGCATATCTGTCGAGGCGTCAAATCTTAAAAGTTAAATGTTTACTTTGTCTAGTTATACAACCGATTATCAGTCCTAATTTTTAACACGTTAGACGACAATTTTCGTTTTAGAATAATGCACTATTAGAATAAACAGACATTTTGTTTGGTAAACGAAGTTTATTTCAATTTTTTGGCTGCTGTTTTTTGCGACGAAGAAAGAACTGCAATGTTTAAACAGGTGAAAAATAATTCAACGGAAGGTTTCAAAACATCGTAAAAGCCGGATCAAATAAAGCGATTGGTCTTTAGCATGCACGCCGAGACCAATAGCTCCAGAGATCGATAATTGCAACTATGATGAATTGACGTCGGTCGCCGACTAAAACGCCCGGATTGGAATGATTGTTCGCTGTGACGACTGGCGACCTCTCTGACACGAGGTGTTCGAAGTGGGATTATTAGTGGGATTATATACTTAACAACCCACTCCCCACGATAACCCTTTCCCGCTTTTGCGATTTGCACTAGTGAAGGGTTTTTGACGCGCTTCAGCTATGCTGTAGGCGTCTACGTTACCTTTGTCGTTTGTCGTCGGTCTGCCTGTCGTCGTCGTCCGGATGTACTGCAGAAGAAAAATTTTTACACGAATAATTAGCCATGTGTTTTAAACCCACGCATGCAACTTTTCAGCGATGTAGGGCAAGAGAAACATTATCAAATTTTTGGGTTGAATGGTGAGGGTAAGAAAAGTATGCGTTTTTAAGGCTTTTTCAGATTACATGAAAATCCAGGACCTTGAATGACCTTGAAAGTCAGTACTACAGCAAAAACTGTATGGGCTGTAGCGCGTTTTCCCTAGCGACAGCGGGGCTTTTTCTTGCTTTCTGTGCCCCGAAGCGAACTGATACAGCGAGATGCCGAATGGCGGCTGACTATCCGAATAGAGTAGTGCCATCATGCACAATGTCACACAAACCAATGATGTATACAGACCGATCGCCTGTCAACATATTATATAGATATACAACCTTTCATCACATCACCGGCAGAATGCCATCCATGTGCATTAGCCAATATACGGAATAGCAGCAGCAGCAGTAGCCAAGGCCTGGGCCTATATGTGTAGCTGTCGACAAAATCGAATTTCCGGACTTTATATCGCGTATTCGGCGTTATGCGTATGACACAAGCGACCCGCTGCAACTCCTATAGAAACGTTGAGGGATAGGTCTACACACTGCATTCGGCGCATCTATCTTGTAACACAGTCATCACTTAATGCTCCCCGGGCGTTACGCTTCTCGGCGATCATCTACAGAGAGAAATACTGGCGCAAGAGCATAGTGTGATGGGCCTAGTAGTATTACGAGATTGTAAAATAAAAAGCCCAGCTATCGCTATTATAGCCGACCGTACTGGTTTCAGTGACCTTTAAGGTCATTTTCATATAATTTGAAAGCCAATATGACACTTTTACTAGTGATTAATAGTAACCTTAGCCTTATATCTCACCGTTTCCGAGATATGCATGCATGCCTGTTTTCGGTTAAAAACGCACATTTTCTCTACCCCTTCTATTTAACCCCCAATTTAAAAATGTTACTCTTGCATTATATGGCTGAAATTTTAACTGAAATTGAAACTGTAACACAGAGGGTTAATTAACTGTGTAAAAGTTTTTTTTCCTATGACCTAAAGCTTAGCCACAATACGTCCGTGACAGAACAGACGGACGAAAAACATGCCAATAGCTCGACCGTTACTCAAGTACGGTCGGCTAAACAATCGGATAGTTTAAATCATCCTACGAAGCTGATCATACCGTGGCCAAAACTACTCTTTTACGTGAAGTTTTTTTGATGTTGCATGCTAAAAATTATTAAAATCGGCCAATGTTTTATAGAGTTATTCCAAAAATAAAAGTGGCGCGTTATTGAGATACGGTGTAGTTTCCACTTGTTACCGAACAGCTGTATTATTTTTTTTCATCTCGCATGAAAATGCGCATATTGAGATAGCGACCAGTTAAAAACATTTTCACATAACCGACAAAAAGGCTCGAAAAAAGTCATTCAAATATAATATCTACTGTTTTTGTGCTAATTCTTTGCCACTTATGGATGCAACTTAAATTAATAAAAACAGCCAAATGGTCAATACATTCACGACTTATCATTCAACCAGTTACTATCGTAATGAGGTTTAAAAATTTTATTTCACGATGCTTTTACCGGCGATATCAGAGTCAACAACGATAAGATAAGACTGACGGCCCCTCGCAGCTGCAAGGAAGTAACTTGTCGACGTTAGGGCCTACATTATTTTGTCTTTTGTGCTACACCTTCACTCGGGCTATTTGTCCTGTTACTGGAAATACAGCGTGATCCATAAAAACGCGCCGCTTTTATTTTTTGAATAGCTTCCTACAGCATGGGCCGATTTTAATAATTTTTGGCGTGCAACAACAGAACAAAAATTTGACGCAAATGACTGTAGTTTTGGCCGCTTCATTTTTGTACTGACGCTACATTATCTTGTGAAATGCAGATTGTTGAGCCTGCTCTTTACGAGTGATGTCAACGTTAGCCGCTTGCATTCGCGCTGGAGGAGGACATTTTGAGCACATGCTGTAATAAAGAGGATGTGATGTGACACGTGTGACTTTTTGAAATACAATAGGGCCTAGTTGCCAATCGTGTTTGCCGCTTTTCAGTTAATTATTTCTGAGCGGACGCGTGCGCTATCCAGTATGAACTCATTGTCGTAAATGGCCAAACTACGACTTCTGCTTTTCTCAAAGTAATGTACCGACAGTATTAAAGTGAAGTGGCCTAAACTACAGTCACTTGCTTTAAGTTTTTTTCTGATGTTGCGTGTTAAAAATTATTAAATTCGGCCAATGTTTCACGAAGCTATTCAAAAAATAAAAGTGACACGTTTTTTATGGACGACGATGTAGGTTAGGCGTTGGCTTATTCTGGCGGATATAAACCTATTCAGTAAATTAATAAGTGCAAGAAAACATTTATCTGCGTATGTGCTTTTGAATTTTTCTGTATTTTCAATAGGTTGTCGTTAGGATGGCAACTTACACGATATCTGCCTTATCTTAAGTTAGTGAATTTGCTTATCCGCTTGGCTGATGTGCTTCCTTGGTGTCTAAAATGTTCTGCGCATGAAACAAAATCACGGCTTGTGCGGTAGCGACAAGCTGTTGTACTGTATAAGCGATGTGCCAAGTCAATGGGAAGGCCGAAATGTCGACCCCCATAGCTCCCACATTTTTCAACCGATCTTTGTTTAAAATGTCCAAAATGGCGCTTTATTGTTTTTTTATTTTTGCATTTAGGTAGTCAACGATCGATCGCAGTGAGTTGTAATATAGCGTCCCATAGGGTCGTACATTAGCTTCGGCGCTAATCCCCATAACGTCAATCTATCTGTCTGTGTTTCGATTGACGACACCCGAGTGATTACTTTGCCTGCAAACAGTCGATACACTACTTGCAGTGCTGTCAGTCGATGTCGACAAATACCGACCCCTTTCGAATGCCATTACCGCTCCCGCTCAAGGCTGCATCCGTTCCAGAACCCAACAAAACGTCGTTAGGCTAAGT
>Ga0209671_1008993_pt1 | contig 10459 bp, 5 predicted proteins | sample WorMetHERISLAND2_2_FD_187401 | JGI IMG/M metagenome (GOLD analysis project Ga0209671, IMG submission 187401) | Marine gutless worms symbiont microbial communities from Max Planck institute for Marine Microbiology, Germany - Olavius geniculatus... | ecosystem: Host-associated > Annelida >...
CACTTGAGGTGCGGTGGGATCAGATAATGTTATTGCAAACTTTCTACTGATTTTGACAGTAAAACAATTTTTTTGAAAATCAACGCAGGAAGAATCGCAGTTAATAAAGCAGAATTCCGCTTGTTAATATCTTGATTCATTCCGGATATATTCGCAGACGAAGCCAAGTTGTGCGATTGTCCCATGCAAAACGCGCCGAATTTTTGACGTTTTTCGCCATGCCACATTTTGCAGTGCTTTCCCCTGAAAGCTTAATTTAAATCATGCCTGTTATGCGGCACATCACGTGAAAAAGTTTAGTAAGCTTATTTTTCCTGGCCCAAAGTTTATACGGCTAATACTGGTACGTTAAATTTTTAGCCAGTTTTTGAATGTCCGTTGTTAAATAATGTTGCAGAGCCCGCCAATGGTGGAATGTGCGCCGGTAAGCATTGACCATTCTCCAGCGCGTACAACAATTTCACGATGCAGCGGCCGAAATATGGTTTTTCGAATAAGCTTCAGTTGGTTTAGTTGGATCCATCTCTAAAACTGTGTTGTTAGTGGAACAAAGTTTACCTGATTTTTTATGAACGCGGAAGGAATCGTATATAAGATCGTAACGTTGTCCGATTTTGGATATCTTTATTTGTTCTGGAGATATCCGAAGTCGAAGTTTATAAAGTTTTCAGTCTTAAATCGTTCCGCATTTTGAACGTTTTGACACCAATTTTTATTTCGCGGAAGGAGCGAAAGGAAGGCCGCCAAATATCTGGACTTGGATTCTAAAACTGAACATACTTCTGATCATGTGCATGGCAAAGTTTTATCAGTCGATTAGCCTACGCACTTAGTCACACCTGGTGGCAGTGGTTTCGTAGCCGGGGAGGCCCCCTATATTTTGGGCTATCGGAAAATTATTAAAAGATCTTCTAGATATCCGAAATTTTTCTTCCAACAATGCCAAATTTGGCATTAAGGTCTCCCATTTTAACGAAATTTAGCGGCAAAATTGAACGTTTAAGCACCAATTAATTTCCGCTGCCGGAAACGTTGTCTGTCATCTGATGTCCGAAAATTGCAATTCATGTCCCGCTTATTTTTTTAAACCCAGGACGCTGTTGCCTGGTGGGAAACCTTTACGCTATAGCGCAGCGTATAACAAACATTATAGATGCAAATAGGCTACTTTCTCTTTTAGCAACATACAATTCATACATTTAGGCTTTATAACTGTTATACGAAATAAATTAGGAACCCATGGCTTTGTTCAATTTTGTACTCGAGTAACGTGTGTACCGATACTCGAGTATTCGATGTTCGAGTACTATTCAGTATTCGAGTACTGTGCACAGCCATTTTATTAGTTTTCTCTATGCAGGTATTAATTATCTATGGTTAGGGCGTGGCAGTGTTTACGTTTAGTGTTTGTTTATTGTAGTCGTTTAATTGGTAAAAAGTGCGCAAATATGGTACGCTCTATATGTATTTTGTCAAGATATTAACGGGAATAGTTGTGATGTATTTTATATAGCTTATATGCAAATTTTATTGCCAATTATGCTATATATCTAGATAATGTGTGTGGGCGTGTGTGATCATACAAAGGTAAAGCACACCTGTAGAGTGTTGCAGACCAAGTGATCTACTGCTAGCCTTAACCTGAAGCTTTACACTGTTTGGCAACTCAATATACTGAAATTTTGCATTTGGGGCCACGGCAAATATAAGTGCCATTTTTGTATTTTAGTACACTTTGATAATGGTAACGTACGTGATACAGCACCCAATCTTTGGTTGCAACCGGTGCTTTTTTGTCATGCCATTTATGGCTAATATTTGTTATTATATATTCTGTTTGTATTTGGCGCATTGTAGGCAATTAGTTTTACAGAAACTGATATTGAAGGTAAGTTGACGTCAGAAACTCATTTCAATGTCAGTATATCAGGTTCTACAGTAATTTTCTGCCAGATTTGGTCCCAAATTTTAGGACACAAATTTGGCTTGTTTTCTCTGTTCTTGATTGTTATCATTCTGTATGATTTTCATAGGTAGACAGAAGTGGCATTGTGGTAGGGGGTTCAGAAAATGGGCAGAAAATTTTTGCTCAAAAATGCATAATTTGTAGTTGAACCCACCATTTTGCAGAAATTTGGGACCAAAGTTGAAATGTTGAGCACACCCTTAATTTTGTCTGTTGGAAATTTGCAACTGTCTGTTGGTATTCTGTTGGAAATTTGCATTATTTGTCAGAAAATTGCAACTTCCTGCCTTGTGTACATTTTTAACCTACAACACTCAGATAGGCAGTTATGCCAAAACTGCACTATTTTGATGCATTGTGGACTTATTGGCTAACAGCACCTGTACAAGTGCTATGTGTTGAGATGCCGTTGATTAATTATAGGCCTTTAGGCTGTTGTGAACTTATTGTATAGACTACTATATTACTGATGTGACTTGTTCTCCAGATGAGAATGTGTGTAAAGTTTATGTGACCTGTCAGCCATGCAAAACAGAAGTATAAATGAGAGTGGTGTAGAACCAAATCGGTAAACTGGTCTAGGGCTGGTAGGGATTAAAATTATTTGGATCGATTAGCCTAGTCTCCGCAAATTAGCTTTTAGTAGTGATGTTTGTGCTGCAGAATTCCGCGACTGTTTCTCGCTAAATACCAAGGACAAGCACATCACTAGTGTTGAGCAGTTGGTGACAATCATGCGATCACTGGCATTCAGTCCAACAGTCGTTGAGGCCCAGAAATACTTCGTTGAAAACCACAAAGGTTCGTCTCTGTCAGCATCTGTCTGCTGGTATTCAAACAGCAGGTTTACGGCAATATCTTCTGCCAGCTGTTGTACGCTTTGCAAGCCCCCATGATCAGACTACTAGTTCGACTACTCGGTACATGTATTTGGACTGCATCATTGCTTTAGTTCGCGAAAATATAACTAGTCACTACCAGTAGTTGTGCCCTGTAGTTAACATGGTCTTTCTGACAGACTGCAAAAATTGTTTGGAACTAATCGATTAAACAAAGTTAATTTCTGTGGATTAATCAGTATACAAATAGTGACTGGCGTTCAGGTCATCATTGAAAATGTTTTGCCATAAGTTTGTAAAATGTTTCCTCGAGGCCGAAGGCCAAGGTAAACATTTTGCAAACCGAGGGCGAAAAATTTTCAATGATGACCACGACTTCACTGTTATGCTCGCTAGTGGGCGCTAGTTCACTGAACTGTTGACTGGTAACAGTGCATATTTGTCAACGTCACGTGATGTGATTTAGACCAATGATGTGCAGCCATTTTGCATTGAAGTATAACAATTAAAAATTGTAACCAGTACTGTGCCTAGTTTGTGGTGTTGTTTTTGGCTCAGTTTGAGTGAGTGAGTGAGTAGGGTTTAACATCCCATTCGACACAATATAGGTCATTTTGGGGATGGCCTTTTCAGGCAAAATGCACACAAACACATAGTAATGGAACAGTAAGTTTAACTTCTACAATAAATAAGCAGAAAGTTTAACCTTCACAGAAACACAAGAAGTGAGCTAAACATAAAATTGTAAGAACTCCAATATACGCTTGCATATGTAATTAACATAATGGTAGTTCTAATAAGCTTTCCTGTTATTCTCCAGACAGTTTGAGTTGTAGTCTACTATCATTTGTACATAGTTTTATTTAGTGCATTAGCATAATTATTTCGGGTGTTTAGTTTACTGTGTTTGTCTGCCACTGCTTGTTTGGTAGAAGGGCGTATAGACTTTGCGACATTTGTGAGCATTCTTGACAAACATTCTCATCTGGAGAAATGTCAACAGGATATCGTGGATGCATTCAAAGCTCATGATCACTCTGGGCATGGAGTTGTCCCAGCCTCAGAGCTCAGACGTATCCTCACACAGTTCGGCGACAAAATGTCCAACACTGAAGGTACATACTTTTTTCTGTTTATCACTTGGTGGCCACAGGTTCTTGAAAGCTCCTGAAAAAACTTTCCAAAGCCCTGGAAGGTTCTTCGCAATTGGGTCTTGAAAGTTTTGGAATTTGATGTCAGAGGGTCTTGAAAGTCCTTGAATTTCAGTTGTTCAGGATCGTCATTACCGCGATGTGAAAATTTTTTTCATACAGTGCCAGAGTAGTTTTGGTGGCTCAATGGTTAAGGTGTTGGATTCGAGACCAAAAAGTCCATGGTTCAATTTCCAGCTGGTGCACTACCAAGTAACAACTCTGGGCAAGTTGTTAACACCTACATGCCCGTGTAAGTGCAAGTGGTATAGTGGTTGGTGTTGATTTGTAACTTTCAGGTCACGGTTCGATTCTCACTACCAGTCATTTGCAAGCAACCTTGAGCAAGTTGCTAACCTACTATGTGCTCAGGCCAACTCAGCCTCCTACCCTCCATGGGATGGGAAATGAGTAATAGCTTACGGACTTTGGAGTGAAGGCCTAGTGTGGCTGATTGGGGCGGTGGTATGTCTGCTTGCTGCAAATCGTGGGTCCAGTCTTTCACTGATGCATTCAATGGATGGCCGCATAGTGTGCTGCAATATCATTAGCTCATGCCAATCAGCTGCCACTTCGAGATTGTAAAGCACTTCTGAATGCGCTATAGCAAGTACCGGACTTTACCTTTTTTTACCTATAAGTGACATAAAATATCATGGGAATGAGAGAGGAAAAGGCACTGGAAAGTCCTGGAAAATCTCTTGAACTTTTTTTGCTCAAAACTGTGGCAACTCAGTTATCATCTGATGCAGTAAGTAAATAAGGTGGGCTTAGGTGCTGGAAAGTTGTGGAAAAGACTGTATCAAATGTTTGCCACATTTTAGACCCATGTACGTTGTCGGTCTTTAATTCACAAAAATGCATTTAAATTACTATTTTGTAAAAATTTAGTAGATGGAGATATGCACTCTCACGAGCACTATCTGTTTGTTAATTAAATGATAAGCATCAGTGTTGTGGATGTCTTTTTAACTCCGTCAGTGGAGGTTATATCTTTGAAGAGTGCAGATGACCAGCTACTATTGCTGCTACTACTACTGTCACAACTAATGTTGTTGTAGTGGAGAAATTGTTTCGCGATGCTGGGGTGCAATCAGCAGGTCAAGTTCGCTACGACGACATCATTAAAGTTCTACTCACACCTCTCCCCGACTACTGAAAATCTTTGCTGCGACAGTTTCGCATATCTCTGCCAGAAGTAGTCGAATATATGATACAAAATGGTTCAAATACCATCAGCATTTAATTTCAGTGCCTCTGTATTTTAGGAAGTTAGGGTGCTGTATAAACTGTATTATTATTATGAGGGGCATTCAAAAAGTTTTGAAAGTTGATATGTTTGAGTGAAAAAATTTTTTTTCAAAATCTTTACACCAGTAAAATGCACACTTCTTCCGAACTCATGTGAACTTATGATGCCATAAAGTATTTTATATCGGTCTCTCCAGCCAGGCTTCCACCAGAGTCATTTATTGTTTGGACAGCAGATATCGCAGAGAAAATTTCTCAAATTTAAAAAAGATAATAGTTACTGTAGGTCAGGTCTCTGCTGTATGTAGGGTGGTCTTATTGTACAAAGTCAGAGTCGCGAACAGCTTGCTGGGTAATTGTAACTTGGGGATTGGACTGCACTGCCAGGAACTGCCAGATTTAGGGGAGATCCCAGGCCCCCACACGTCGAGGCTCCCCAGGTCGTACGTTGTAAAAATTGTTTAACCTTTCACAGAGATGACTGATATCACTAACTGTTAACTTTTCAATAAAATTTCACTTACAACGTCAAATTCTGACATGACATCGTAATTGACATTGACATTGACATTATTTATGGTCAGCACAGATTCTGGCTACTGTGTATTCATATTGCAAATAAAAAAATTCATGAACATATTTGTCAGGGCTTCCACAAAATCACATATCCCGGGGCCTCGCGTTCATAAATCCGGCTGCAGACTAGAGAATTTTTGTGCGCCGTTTTGTGCTGTTTGCATTAGCACTCCAAATTGTATCTGTTTAACACTTTATGATGTCATAAATTACAATGATGTCACAGCTGCTTTAAGCTCATATGAGTATGAAAGAAATATAACTTTTACTGGTGTATAAATTTTAAAAAGTTTCTTAGTCTAATACATGGGGGCCTATCGAGTTGCGAACTTTATCTAATTTCTCTTGTACATATAGTTTTTTCACGGCTGGCGCAGATTTTGACTATTGATTATTTATAATCACAAATCAGAAATTCACGGACATACTTGTCCCAGGGCCTCGTGTTGGAAAATCTGAAGGAATGTCATGCAACAGTGAACCCAATTTTACACTGTTTGCGCTGGCACTCTAAATAGTTCCTGTTTAACACTCTATGACGTCATACATTACAATGACGTCTTATCTGCTTTAGGCTCATACCTTTTCAGCAGAAACATACGTTTTATTGGTGTATAAGTTTTTCAGTCTAACATATCGACTTGCAAAACTTTTTGAACGTCCCTCGTATTATTTAATTCATGAGACTCGGCCAGGTTCTTGTCGACTTTGTGGGCTATACAAATTTACTTACTTAACTTACTTCACCACTTTGTGGCTTATATAAATTTGCTTTGCTTACTTAGACTTATGTGATCAAATTTCAACCTTTGTGTTTCTGTTGATGTTGAGGCAATGGTGTTGCCTTCTTTTGAACAATCATTTCTGTTTACCACTAGATGTCGCTGTGAAGAAACGTTAGCAAATGAATTAGGTTATTTTAATTTATATATCTTATTATTCACTCTTTCGGCATATGCAGTTATTCATTCAGAGACAATATCGAGGGCAGAACGACTAAACATACTATCTGTTGTTGATGACATTTCGAGAAAATTGAAACAAAGTTTCTACGTGATGCATTTCCCAATGTTTTAAATGTTTCACAGTTTGTTAATTAATAACATCGTGTAATGACATAGATATATATATATTTAACAAATACTGTGCAGATAGGTTTTGCCACTTTACCCTCAATTTTCAAGATTTCTACGCTGAGGATTGCTTTTCACTGAATTTAATGCACATAAAGTGCAGTGAGGGAGGGCAAAGGCTTCATAATCATTGCCAGCATTGGATTTTTTGAGTGTCTGTTGGAGTATCTCGATCTTGGCCCTTTCACACCATAACTGACCCATTGAGGGGGTGGAGGAACCCCCCCAGTATAGTTCCTGAAAATGAGCAGAACCCTCCACCCCATTTCTACCCTACCTGCCTCTGCTCAAACAAATTAATGGAAGCATTATTATAACATTTTATTTCATCTACTTGTGCTGTTCTGCAGTCTAAAACGACCAGATGGGAGCTTATTTTGAAAAAACCTCCTTAAATTTGACAAACGCTATAGTTTAAATTGCTGTTTGGTGATATTATATTATGCTATTGATATATTTCTATTTACTTATTATTCACTATGTATATAGTGGCTGCTGATTCTATGTGAGACATGTATAGTGTTTTGTGTATATAATACTGTAAAACACTACATTTTTGCTGCATCTCGATTTTGTGACTTTGGAGTGTAGAAATTTCACACACTGCAATTTGGCGATTTTTTCCTCCCGGTTGTGTACTTTGCTGCGTGATGTTCAAATTGGCATTAGCCATGATGTGAATGAAATTATGCTGAATACTTTATACGTGTATTCACTATTCAGTGCACTTTTTGCTGGTTTAGTGGTAAGCCATGGTTTTGTCACTGAAATTCTGTGTATATAATTACTGTCCACGGTAGCAATGGCAGTATTCTTTTCAGTTGAGTTATTTTTGTCTGTGAACAAGAAAATTCACAAAATGTTGCACTTAGCTTGATGAAATTTTGCATCAACCTGTACCCTGACAAATGCACGAACGTTATTGAATTCCAAGGTCATAAGACAGAATTTTCACATTTTTCGCCTAAGTTGCGAGAATGGATAGGGAAAAACGTTTGTTAGCAGGATTACAGAAAAGCTACAGATAGATTTGCCCAGTGGCGGTTTTAGGCCCGGGCCGGGGGGCACAGGCCCCCCAGTTTTGCTCCAGCCCCCCAGTTTCGTAGCCACCCATGATTTCTGGCAAAGATAACACAGATATGATTTTTTTGCATTTCTAAATTTTAAAAAATGGGCAAATTTGAGGTTGCCATTGAACGTCCAACAGCCGAAAGTGCTTCAGCTTCAGGGGGCTTTGCGCCCGACCCAGTGAGTGGGGCTCTGCCCCTGGACTTCGTTGGGGCTCCACACCCAGACCTCCGTTATAGACTCACGCTACCGTGCTCACCATGGCATGGGGCCGTGCCCCTCAGATGTTGCAGGCTGGAACCACCACTGGATTTGCATGAAATTTTCAGATAATGTTGCATTTCACAAAATTTCCTCTGGGCATAATTTCCCCCAAAAGAAATTCCCCTAATCTGGATAGGTGTACAACAGACAATATCTCCCAGATTTGCAAAATGTTGCAGAGGCACAGCCTACGGCAGTACTTAACCTTTTTGCAAGGCTATCTTGTTTTGCAATTTTATTCTATTTACAAATTTGTGAACATTCTGTGCATGCACAAAAATATATGATTTTTTAGAACAGATAGGATGGTACACACATTATGTATTGTTATCATTTGAATACATTCCACCGTGCTCTACGTATTTTTTTCATTTTTGTTACATTTTGTAAAACTTTCACTGTACAGTTATGTAACTGCGGCCTCAGCATTGTTACCTTTAGTGTTTGAAATGTTTCACAAAGTTTAAAATATCATTTCAGACATTGGGACAATAGTAGTTATTTTATTATATATCATTGTTGCAACGTTATGAATATTGTTCGTATCATATCACGTTGGAATATACACTGCGCCGCAATAAAAACTGGCCCTAGAACACTGTCAAAAAACAACATTAAACCAAAACTAACATTAATGTAAATTAATGTCCAACATTTCTAGTTAATTCGGGAAGAGTACATAAAACATGGCTTAAAAGTATGAACCATAAATAAAGAAGTCAAATTTTAAAGAAATGTTTTTAAGATACTGGTACAAACAGCTATTCATGGGCGTCTGGTATTAACGTCATTGATAAGTCACTACTGTATAAACAAAGTAGCATTAAAATGATAACTGTGTACAAAACGGAAATTCTAGCATCTTTTTATACAAAATTTATGTTAAGCATGCAGGCAAAATCAAACACAGCAGCCACTGTGGCCATCACAACCAACAGCCACCACCAGAGTTTTAAGTATTAACGCGGCTGAAAAAAACCCAGAAGCAGCCGAAAAAATGCACAGAAATTTGTCATATTCACCAAATAAATGAAAAATGTCCAACGGCGCTAAACATGACTACAAAAAATGCATCACAAATATACTGTACAGTGTACATATACATAAGCTAGTAGGCAGTTGCAAAGCGACTGATCAATACTGCCTGCCACACAGACAGCAGACAGACAGACCTGCTGCCTGCATTTAAGGGTCTCTATGTAGCTGGCAGCTCATAAACCAATATTGTAAACACTGACGGCTTGAGCTCAGCCTTAAGTTGCCTCAAAACTGCTCCAGAAATAACAAGAACCCAGCTGTCACTAGGGGAAGCGAACCATATTGCCTGTACCTGAAAGTCAGCAAATGTGAGCGTTTCTTACTGACTGACATATGCGGGTGATATAATGTAAAACTTGTGACACCATCCTGAATACTTGCATTACAACTTGCAGCCAAACAGCTGGAGATAGCGACCATTACTACCGACAGTCTATAGGAACTTACAAGAAACTTACCAATGCCCTATACAACAGTAACATCACCAAGTCTTTCAATGTAGTGTTTAGCCAAAATAGAAAAGAAATTTGAGCTAATGCTCATGAGACACGCAAAAGCCTATAGAAGTTCCTGTTTGCAAACTGTCAGTCTATCTCTAGCCATTTTGTCGCAGTTCATTCTTGTGAGTGTGCGCTGCAGCCGAAGATCGCAAAAATCAATAAAAACTCCTTATTTTGGAAGTTGAAGGTCTTTCAAAGTCATTGATGTTGATACGACTAAAACGCTCGTCACTAGTGCTTGTTGTGATAGGCAGCATGCCCATGCCTATCTGCAACCATTTTCACGAAAGACTGCGAAAGACGGCCAACAATGGTAAACTGACTTTTACAGAGATATCACTCTTTGATGCCCTCTTGCGCAGGTTTCCTTGAACCTAGAAAATCGAGACTTGAACCGTTCAATGCTGAAAATTTCATATGCAACTTCTCCATGTCTATCAGAATTAATTTCAGTGCAATTCACTCTTGAAATGTCTCGCAGCCTGAAATTGACAAAAAATCCATAAAAACCCCTACTTTGGCATTCAAGGTCATCCAAGCTCATTGAATTCGGCGCCAATCGAGAGCCAGTGTACAACTTCCTATTAGTGATTAATAGTAAATTAGGCCCTATCTCGCACCGTTACTGAGATAC
>Ga0209671_1008994_pt1 | contig 10459 bp, 4 predicted proteins | sample WorMetHERISLAND2_2_FD_187401 | JGI IMG/M metagenome (GOLD analysis project Ga0209671, IMG submission 187401) | Marine gutless worms symbiont microbial communities from Max Planck institute for Marine Microbiology, Germany - Olavius geniculatus... | ecosystem: Host-associated > Annelida >...
GTCGTAAGCTAAAAAGTAGATGGGGCATGAACTGTCCGACCGCAAAGCACTGTAATTTTTCGACAGAGAAGACTTAGATAGCTTAAAATTTTAATTCTGGCCCTAAATTTCAAAATGTTTTAAAGTCCACATTTGGCTTTTTTGACCAAAATTTTTCGACAATAAGAAGATTTTTCGACAATTTTCCGACAATCCAAAATTTAGGGGGGGGGCAATTGCTTCTCTCCCCGGCCTCGACGACACTGCGGGTAATGTGTCTATTAATGAGATGAGAAAATTTATCTATTTCTATTTGTTTTACGTCGAAGCACAATACTTATTTTAATATACTACCTGAGTAAGCAAGTTATTAATGGTTTAATGCACGCATCAGACTTACATGCCAAATAAAACGTAAAACATAACAAGAGATTCAAATGAAAGTATGACATACAGTAACAACAAATGGAAAACAGTAAACATATCGACCCCAAAACTAACCTGATGTAATGCCAATTGCATAGAATTCAGACTTAGCTTTTTGCCTAACCGTAATTACAGTAAACGTGATCACTGATCTGAGTTGTGACCCTATCGGCCTAGACACAATGAAAAGGCAATTTTTTTGCACAGTACAAAAGCTATTATTTACATTTTTGAACAAAATTGCACAAAAGTTTTAGAATGTTTTAACAAGATTAAATTCTAAGTTGAATAAGTTACACATTCGCACAGCGCATGATGGCTTTGTGCATTGACATTTCACAAGTTTACACGCAAGCCACGCCCGCAATTGCGTTGCGACGCGTTAGAGATGAAGTACACGATCCATCGACTTAGCATCCATTGTACATATGAAACAAGTTGATGCCAGAATTTATACTGCTTGTACGTGACTTAGTTTACTTAAAAGTTTAATTAAGGCTATTTCATCGACAAGTTTACAATAAAAATGTCTTTTTTGGTTATCACGGCTCGAAGAACATACACCACCGCACATCTTAGTTTCTGGTCCTGTGCTGACAGGTCCGTTGACTTAGTCAAACTTAGCACAGATCTTACGGTACGGTATACATGTAACCTACTTAGAATAGGCAACGTCGTCTGAGAAATTTTGGCTGACAAAGAGTTAAGAAAGGACTCGGTATGACACAATCGCCGTCAGTCAATGTGTCTAGTCCACTTGCTGAGCGGAGATGGTAGTTCGGTGAATTGCGGGCGTGGCTTGTGTGTAAATATGTAAATTGAGCACGACACACGTGACGCCCGGCGCATCCATCAGCCTTCCTCGTTGACACGTGACCTCATCATCGATGACGTCACGCCGACACCATGACAACCGGATACAACAGCAGTTTGCACCACCGACTGGACGTAGATATTACACAACAGTATTACAATGCATTACAGTAGGCACCGTCTAACGGCGTCGATAGCCTACGTGACTACACTCACGTACGCGTCAACCAATGATCAATGGGCTCGCCCTGTTTGCCAATTGGTCAGTTCGACAACAAGAAAATTGAGCTAATGCTCACGAGACGCGCGAAAGCCTATAGCAGTTCCGGTTCAGTAGTTTAGCTAAAAATTGGGGGTGTTTACGCTAAGTTAATATACAATTACCAAATTCTCTATCTGGATCGCATAACGATAGTTGCGTGGCGCCACTTTGTGTATGATATAGACTTGTGTCGCAGCCCGAAATCACCAAAAAATTCATAAAACCTCTATTTTGACGTTCAAGGTCATTCAAGGTTATTAAATTTGGTGGCAATCGACAGCCAGTTTACGACTTCCTATTAGTGATTAATAGTAACCTAGGCCCTATCTCGCACCGTTATTGAGATACAACGACTTATTGGCCAAAAATCGCAAATTTTGCCCACCCCCTTGCATTTAGCGCCCTTGTTCGGGGTGACCCCCTTCGAATTTATGAAAAAGCTTTACGGTTCCTGAAATTAGAGTCTTCCAGGCAGCCGACGGTGAAGATTTGGTGATCCTAGCTTGCATCGTTTTTCAGTGATCCACCCGTGTGACGGACAGACAGACAGACGGACGGACGGACAGACAGAATTGCGATGGCTAAGGCGCCCTGAAAGCAGTAGCTGCTTTCGCGCGTAAAAACTGAACCGTGTCAGCTCATTTCAGTTCCATTTAGTTACGACGCTCTGTACGCGCTTTTAGGCTACACACAGTCACACACTGCACGATTTACAAACAATTGCACATGTAGTCTAGTAAAATCTACCGACTGCGTTTTTCTGACGTTCAGTTTCATACGTCGGGTTTGCACCTTAAGCCGTATCAATCAAGTTCCAGTTATGATCACCGTTAATACCCGTTTAAACGATGGAGCAAACATCGAGCAAATATGAAGCATGCATAAAGCATAGCAAACATCGAGCAGACATCGAGCAAATGTCGAGCAAATGTCGAGCAAACACTGAACAAACATCAAGCAGGTTTGATGGAACCCCGCCCCTTGGCTGAAATGTATGCCTAGGCTTAGCCCACAGCTGATCACGTGTTATAGTCCTGTAGGCCTTCCAATTACAACCCGCCCGCCCAACTAATTACCATGCTAATTACCATAGCTCGTCGATCGAGCTAGCTCGATGTTTGCTCGATCGTGTAAACGGGGTATAACTTGCACGAACTGAACAATGACAGTGTACTTATAGGCCTAAAATGGCAATAAGACCAAGTGCAGAACAGTAATAAAATAATTTATTTGAACTTTAAATTGCTTTCACAGGACAGACGACATTCAATTAAATTAGTCATCATGCAGTGGTGCACTTAAAAGGGCTCAAAACCCAACCTCCGTGAGTGAGAATCTTAAAGGGGGCGTAATGGAGTAACGAGTTAAGTTTGATGTAATTTGAAAATCAGATAACACTTGATTGAAAGATTCACATTTTAATGCAAAACTGATACTCACGGTTCACCTAGGTTCTTTGGAAAAGTTTTTTTATCTGAGCTTTTTGATGTACATGTAATTGATGTTCTTGTTTCTTCGTTGACTTATGTTAATTATATAAGTAAGTAAATGACTCATTCCGTCTGATTGTGATAACAGTTCTCGTTCACAACGAGGCTGTTTACTTACTTGTAGATTCAAAAACTAACTGAGGTTCAAACCCAAATTCCATCGTTTCCATTTGTAGTGGATTTGTCGTAGGGAGCGTTGTTGTACAACAAGTCCAAAGCAGACCACGACAGATCGAAGTGAGTGGAATTTGGGACTGAGGCCGAGGTGCCGGCGCCAGTGGAGATAGTGGCCGAGTACCGTGGAGTAGTGCGGTATGGTAGGAGGGACGTCAGCTGGAGTACCGCAAGTGGACAAGTTTTGACGGACAGGCGGCCAGTGAAAGTGCACTCCAGTTATCACCGACTTCGCCGCCGCCGCCGCCGCGATAAATTTTTACCGCCGGAGATGAGTTTATGCAAATTTAATCATGCATCGCCAGCGCAACGCCGTGTGTGGGGGAGAGGGCGATGGAAAGTGAAGGAAAGGAGGGGTGGGCAAGATTCGACGTCGAGAAGTCTGCCTGAGCGGTGCTGCTGTTGTAATGAATGAGAGACGGTTCGAATTTGATCAGTGAGCGACTCGATCGCTCGCTGTATGTAGACACTGCAGTAATATGCAGCGACGCCGGCCAAGTGACAGCACAAATTGCCTCTCAGCAGTGTCGTAACTAACTAGCAGCGTCACGACGCGCGAATTTCGGATTTTTTTAAAACCACACAAATCCATGGCATATTTTGATTTAAATTTAACTAGATTTATATCAAATAATAAGCCGCTAGGCCGACGACGCCGAACTGTAGACAGACAGACACGCGGACAGAGTCGGATACAGACACGCCGTATGGCAATGAGGGTCGCTTATAGAACTAATAGGACCCATATTCTGCGATCAAACTATAAAGTTTCATTCAACTATTCGTAAATTTCCAATTTTATTTTAAATTGTTTATTTAATTACATATATATGCATATTACACTACACTGTTTTCCAGTCATCTTTGATACCAACGTGCAATAACCAATAGAAATATTATTATATTACTATTTATTATAGTACATTGTAATAACTACTGACTACAAGCCAGTGCAGAAGTAACCGGTGTCTATTGTTTTCTTCAAAAGTTTAAAGTCATGGTTAGAGTTAAGAGTTAAGATTTCTCAGTGCAGTGGGCGAATACTGTAGATATAGCAACGCGGACGACCGCATATCATACCGGCACTGGGCCGACGACGTCTCGTTTGTTTTGCTACGGACTACCGTACTACGGTCTACCACAACGAACGGCAGTGCCTCGGAGGCGGCAGAGCGATGACGTCACGGTCGCCATGACGACGAGGACGCTGCGCCGCAGACGGCGGAACCATTACGATGTTTGACGAGCAGCGACAGGCGCGAGAACGTCTTGGTGCAGCGGTCGCAGGCGTACTTCTTGAGCTCGGCGTGCGTCTGCAGGTGCGCTCGCAGGTTAGATCGGTCGGCGAACGCTCGGCCACACTGCGGGCACGCGAACGGACGTTCTCCCGTGTGCGTTCTCAGATGTCCCTGGAGCAGCCATGGCCTCGAGAACGCTTTGCCGCACAGCTGACAGCGGCACGGCAACGTGTGCGTCCGGATGTGCATCTTGAGCGCTCCGAGCGACGCATACAGCTTGCCGCAGTGACGACACGTCAACTTCCGTTCTGTCGCTGCCATGACATTTGCTGCCACGCCCACGCCGGAAGTATTTGCGGGCGGTGTCGGTGATCTGGGGTTTGGTGTGGTCCGTCTTCTGTCGGCGTCACGTGACCGCTGTCGCGCGGCACCGGACGCCGAGACGGTCGTCGAGTTCCACACATGGTCTTCTCTACGCGCCGACGACTTCACTCTGACGTCATCACATGACGTCACTTTGACGTCATCGTGATCCGACAGCAGCCAGTTAACGGGAGTTGGAACCGCCCGGCGAGAGCTGTTGACGCGCTGCCGTGGCTGCAGCGGCTCCATGTCGCCAGCTGAAAGAGGAAAATGCGCGGCAATGGCGCAACATCGTCGGCCAACCACTTCCGGTTGTAACAGGCAGCACAGAGGAAACGGTTGTTGCCATGGTAACCGACTCAGCAAAGGCTGCTGCTGCACCATCGACAAAGCAGCGATGTTCAACAGTTCTTTGTGGGTCTGCGTGAACGAACTTACGTTCAGTGCTCGTCGGTGGCCGAGGACTGTCGGCGACAACAAATCAGCCGAAACCGGAAACGTCGGGGTCGGGTTCATCAACAACATGCTCAAATCCCGTATCGGCGGCGGAAGTAGTTCGGTCGCGCATGTGCTGTGAACTGGCGCGGTTTTAGCGAGCTGCAGCCACAACAGGGCCTCAGCGCTGCTACGCAGTGACGTCATCATATCGGCAGAGTAGCCTATCGGTGACGTCATCGGTTCATTCGGCGATGATGGTGTAGGTTTCGGCAGCGACTGTTTATCAGTTTCGCGCTCACGAGTGGTGAACAGTAACTTGTTGTCAGCTGCTGTATCTGTAAATAAACCATTAAGACGGTCGATAAGTATTATGCTTGACGAAAAAAGCCAACAGCCTTCTTTAACCTTGTTAAGCCTGGTACGCACTAATGTATAGCCGTACGTACGCCTAATTCTTGACGGGCTTTAGTTCAAAGTTTAAGCTGGTAGCCTACTAACATTTCACAAATTGTCGAAATGTCGCTACAAGTTTCTAGGACCGTTACAAAAACACAAAACATTAGGCCTACGTATCTAACCTTCGTTATGACAAAGTAGGTCTAAGCAGTCACTGGTCAAAAAATCAGCCAAGCTAAGTTCCGGAGATTCATAAATAATGTCAGCGCTCGTTCATTCTAATAGGACAAACTTTACCTTAAAACGGTGGTCATGATCTACATAAAAGTATCTTTTGCTTACTTCATATAACTGTCTTCTGGAATCTCGCAGACCTTTTATGCTAACTTTTTAGCGCAGGAACCGTTATAGGCCTACGTTAGCGTAAATTTGCGAGTCGCGACATAGGCCTACCGATGAAGTGGACAACGAAGTTTCCACTATCCAGCTTGTCGCCGACTGCGTTGATCCCGCTCACATTGACCCCGCTGTGATTCCTCGAAAATCTCTGACTTTGCAGCGTCGGATGCACGACATCGGACTGTCCAGCACAAGCGTCAGCGGCCTGCGTAGTAACGTCATCAGCAGAGCAAATCGTGTCGTCTTTCGCGACTTCGTCGTCTTTCCAGCCGTGCAGTTTTGTAATTAGAAACGACTTCGGCATGTTTCTTCACTGTTCTCGCTTCGATTGCCTAATCCTAAGTCTGACCTTTCAGAATCCGCTAAAACGCAGCACAGTGGGGGCCTATATAAAACACGTTACGTCTCAGTTTTACGTCAAACAGTTACGTATCGAACAGAACACAAAATTTTTGGCAGACGAAAATCCTTCGTAGGCCTACGGTATTAATTTCTGAACAAGATTATCTGGTATAAACTTTCAGTCTGATAAGGGTGATATTGATAGGTAAGACTGCGAGAAAACTGCCTCATTTCACTGGAGAGAGAGGAGGCGTCCGATTGGTCGACCGATGTCCAATCGTCGCCCAGCACAGTGACTGATCATGTCAACTACAAGTGTTATCGAGGCGAGACGGCCCGAGTATCGATTTCGATAATCGATCGTCTGCCCGCCCATCACTTGTTTGTTGTCATTAGGCACCATTGTGCTGCGACTGGCAACTGCATAGCACTCGAAAATGTCTTCGTCACAGCGAATTTCTTCTTGTCATGTGCATGCTTGACCAGACAGAAGGCATCCACTTCGAGCAGACGTAGAATTAGGCAGAAGTTGCACATGCGTCATACAGGCTACTGCTATTAGAGACCGGTCCTATTCTACGACAAAATGACAGTGGATGAATAGTATGCTATTATCTACCAGGTAGATGGAGCAGAGATTTCCAGAAACGGATCAAAGTCTCATTCGACCAGAGAACTATTCCATACTTGCACTCAAAACTGTGAACTGCAACTATGATATACAGGGTGGGCCAAAAAAGTAAGCAATTGTACTTTGTCCACACTGATTACGTCGCTGCACTACCTTGTAAAATATAAATATCCAAAAACGTACAATACATACAGATGGACAGAAGGTCTAAGGTAAATTTTTGAAGTATTTAAAGTGTTAAAATAAGAGTTACAGTAAGCCAAAAACATTGGACGACATGTTAAACATTTTTTCAAATAATTTGAACGATTTTACTGAGCACTAACTTTAAATGTACATTAATGCTGGTTGATGACTGTAATTTTGCTCAGTTAACTGCATGAGCATACAGAGCAACGTATTTCAATTGTGCGGCCTTACAAATTGTGCACTATTTTTTGACAGATAAAAACTTACCCCGTAGCTACACGTAAACCTTTTCTTTTTGACACTTATTATAATTACATTTTACTTGAATATTAAAAAAATTGCCACTCGACCTTATAACCATCCGTAGATATTGTATATGTTTTTGGATATTTTTATTTCACAAGGTAGTGTGGCGACATAATAAATGTGATGTACATGCCACTGAGTAGCAAATTATTTCCAGAATCTATTGGTGAAAAAATGTGAAAATTGGTCAATATTTAGCAAAGATATGGAAAAAGTACAACAGCTTACTTTTTTGGCCCACCCTGTACACTGTGTCCCAAAAAAACATCCCGAACATTTTCAATCGTAACTTTAAGAAGAATTATCGGATTTCCATAATTTTTGCTACAAATATTCCTGAAACACTTTCCCACTTCACCCAATGTCTGTTTCTGCACTACCTGGGGAAAACAGAACCAACGAAATATTACTTTTTATCCAATGCGGTATGATTACTTAATCAACATAAGACATAAGAACACATTTTGTTCACATTTCTGACACTTCAGCTGACATTTTACTCAGTTGTCCATTGTTCAACTGTCTATAGTAAAATTGCTCGAAATGTCGGCCCATTATGCAAAGACAGGCATGAAAACGCTTTCTCCATTCATTGGCAGCAGTCAAAATACAGGCTTTACCAGTCGCTTTTTGAATTTATAATCAATCCTAAACGTCATCTGGTAAAACACTGCTGCATGACAGTCAAACCTTGTAATAGACTGGCTGTTGGAACAGATGAAATTTATTTTGACGTTTTTTCATTCATTTCAACTCGTATTATGCTTGGTCTGCTTTCCCCAGGTAGTGCGGAAGCAGACGTTGGGTGCGGTGGGAACTTAAACAATGATTTAATAGCCAGTTGTGTCAAAAATATTTTTGCCAAAAATTATTAAAATCTGCTCATCTTTCTTCAAGTTACAATCGATGATGTCAGAGATGTTTTATCAGGTTTTCTGTCTATTTCAATAAGTACGTTTTGCATGATCTGATTTTCCTAGGTACTGCAGAAGCAGATAATGGGTGAGATGGAAACTGAATGGTCACTTCATGGCAAGCTGTGTCAGAAATATTCAGAAAAAAGTATCAAAATTTGACAACTGGTTTTCAAGTGACAATCGAAAATGTCGGAGATGTTTTTGCGGTTTGGGAACACAGTGTTTACTGCTTCTCAATAAAAAGTGGACTCCAAAATAAATACACTGTGTATGGTAAAAAAAACTAATCCCCTAGACATCGTGCAATAAAAATGTTAAATCTAAATAAATCTGAATAAAGTTTTGTACACTTAATTTCCTATAAATTTCCAAAACAACTGCCAAATTTCATTGAAAAATATTAATTCTTATCGGAGTTATTAACTGCTGAATATCGATAACAAAATATCTCTGTTACCAATATGGCGTTACACAAGTAAACCCATCTGTTACTGTACATATGCGTAACTGCAGCAAACAACAACTGATTCTAACTAAATTCTACGTCGACAGTGCATCCTCTGTTAGCAGTCAAAGTGCCAAATTTCAGTAAAATCTACCGAAGCGAACAACCGCTACAGCGGCTTTTGTAAGGTCACCCCAAAACACTTCAGTTTCAATCTTTGTGTCTAACGTTATCCACAAAAACCTGAAACTAAAGTGTTTTGGGGTGACCTCACAAAAGCCGCTGTAGCTATTGTTTGCTTAGGCAGACTTAACTCAAATTTGGCAGTTTGACTGCCAATAAATGGCGCATTGTTGGTGTAAAACTTTGTTAGAATCAGCTGTTGTTTGTTGAGTTACGCAAATGTAAAGTAACAGAGGGGTTTACTTGCATAACGCCATATTGGTAATGGAGATATTTTGTTATTGATATTCAACATGTAATAACTTTGGTAAGAAATAATATTTTTCAATAAAATTTGGCAATCGCTTCAGGAATTTATTGGGAATTAAGTGTACGAAGCTTTATTCAGATTTATTCAGATCTGACAATTTTATTGCACGACGTCTGGAGGGTTAGTTTTTTTACCGGACACAGTGTAGTTACAATTCATCAAAAACTTGTTAGTTTTATCTTAAATTTTAAACATAATACGAGTAATGGTAAATCAAGTAAAGCATCGCAGGATGACGCTTAAGTTTACAAACACATACGTCAACATAAAAATTTTATTGGCATTTAAAGAAGTATGCCACTGAAAAATATAAGCACTGAATGTGCATAAATTTTCAGAGTATTTAACCTTACACTACAGCTCTAAGTTCAACATTATGTAACATAAAACGTAGTTCTTCAGCCATAATTAAAATCAACAGCGTGGCGCTGATCTCCATTTCAAATTTCATAGCCCTCAGCCAGACACCATACTGCTAGACCACAGATACATGGCTAACGCATCATGCGGTGTGCCTGTTTACACATCAGCTTTCGATTGTACTTCTAAAGTGCTTACCCACGGAGGATGGCCAGGCTGAGTTGACCTGGGTGGCTGGTTACGTACTGAGATGGTTTATCCATCTGTTGACAGTTACCCATCCAAATACTAACCGGGTCAGGCGTCGTTTAACTTCGTTAATGGAGACCAACATGTTAACCACTATACTAAACTGCCACCTACGGTCAACATTAAGTGCATATTTTTTTCAAAACAATTTCGTTCGCTGTCGCTAATCGGTATCACATAACAGGCAACGAATGTTTAAAACTGCATAACAATTAGACAGCACAACATGAGAGAAAACTATCAGATGTCTCTTGTCTCAATGTGCATAAGCTCTAAAAAGGCAGATGTTGGTCTTGTACTGATGACAAAGACGATTACAAAACAGCCACCACCACCAGCACATGAATGTCCATAAACGACCTCCTACGAGAAAAAGTGCTTGTCAAACATCAATTCAAATTACAAACTAGAAAAAGTCTCGACCCAATGACGACATATCATGTGGCCGTCCGCCTAGTAGTGTGCAACCCAGTGGCGTAGCCAGAAATGTTAATTGGGGACCTCTCCTTACCTTTACCTTCCTTCCTCTTTCCTTCCCCTACTTCTTCC
>Ga0209671_1008996_pt1 | contig 10457 bp, 7 predicted proteins | sample WorMetHERISLAND2_2_FD_187401 | JGI IMG/M metagenome (GOLD analysis project Ga0209671, IMG submission 187401) | Marine gutless worms symbiont microbial communities from Max Planck institute for Marine Microbiology, Germany - Olavius geniculatus... | ecosystem: Host-associated > Annelida >...
AACTTGATATTTGGCAGGTGGCGTAAGGATCCCTTGCCGCCTTGCCCCGGGTGCCCTCGTTGCCATGACAACGGCCGTTCCCTCCGTCTGTCCGTACTCAGCTGCAAGGACGGTCCCATAGCGGGCGGCCCCTCAACGGCCGCACCCTCTTGTTTACTATGTGCTACATGTCACACTTGTAGACTAATTGTAATACAGATCGAGGTCACACCAAAACGGTAAACCCATCCAAATGTTTCTTAAAACGGCTGACACTATCAACTCACCAATACCACTTCATCAGACAACGTATTCCACATCTTAACTAATCTACCTATTTACAAAGAACTGTTTTCTGAGTTCATATTTACACAGCTTCGAAACCAAATTGTATTTACGGGCCTAGTTTATGTCCCCTGGTGTTTATGACATTTTACGCGCGGCTGACGTACCTTGCTCCACCACCTCGACGGGTGTAGTCGGCAGAGACTTGGAGGTCGCGCCGCCGCCGTTCTCAGCTATGTTGGGACTGAGCCTGTTAGGTGAAGTGGTTGATGACTTGGGCATCTTGAAGCTGTTTGAGCGTCCTATCAACGGCATCGAGTCGACTGTCAGTAGCTTCTGATGCTCGTTGGGCGCTGACTTCCGCCGACGAGCATTTGCGCCCCCGGACCAGCTGTCGTCCATGTCTAGAACAACGTTAATGAATTAATAACGGAATTAATTAATTAACTAGCTAAAACATTTATTCATTCGCGCCCACTTGGGTATAATCCCAGCTGGATGGCAAGTGAGTGGTAGTTTGTTTCATGTGGCTCTAGTGTGGTTGACAACAGCGTTGTGAGGTGGTATGTTTAGCTAAGGCACTATCCCAATTTGTGACGTAAGAGAAATGAAAGAAGACTAAGAAGATTTCAATTCTATCGGCGTCGCCGCATTGGCCTAGTTAGTCTGTATACCAAATTAACTGCTCGCATAAACGAATTGGGCAGATTAGTTTCATGACAGTGAAGCGGGTGCGACTACGCAGAACTCACGATATCGGATCGCTAGCCTAAAGCCATAATCAAATCACCAGCGTTATGCCATCGAGCAAAGAAGGTCAAGAGATAATGCTTCGTTATATACCATTGACTCATACTAATCTGCTGCAGGTCAGATAGCACTGCAGATGTTCAATCACGAGTTATGCCAGCAACTATGAAATAAGATTAGTAGGCCTGAGTAAGTAACCGCATCCACGCTCAGTGTTTGTTGACTGTACGTTTACCGCCGCAAGATAGTTGTCCAGTGTCGTAATGTTCTAAGTCACCTTAAAACGCCCATGCTTTGGGTCGTGTAAGAAAAAACAGCACAAAGAGCTAAATAGGCCTATTTACCTGCCAGTGTCGGGTCGGCGGCGGTGTCCAGTCCCACACTGCTGGAGCCGGTGTTGGACTGAGGTCGTCCGGAACTGGAGTCGACGGTGGACGGGGTGCGAGGGGACACGGATCTGGAATGTTGTGATCCGCCACTTGATTGTTGAACGGTCAACAGCTGCAGCTGAGCAGAAGGTTCGCCGACGGGTTTGCAGACGACGGTTTCATTGCCGGTCGTTGATGACGATCGTACAGTCTTCTGAGGCACAGAAGCGGGCTTCGGGACCTTCTCCTGCAGTGAGGTCTTCGTTCGACCGCCGGCCGCTGCCGCTGCTGCACCACTGGCGTCAAGCTTCGCCGTAAAGACCTTCTTCACCTGCAGTGATGGGCAAAAATTAAAAGTTAAACAGAAAGTTGTTAACTAATAGTTTACGGCCTAATTAACTTATTTTAGTTAGATCAGTAGTTTAATTGGAACAAAACCGTTTAGTTAAACAGTTAGTTAGCAACTAAATCTAAAATGTTCAAATTCTTCTTAAATTCACAGTTTACCTGTAGCCAATATCAACAGCATTTGTCGACTATGTTCACTGATGTAGCCATAAATAGCTGCAAAATTACATGAAAAAAGTTTAATTAAAATTTATTGGTTTAGCTAATTATATTGCCAAAGTAGTTGAATTAAATCTTTAGTTAAAATTTAGCTGTAGTGTAATTAATTTTTTCACTTAGTTGCTCATCCGTGTTAACCTGCTGCCATGTCTCCTGCAGCTTGCCCGAGCGCTTTCGGTCCTGCTGGGCGGCGCCGTCCTCGACACAGGCGGATACAGCGGCAGAGACGTCGAGATCTACGATGGAGTCTGCGGACATACTGCGATGCTGTAGCTTCCCCGGTGCCGGCGAGGTGACCGCGGTCGTGCCGCACGTCATCGCTCCGCCGCTGCCCTGGTACTGCAGCGGACGGTGTCCGTTCCGTTCCCCACCCAGAACTGTGCGCTTCAGGGACGCCGCAGGAAGCTTCTCTGACGTTGTCCGCTTTCTCTTCCACGACGGCGACGACGCAACCACACCCGCCACACGTTGACGCTGGTCATCAGCCATCGTACGTCCCCCGGCGCTGCCTTCGAGCACAAGGTTTACCAGCATCGTGTTCTGTGTTCGCAGAATCGACTGCACGCTCTCCAGGAACGCACAGCGACGTCGAAGAGCGACGCTGAGATGACGTAACGCCACGACTTGGTTGTAGACGGCGAGTAGGTTCGATAACTGACGCACGCTGTCATCGCCCGCGCCCTGCAGACGAGTTCTAGCTACCTGCAACGCACACACAGGGCGTTTCCAACAACAGCTTGGCCAATTCGGAAAAAATCTACTTGGGTAAAGCATGTGATGCGAATGGAGCACCAACGTATATCACAGCAAGCACTGTGCTGGGAGGTACTGAGATACAAGGTTTTACAAGCGCAACATGAGAGGACCGGGTCGACCACGAACGAACTGGAAGAGCACAGTCAACAAAGATCTACAAGGGGGACGGAACTCACTTAAGAGGAAGCAGATATGGCACCTCAAGACGAGTCGTAGTGTGGCCCAATGTGTCCACGTGGATGCGGGATGAATCAAGGCCAAAGTCAAGGTCAATATCAATTAGTACTCTATTAAAATGTTATTTTTTGCGTCATTCACTGACCGGCACCGCTGTTCGCTGGCATTCTCCGTCCTGGTCCGTTGTTGCAGCAGCTAGCGTGTCGACGGTCGAAAGAAACTCGTCACGAAACTTTCTCTCCATCGCCTCAAACTTAGACCGGAAGTCGTCACGTGCGCCTTGCGGACGTACAGTCACGGTGCCGGGTTCTATGAGCGGCTCGGTGGTCACAGCTCCCTGAGGGTCGTTGTTAACCAGCTGCTCGATGTTGAAGCATTGTTCTGTGAGGCGCGAGTAGTTAGCGTCATACTCCATCATACACGAGTGGCCGTCGACGTCGTCATCCATCGCCACTCACTGCGCATCAGATGATCAGCAACAACAAACGAATTTGTACTTCTAATTAATCGTTTTGTAATATCAGTTGAGAAGTTATTTGACAAAAACTTGCTTGACCTGTTATAATGCAAACCGGTATAGGCGAGTTGGTTCGCTACGCTGCACAGCAAAGCCAAAGCCAGCTGCTATAATAAGCTATTATTAGTCTGCCCTTCAGACAGCGAACAGCAGACGTAGCTACACAACCACAGACACGGTGTCTGGCAATAAGGATCGCTATATAGCTTGCAGAGTAACGAGCCAGTATTAAACGTAGGCTACATTAAACGTGAAACCGAATCACTTTCAGAACACAAACCTAGAGGATAACAGGCCTAAGCTTGGTCCCCTCCCTTGACAAAATCCTGGATCCGCCACTGGCTGCCAATTCAACAGCTGCTGGTTGAGATCGGTGCGCCACTGGTCACTACTATAGGACGACGGACCATATATCACGGCGTTTCTTAGCGCGATGCTGAACAGACCTAGGCACACGTGTGTACAACGCCGTCGAGAGAATGACGTAAACTGTGGAGCGTAAGCAGCAGCAGCAGCCGATAGCGTGGATAACAGCCGCAAAGAGCGTGATAACAATGCTATAGGCTTGGATATTTTAGTCGGAGTATTGCTAGCCGCTATAGCCAGCACGGCTAGCGCGAATGCCCGGTTGCTTTCCAGTCCCGAAATCAATAAGGTCGCAACGGTAAATGGTCGACTTTCCGTGTCGAGTGATAATGGCCTAAACTATGATACCACCGCCCGCTATAAGCTTAGTTTGCTTTGCTGTAACCACGTCGTAAAAACTTACATGGTGCAAGCTACGGTTATACACGTTCAAATGTGGCGCTGAACACCCACTTTTATCATCATTATCGCAAGTTTGTATAAAATAGTGCACAAAAAGCGCAAATACGCCGGATCCGAAAAAAACAAGAGGCCCAAGCTGTCGCTAGGGTGAGCCCACCGTACCCCATATATCGAATTCCGGAGGCCAGCTTCCGACTTCGGGTCGCGGAAAAACTGCGATTTCCCGAAGTGACTACAGTCCCATACACGCTATGATGACGCCGTCATATCGAACGCAACAATAAACGCTAGGATACAATGCGGTAAATCGACGCACGCAGATGAACGATTTTACGCGCCTCCGCCTGAGAAATATCCGGCCGAATTGTGTCAAATTGTAGTTAACGGGCTAGTGGATATAATTATTAGCTCAGCAGCGAGACGGAGATAAAACTTGCAAATATAGGCCTATAACAAAAATTTACACAGACGCACGTAAATGAAGTCGGCTAGTACTTACCTATATACGACGTCGTGCGTTAGCCTAAACGAAGCGTTCGGCACACTGCACAGTGCTCTCTACTACGTGCAACCGTGCAACGGACCCCCAACGGTAGAGCTGTGCGTCTCTGGTTCTGACGTCAGACGCTTTCCAGCAACTATAGGAACTCGGCCGGTGTGCCCATGGTGAGCCCCGTACAATCCCATGCCTTCCATCATCTGGCTGGCTCTCCGCGGGCCACGACCTACCATCAACGCTAGGCCCACATCTGCCCAGCAGCAGCAGCAGCAACAGATGCGGCAACAACTTCATCACCGCAGAGTGCAGACTGCACTGCAGAGAATAACTTACCGACGCATCCACTTAACCGACGCTTTCGGTTAATCACTCGATCTGCGCACGGCGCACGGCAACTTGTAGTCGATAGGCCTACCTCAAGTACCGCACCGAATCTGTCACGCATGACTTTTACAACAGTACTACCGGTACACTGTTGCCTAAACTGTATCGAGCGGATCTAGGAGTTGAAGTTGGGGGCAAGGTCGAGCGCCGAAGGTGCGAGCCGAGTCGAGGCGCCGTAGGCGCCGATGGGAGTGGGGCATGGGGAAGGGGTGTCCTCCTCTCTTGGGCACAGCCTCCTCCTCGGAAACTTTTTAATATTTTAAGATCGAAATAGCGCGTTTTCGTGGACTCTTTGGTGCTAAATTTGGTTTTTCTTCATGACGAAAACAGTAATGAAATACACCAGGAATGCATGGAGAGACATGGAGATTGACTTGCATGCGATAAATAGCGTTATTTATTGTTTATTGCTTTTTAGTTTTACATAGGCCTAGATAGAAATTGGAGTCGCGAGTAACGAACTAGCCCCTAAGGGCCAAAAACTGAAGCCAAAACACCTAAAGCAGAGATGGACATCTTGGGAGAAGCCGGTCCGAGGCGGAGCCCCGGGAGCAAAAGCTTTTTGTAAACATAAAGACCCCTTGAAAATGCAAAATGGGTATATAGATTACATTACTTTTACTGCACAAATTTATAACGCACTGCATATGGGAGACAAAAAGGACGGTTTTTGTCATTTGGGGGCATGGTGCCTTTGGCCCCCTCCTATAAATCCGCCTATGAACTGTAGGCCTATACACTGCGCGTCAAAAAAACTCTACATACAGCAAGCTATATTTTAGCTATAGACCTAAGTTTGTCAGATATTATAGACCGATTTTCACAAGAAGCCCAACTATCGCTAAAATAGCCGACCGTACTGGTTCAGAGTGACCTTTTAAGTCATCCAAAGTCAATGATTTTCATATAGTCTAAATGGGCGTATATGCCACTTACTGTTACTGATTAATTTGCCCTCATTTTTCACCGTTTCTGAAATACGGCCACTTACAGCTTGAAACTTCCATTGAAAATTGCGGCCAAACCGCTGCAGATAGAAACATAATTACTAATTTTACAGCCTATAGGAAGTCGCCAGCGCCCTATCCGATGGTACCATCGCCGACCCCCTACGACTTACCGTTTAGCCACAATACTGCATGATTTGCATACCATAGTGCGCTATGACTCTTCAAAGTCATCCAAGGTCATCGATTTTCATGTTATTTCAAAGCCAATATGCGATTTTTTTTATTAGAAATCAGTAACAACTTAGGCTCTTTTTCGCACCGTTTAGTCACAATACATCCGTGACAGGCGACGACGACGACGACGACGACGGACGGACAGACGACAATCGTAGTCGTACCATACGCTCGACCGTTACGTAGGGTCGGCTAAAAATGGTTTTACTAACACAATAAACAAAAAAATTGCAATAGAATCCTTAGTACATATTCTAATACACTTCAAATGGCTACTTTACATACCTCGTATTATAAAAATCAATTTTTTAGTTTGAATTTAAAAAAAAAACGTTTGCTTAGGAGCTGACTACAGCAATTTCATGCGTAACTTGGCATGTCATAAGTTAAAACAATTAATTGCTGTCTATATTTTTGGACAAAAGAAATGGTATTTGCATGGATTAATTTAAACTTTAAAGCATACGCGAATATTACCAGTTTCTTCTCACAGCCCATCACAAAATTATCTTATTTCTGTTACTTCTTTATTTATTAATGGGCGTGGCATAGGTCTGTGGGCAAGACACGGAAGTGTGAATCAATAATACGGAACTCAATCGCGTTGACTGCCCAGAGTCCGCGATTTTGCGTTTATTTGTACAGTTTTGACGTAAGTTGGTCGTTTCTCTGTTTCGATTTATGATGCGTGTTCACTTAAGTTGTTTTTTTAATTTATATGTTATGATATATCTCTGTAATTAGAGTGAGTGATCGATGTCATTGTGCAACGCGTATTACAGGGGGTAATACAGGTAGGCTTATAACCGGCATCATCGAAAATATAGTAATAAAATGTGAATAAAAGTAGCAGATGATACATGCTTGGCGTTAATTATTTATCAACTATTTTCGCGTTTGGTGATTTACATTTGAGAGGCTCCGTTTTTGCCATGTTTGTATTGTTATTTTAAGATCTTATAAATTGGTCAAAACATAATTATAGTACAGTCTAACAGAATTGACTTGTATTATTTGCAGGGTGTATTGGAAAATTTAATCCGCAGATTCGCAATGCCGGACGTGTACAGTTTTGGTATTGATCCCATTACGTGCCATGCGTGGAACAAGGACCGAACACGTGAGTGATTTTTCTTAATTTTGTGTTACTCAGTTAGGTATTATCATATCTGTCATATTGTTTCATTAATCTAGTAAGTCATAGTCACATTTATATATAGTTTTTCATTGAGTGAAGGTAACCAATGTTCACTGATTGGATTTTGAACTATTCGGAAACTGTAAAACGATTTCTTCAGTTTTGTGACACGTTCTGTTCACACTTTAGTAGAGAATAAGAACTTTATTGCTTTGAATCTGTTGACTGAGGTGACATAAAGAACATTTGATCTGTAAAAAGGACTGCTTGCATAGTTGTTAAAACTTATATTTTTGTGAAGTCATTCTTAACCTTGCAGCACATAACTACTAGAGCTGTCACAGTTGAGGGTTGACGCGTTAATTAACGCGTTAATGTGTTAGTAAATTAATGCACGTTAAAAAAATTAATGCGCATTAAAAAAATTAACACACATGCATAAATTTATTTCATTCAGTTACTAAATTCTGTGTAGCAAAAGTTCGGATATTCCATTAAACTGCGGTTATATGACAATCGAATAAAATCAAGTAACCAAACTAGTTTTCATTTTAACACTACTGTAAATAAACAATTACCTATTTATTTCATTGACAGGCTAATAGATTTTTAACTTACTTTATTAAAGTTTATTACATTTTAAAATCTTTATTTATTCATCAATCACAAATGAACAGACAGACAGACAGACATACAAACATACGCACGAAACTGACAAAAGACAGTAAGCAAGCAATTCACGTAAGCATAACCCAATAGAGTCCATCACAAAATGATGGACTCTATGATGGACAAGAGGTGATATACAAAATAAAAATACTGTAAAATTTAGTTAAATAGTAAATAGTCTAAATACGTTTAAAAAATAAAAATTATATGTGTTTTTTAAACTTTTTTTTCATTTTTTTAACTTTCTATATTCTACAGGTGGGTCCCATAAATGTCTTGGGCCTGGGGTAATTTACCTCCTACTCTCCATCTCGACGGGACTGGGTGCGTTAATTTACGCGTTAATTAATGCATTAAAAAATTAATGCACTGCGTTATTGCGTTAAAAAAATTTACGCCTTGACTGCTCTAATAACTACAGAAATGTTGCTGAGCTGTTTAGTGTTTAAACAGTTACGACAGACAGTTGTTTGGATATTGAGAACATAGTGCACTGTGACTAATTGTTCAAATTGCACCTTGCAAGCTTTCTTTGTCTTACTGACTAGTTTATGTTTTTAGATGTAGCAATGGCACCAAACAACAATGAGGTTCAGATTCATCAGTTTGCAGCTGGCAAGTGGAAGCACCAGGAGACGCTGATGGAGCATGGACAGCGAGTGACTGGAATAGACTGGGCTCCCACCAGCAACCGCATTGTCACCTGCGGAGCTGTATGTTACCTGGTTGCAAGTAGTATTCTGTCATTTACACTTAGGGTAAAACTGACATCATTGGTTGGCCAACAGGAGTGGTGTCGGGTATTACTAGAAATGAACTTTTTTCGACCAGGCTTCATTTGCGTTCACTCTAGCCGGGGTTGTAAATTCCAGTTATTTCATTGTGTGTGACAGGATCGCAATGCCTATGTGTGGACACTGCAAGCTGACAAGAAGTGGAAGCCAACGCTGGTAGTGCTTCGTCTGAACCGTGCTGCTACATGCGTTCGCTGGTCTCCACATGAAAACAAGTTTGCTGTTGGCAGTGGCGCCAGAATGGTGTCTGTGTGCTACTTTGAGCAGGATAATGACTGGTGGATTAGCAAACAGATTAAGAAACCAATTCGCTCAACCGTTACTTGGTAAGTTATACATAATTCAGATCATTTTTCATTAATGTTCTTTTTTGAGCATGCTGGCTACCCGTCTTTTTTTACGCGTACTTTATGCATTTTTGTATCATATTGCAGCTGAAGTTTGTCAGTTAAACTGCTGAGTACTTAGTTAGGCAGTATTCACTGCTTTTTAGCAACATTGGTAAAACATTTAGTTTTTTTATATATACTTGTTATACAGGGTGCGGCAAAAAAAGTGGACTCCTAACTTTTTTTTGCTGTTTTCTCGGCAGTCGTTTGGGATTTTAATGTAAAATTTTACACCTTTATTTAATGAAACCCTTTACATCTAACTGCTGCGTAAAATTTGATTTTGTTGAAAAACAACAAAGTTATAGATTTTTTAACATGACCACCAATCGATTTTTTAGCATTAAAAATGTTTAAGCTAAAAATGCTATTTAATTTTCAAAATCTGGTTACCGTGTTACTGCCGACGACGTCACAGTGACGTTTTAATAAACAGTAATTTATTTTGTTTATAAATTATTACTTATTCATCGTTCTTTTAAAGCAAGCACCGGCTGCCCGCCGGGTTCATCTTCCATCAGGACGGCATGCCAGCACATACAGTGCACAGCGCACGGAACGGGCTGCATGCCAACTGTCCAGATTTCGTCACAAAAGACCAGTGGCCTCCAAATTGGCCGAATATAAACCCAGTGGACTATTGCGTGTGGGGTGCTATGTTGGAAACTCACTGCAAGCTTAAAACAAAGCTGAAAACAATCTCCAAAGTCAAGGAAGTGCTTCAGGTTATTTGGGGCAACCTGTCACAAGGACCGATCTACAAGGTTGTGAAAGACTTTTCGAAGTAAGCGACTGAAGGCTGGTGTTGTAGCTTTGAGCTGGTGGTGGACACTTCAAACATTCACACTGATGATGAAATTCTGGCATCTGATCATTAGTTAACGGTGTTGTTTCAACGATGTTATTGCATTGGTGTACTACCTTGAACATTTTTTAATGCTGAAAAATTGATAGGCGATCATGTTAAAAAGTTTATAATTTCGTCGGTTTTCAACAAAATCACATTTTACTTGGCTGTTGGATGTAGAAGGTTTCACTAAATAAAGCTGTCAAATTTCATATTAAAATCCCAAACGATTGCTGAGAAAACAGCAAAAAACTTTAGGGGTCCACTTTTTTTGCCGCACCCTGTATATAACCTTACACCACACTCATAGCTTGTTTTAATAAAGCAGTGCCAGGTAACATATTTTCATAGCTATTGATTGTGTAGCGTGTTGATATTGACATGTC
>Ga0209671_1009001_pt1 | contig 10454 bp, 5 predicted proteins | sample WorMetHERISLAND2_2_FD_187401 | JGI IMG/M metagenome (GOLD analysis project Ga0209671, IMG submission 187401) | Marine gutless worms symbiont microbial communities from Max Planck institute for Marine Microbiology, Germany - Olavius geniculatus... | ecosystem: Host-associated > Annelida >...
GGTACGTACATGCTGCTTATCATAACAAGCACTGGTGACAGGCTTTTTTGGATTTATCAACATCGATGACCTTGAACGACCTTGAACCCTAAAAATATTGATTTTAAGCGATTTTTTGGCGATTTTTGGCTGCAAAAGAGTGAATTGCGATGAAATGGATGGAGATAGACTACGATTACCTGCGAACAGGAACTGCTATAGGCTTTCACGCGTTTCATGAGCTTTGCTCAAATTTCTTGTCTGTAGTTTATATAGGACTGATGTTTTCTGACATTTGATGTTCACTCTGCCAAGTAATGATGAGCTAGAGTTTGGTCCGTGTTGCTGATTGCTGCTGACTGTTATTAAACTCTGCTGAACTTGGTGTACCTTCATTATGTCCGAAGCTTCTCTGTTTGTTTACAGTTTGCTCATTTCGAAATTTAATAGTCTTGGCTGCTTTTTTTGTGTTTGGCCAGAGATTGCGTGAATGCGTGTCTCATATTAAGGTTCTTTCAATGTCTGTTATCTTTTTATCATTTGTTCTTGCAAAAACATATGGCAAACAGCAAACAGATAATGATTAATAAGCTTTATGAAATGGTTTGCAGACCATGTATGGTCCTTTACTATTGTGTAACTTAATGGTGTGTAGTAACATCATCAGTTCAGTTGTATGTGGATAGGTCACCAGACGTCGGCTGAATCGTGGGGAACTGGTCGCGCTGTGGCACGAATCCCTCGTGTGAGTGGCGGTGGTACTAATCGTTCTGGCCAGGGTGCATTCGGCAACATGTGTCGGGGTGGACGAATGTTTGCGCCGACCAAGACGTGGCGTCGCTGGCACAGACACATCAATGTGAACCAGCGTCGATACGCTCTCTGCTCTGCGCTGGCAGGCAGTGCCATCCCAGCACTGATTATGTCCAAAGGTACTTGATTCAGTTCACAGCAGCTGGATTAATTAGGTGTAGCAAAAACAATATAGTGTGTGATTGTTGGAGCCTACAGTTTTTTTGTGGACTGCAGAATTTCGAGCTGAGCCGCCGAATTTTCCTTTTTCGCTTATTTTTGATATTTCCGCAGAATTTCGCAGAAATTGAGAAATGACCAGCAATTGGTATGATTGTTGGCTTAATGAGTAAATATTATTAATTATGCGGTAACTATATCACGGAAAAAATGAAACTGAAGTACGTAAAACTGTGTGTCCTAGTAATAGTTATTGCAGTGCGGCACAATTGACACAATGCGATTTCACGGATAGAACTTTTCAAATGAAAAAAGATTGGTATTTTTTTGTGCATGCTGCTAGCCTACCTAATTCAGCACATTGCCAGCCTGCAATAACTGAAGTTTCTGAACAATATAGAGCTCAGTTTACTCACAAACGGAATGCGGAATTTGGACGATTTTGTCGCAGTTAGCTGTGTAATTTTGCAAACTGGCCCACGGAATCTAGCAAAATTTTCGGCGGAAAACTGTGGGCCTCGGCGATTGTGGCCACTGGCAATAACCATTCACTTTTTAGTTTTTCAGTAATGGTATCTGGCTCTTTTGTTTACAATGGAGAGCTGTAAGAGACAGCAGCACTTACGACAGAAGTAACAAATAGTAGGCTAATAAGTAATAGGCAGCAGTCTGTCATTCATTTAAGTAAAAAAATTTCTGCGAAGAATTGAAAGATAGAAACTAGTTGGCATTGGGTCAGAAGTGTGAAATCAATAATACCAATTAGTTTTTTCTTGACTTATTTGGAAACTCTGTTTAAAATTATGTCGAACCCTGCCAAGTGATGATGAGCCATTATTCTTGGTTCCATGATTCTTATTTGTAAGTGATTAATTCTCCGTGCACTGAACTTGGCATTATGAGGTTCTGGTGGAGTCACCTTTTCGTGGTGGAACCAACAGCTTGCCAGTTTGGTTGTCGTTGAAAGAATGTCGACAATAAGCCTCGGCATGTCGACGTCTGTACCCGATGATAATCCGTCTGGCACAACGGCTGCAAACGACTCCGTATTCCCTCCCTCTTCTCGTATCGTCTCTGACGAGAAAAGAGGAGTTAGTGGGCTATCACAACAACAACATTATGAGTACTGTTAATTACTTTCCCGACGTTGCTTAAACTGGCTTTTCAGGCTGTAGCGGTGTAGCGACACATAAATTATGTCATCCACCTTAGATTTACGTCTGTTACAATTAACAAACATTAAAACTGGTCGTGATGTGGTTTATATGAGCTTTGCATTGTAACTGCAAGCTTTTGTTCAAGTGGTTCATATTTTTCTGCTGTCTGTTTTTACCACAGGTCATCGGATTGAGCAGATCCCGGAAGTACCTCTGGTCCTCGAGGACAAGGTTCAAGAAGTGAAGAAGACGAAGGAAGCGGTGACCGTTCTTCGCAAGCTGAATGTGTGGCCTGATATCGAAAAGGTAAGACTTGATTCTAGGCTATGCCATTAATAGAATTCCATGTTTTGTTAATGTTTGAGTGTGACAGCAGCAGCCGCAGGCTTGTTTAGCAGCCCTTATTCCATGATGGCCCTCGTTGAACCTGTGGCCGATTCATCACACTAGGCACATTATATTCATCTCAGTCATCTGTGTCTCTATAAATCCTGTGTCTTGTTTGTCTTGTCTTGGTGTTGTGTTCAGAAGAATGATAGAATGCACTGATGGATTTTCAAATATCAAAGGTCAAAAGTTGATTTACAGAAACATTATGATAAACAAGAAAAGCCCAGCTAACGCAAAGGGGAACATGCAACAGTGGTACATGTTTGAAAGCCCAGTAAAACAAAATCTAAGTTCATCCATTTTAGCAACGATGTTCCTTTTACAGTTGCAGAGGGTGCCAGATGTCCGGCGGCTAATTATCTATAGTGTTTTACTTGTACTCACCAGAGGACGTGACCCGTCTCACTCTGCCAACGCCGTATCAGCTGGAAATTGTAAATTTTCCACACCACCCTCTCATTTAGCACCCTAGCTCATGGTGACCCCTTTAGAATTTATGGAAAATCTCTACTGATCCTGAAGCTAGAGACTTCCGGGCAGCTGATGGTGATGGTGATCCTGGATTGCACCGTTTTTCACTGCTCCACCCGTGTGACAGTTGGACGGACAGACAGAATTGCGATGGCTATGACGCGCTACATTGTTGTTGCGCGTAAAAAACCTAATACTCTAGACACGTTGGTACTGGGAGAACAGAAATGTTTTCAATGACGGTCTGAAAGTGTGTTGTACATTCCAGGTACGATACCATAGGTAGGTCTTGCATGCATACAGCCAGGTAGTGAGTTCGAGACAGTTTAGGCCGGCAGCAGAATACGCCTAATGATCATTTCACTAAATGTTTGCCATGTAGCTTTCTAAGACTGATTTCTGTACTGATTCGGAGGCGGAAAGTTAAAGCTCTAGCTCACAGGGTGTCGAAGCAGGTATAGAGCTCATAACTATGTCCAGTGAAATATAACATTATTATTGAACTAGTTTTTTTTTTAAAAAGAAGTTAATTCAAGTCCTAGAATACTGTGAAAAGTTGAGTATATTTTAGTCTCGTGATAGAATTAAAATATATCACAAGACTAAAAACCTGGACTATTTTTCAGGACTCCTTTAATATATTCTAAAAGTTTGATTATATAATAGGACCAAAATGTACTTTTTTGAGAACTGTTCGTAATCATAGTCAATTTTGTATGAACGAGCTTTGTGGTTCATGGTCGAGTCACAGTGGTGGTCTGTAGCTGTTAAATAACATCATGCTGCGTTAATGTCATGTTTGTAGGTAAAGAATTCACGCCGTTTTCGCGCCGGTATTGGAAAGATGCGAAACCGCCGGCGCATCCAGCGCCGTGGCCCAATAATCATCTACGCGCAGGACAATGGGATCAGTCGGGCTTTCCGCAACATCCCGGGCATTACCCTGATCAACGTCGACCAGCTGAATCTACTGAAGATTGCTCCCGGTGGCCACGTCGGTCGCTTCTGTATCTGGACTGAGTCAGCATTCAAGAAACTAGACGCAATCTACGGCACCTGGGCAGTTCCATCCAAGGAAAAAGTTCATTATAAGTAAGTCAACTCTTTGTGTGGCAAAATTTCTAGAACTTGCTGTTATTTTATTCGTTACTGGGACGTGTACATTGTGATACAGCAGACATTTATTTATTTATGTTCTGCGTAGCCTGTCTCTGATTTGTTCACAACAAATGCTGTGCCGGTATAAATGTTTTTATAGCTACATAGGATAGATACAGTCACTTACAGCGTTAGGAAAAACTCTGACAGAAAATAAATTAAATCAAACTCTTGGGTCACCAAATGAGTTTAAACTCAAACTCAACTTGAGCACTTATTTTGTAGTGAGTTAAGTCAAATTCACCAAGAAAGTGAATTAACTCATAAACTCATTTTTTTCCTTTAGCAATCAATCAAACAATCAATCATCTAGTCACTGACGTTAGTCCATAAGGCGGCTAAAATGCTGAAAACTGGTCCATCACCAAATAGTCACTGCTCAGTGTTCCACAAAAATATTTCATACTTAGTTTTCAATTAATCAAGTTCACTTAGAATGTTAAACTTGTCAATTTTCAATTGCTGTCTTTTTTTCCCTGTGATAGGCAGCCTTTTTCATATTCGCTTTTGGCAACTATTTCTCAATGTCTGCATCACAGAGTTTGTTGTGTCTCGTAGTTTCAATCTGCTTGTTTACGCTGAACAGTTTTTTCTGTTGCAGCGAATGATATTGGATTATTGATGTCATATTAAACTAGATTAAACCGAATTCATTGCAAAATATTTTTGCAACATTGTTAAAAACCGATCTGAAGGTGCGAGATACGAGGACACTTCTGTGTTGACATCAGTAACATGGAAACAAAATTTGTCGAATATTGTTGACTTTGTCGAATGCGTCTTTAATATTGACAGTAAACTGCCGACTTGAGTGAGTTGATTTTGGAGACATAATAAACTCACACAAATACTGAATTAAATCAAACGCATAACTCACACGTGTTGCGGTGGGTTAACTCAATCTCACAACTCACAAATTAACAAAGTTAACTCGTGAGTTTAAAATCAAGTCATGCCTAACACTGGATAGATAGATTAAATAGATTGTTAGATTGATTGATTGCTTCATTGACAGAATACAAAAGTTGTGTTGACTGGATTCGTAATCTTCTACATACAAGATATGAATATTTGATCTTGTATCTAAATTTTTAATTTATTAGATTATTTATTTTACTTCGTCATTGTTATTAAGAACGCTTTATGGCTGGCTCAGTGTATTCTTTTGGTAACAACTACTTTGACAGTAAATCATAAAATAATTTAGCTGCTAATGGGTTAATATTGACATTAGTATTTTTTAAAATTTTAGTGTAAAATGTCTGTAAGATACAGATTGATTTTGCTGTGGTGTTGCTAGTCTGCCGATGACAAAGATGACCAACACAGATCTGTCACGGCTTTTGAAGAGTGATGAAATTCAGAAGGCGCTTCGACCTCCAAAGTAAGCAGCATCTCCACAGCAGATCAGTTTTGTCTCATATACATTCGGAAAATCGGAAAATATTTCCAATTAATTTGCTGATTACCGAGTGATGAGCATTATAACTTGGTTCGTGTTTCTGAACTTGCATTTGATGATCATCTGTTAGCTGAACTTGGTGATTTTCAGCATATTAAAACTACACTCATCCATACTGTGTTGGTGATAATTATTTCATTGTTTTGATGCTGTCACTTGCGTGATGACCAGGGCCCACAGTTTTCTGCAGCCGCAGAATTTCGAGCCGAGCTGCGGATTTTGCCCTTTTCCGCGGCATTTTGACATTGTCGTGGAATTTTGCGGAATTTTACAGAAGTTAAGAGATGACCGATAATTGTACAATCGTCAGCTTTAGACTAACTATATCATGGAGAAAAATCAAAGTGAACTGCCTAAAACTGCATCCCTACTAATAAATACCATCATATATGGCACAATTGTAAATTAACACGATGCGACTAATTGACAAATTGCCCTTTTGAAAAGAAATAAGATCGACAATTTCCTTTGTATGGTGCTAGCATAACTGCGCGTCATCCAAATACTGAAGTTTTTTAAACAGAATAAAGCTTAGTTTACGCATAAACGCAAGGCCATGGTAAGCCGTGGAATTGTGACAATTTTGCCGCTGTGAGCCGCAGAATTTGGCAAAATTTACCGCGGAAAGCTGTGGGTCCTAGTGATGAGAAGGGTCTCAAGGTTGTAGAAAGCACTGCTTTGATATTTGTGCATTAGGAAATAGATTTTTTCATGCTATTTTTTCATGTTTGTTTTTTTTTACCATTTGCATTTACTGTATTTATAGTGATTGAGATAGCTGTTTGCCTCATGGTGCATGGGAGCTGCTAGAATATTTTCTAAATCTGAGATTTTGGCTCACAAGTTAGTTACCGGTAATTTGTTATAGGATATGCCTTGCCTGTTGTATCATCAAGTTTTCAGTATGTTGTCAGTTTTTTTGTGTGGGGATCCATCCTGAAATGATGCAGGGGTTGTCAGCAGATGCAGTAGGAGAATTGTGACATTTATGGTTTTAAAGGTTTATGCAATAACCGTCCATTAACTTAAAACGTATGTGGAATTGTTGAATAACTTTCAGGAAGACGATACAGAAACGTGTTCTGAAGAGGAACCCGTTGAAGAACATAGCGGTGATGCAACGCCTCAATCCGTATGCCGTGGCGCAGAAGAACATTGCGAAAGCGGTCGAGGCCAGCCGCAAGAAACTGAAACAAGAGAGGCTGGATGCTAAGCGTGGCGTAAGTTCTGTATAATATCTTGAACATCTACCCGTCATGGCTGTCTGCACTTAACACATCGAGGACAGAATGGCACAAAAAATATTATCTGTTGTCGATGACGTTTCGAGAAAATTGAAAACGACTTTCTACCTGGTGCATTTTTTCAGACTCCTTCCCCTCTTTGATGTTTTTAACATGCTAGTAAAGTTTGTTACTAAATAAATTGTAATACCCATATTTGTTAGGCTGTATTTCATTATGTGATAAGTATTTAAGTAGCATTTTGAAGAATTTTGTAGTTTGTAGTTCAAGGCCATATACAGCTGCATATGCTTTGTTATTCTGTCCTCGATATGTCGTGCTGTATTTGGCACACGCTGAGATTGAAGTAGCTTCTTGCATGCGGTCTTCTGTTTCTGCTGTGGGATTGTGGCATTTGTTTTATTTCATACATGCGTGTGATGCCGTGTCCGTGTGTTTTGGTTTATATTTTGCTGTTTCGTACATACACTGTGTTTGGAAGAAAAGTAACCCACTAGACATCATACAACAAAAAAGTCAAATTTGAGTGAAACGGAATAAAAGTTTGTACACTCAGTCCCTAATAAATTGATAAAGCGACCTTTAGATTTAGTTGAAAAATGCTATTTCTTAGCGGAGTTATTAATTGTTAAGTATCAATAACAAGATATCTCCGTTACCTATATGGCATTGCACAAGTTAACTCCTCTTCTACTGTACATTTGCATAACTCGAACAAACATCTCATTCTAACAAAATTCTACATCAACAATGCATCACTTACTGGCAATCAAAGTGCCAAATTTCAGTTAAATCTGCCAAAGCAAAGTATACTTACAGCGGCTTTTGTGAGATCACCTCAAAACACATCAGTTTCAGATCTTTGTAAAGATGTCATCCACAAGGGCCTGAAACTGAAGTGTTTTGGGGTGACCTCACAAAAGCCGCTGTAAGTATTCTTTGCTTTGGCAGATTTAACTGAAATTTGGCACTTTGACTGCCAGTAAGTGATGCATTGTTGATGTAGAATTTTGTTAGAATCAGATGTTTGTTCGAGTTATGCAAATGTACAGTAACATAGTAACATATTGATATACAACAGTTAATAACTTTGCTAAAAATATTTTTCAACAAAATATGATGGTCACTTTAGCAATTTATTACGGATTAAGTGTACAAACTTAAATTCAGATTCATTCAAATTTAACAGTTTTGTTATACGATGTCTAGGGGGTTACTTTTTTCTAGACAGTGTAGTTACTTATTTTGAGCTTTTTACTAATTTTTACTTCTTGCAACTGAATAGTGCACGTTGTGTTCTGAAATGCTGTTAAAACCGTTACTTTATGGTTATTGCTCCAAAGTCAGTTTTTGTGGTATTTCATAATTTGTTGCGTTTCCAATATGTCTGGCAACCAGCTATTTCTGGGGATTAATTTATGATATGTCTGGCCACAGTTGTGCATTTGACAAGTTGTGCTATTGGAATTAGACATTTCTTTTTCTATTGTTGGTTGTGCAGTGAAATTTGAATGATATTTTTGTTAGTGATTCTTTTCATTTTTAAGGTATAGTAAAGATGTTTGAAAAAGGTTAAATTACAGTCTTACAGCCCAGTTTGACGTGTAAATATAGATAACTCTGTAATTTCTGCATGATGTTTGATATTTTTTTCTTGGCTTTTATCATTATTTGTTAATTATTTGATGTTGCATGGTCATTATAGTTCTATGACAGCAACGATTTGGTGAGTGAGCAAGGGTGTTGAGTAGTTTCATTTATAATTGTCGCAGTTCTGACTTTAATTTCTTAAAAATATTCAGTCTAAAACTATCGAAGTAACTGTATTGTACAATAGCTAACGTGTAAATGTTAAAATGTTGATTTAATGAATGTTTCAAGTATTTGATTCTTGAATGTTTTGTTGATGTATTGTTATTAGTATAAATTATGTAATGTTACACGAGTTTTAAACTGCTGGTCTAACTATTGCACGATAACATTTAAGTTTTGTGAAGTGTACGTAGAATTTTAATGCCACACGTAAAGTAAACTAAACCTTCAAGGTTCCAGTAGCTAGTTTTGGCGTAAACTTTTAACAGTTTAATTGACGGTTTTGTCCTTAAAATAGTTTTTCACCATTAGGTCACACTGACCAGGTTTCTTTTGTGTTTTCTTTAGCCGGATGCCAACATAGTTCAGTCGGTATAGCGCTGGGCATTGGATCGAAAGATCCTGGGTTCAAATCCAGTCAGGGATGACTCAGCCCTTCGTCCTTCTTGGTCGATAAAATGAGTAGCACAACATGCAGAGGTAACAGGGAGTCTCTGTTGAGGACTGATCCACCCAACATAGACGTATGCAATCTCGAGTTGTACTCCCTGGCTGAAGGATATTGCATTGCAGTGAAAGCTGGTCATGTTGAAAATGTTAATCATTTCTAAAATTGTTATAGTGCTTGGCATACATAATCCCATGTCCTTTACAGTTTTCGTGTTAGTCTTTGTCAACATAAAACGTCGTCATAAGCTGCTTGTTTTTTGGCTATTGCACTTTTGAAAGTTTATTTCCACTTCTATACCCTATGTTCAATTGTCCGGTTAAAATAGGTTGCAGATGTGTTTCTGGCATGTTGTGTTGGTTTTGCAATTTTTGACTCACAGTTGAGAAAATGCGCGTTTAACCGTCGCTATTACCATCTGCTCGAACTGACTGATCCCGGCGTATGACATTGAATTTTTGATGCAATTTTAAACAGTTCACCAGATTGTGTAATGCACATCCTGTTAACGAATTTCAAAGTAAAATCAGAGTTTTAATTAAAAATGCAGAGGCTGCGGAGTGATATTTTTATCTCAGTAATACAGATGGAAGTGCTTTGCAGGCATTTGGTGACTGTTTATGTTTTTGAAATCTTCAGCTATTAACAGTTTGACTACAGATTGGGCCTAGTGATCCGCTAAATACCAGTAGTTTTTAGGTTTTTGTCTCAGATAATAAATTATTCAACTGCCATCAACGTTATCCCCCCTGTCCTCTAATAGACGGCATTATCACATTGTTGACTGTCTGGAGGATAACAGGGAAGATTATTAGAACTACCATTATGTTAATTATATATGCACACGTATAATGGAGTTCTTACAATTTCAGGTCAACCTCGTTTTTGTAGTTTTGTGTTTCTGTAAAGGTTAAACTTTCTGTTTATTGTAAAGTTTAAACTTACCGTTCCATTATTGTGTTTGTGTGCATTCTGCCTGAAAAGGCCGTATCCGAAATGACCTATACTGTGTCGGGTGGGACGTTAAACCCTACTCACTCACTCACTATATCAAGCAGAAAATGGTGTTTATTATCACCTTGCGAGGGTCGTCCCAAAAGTTTCCGGCCTTGACATGTTACACAGTAATATTTTGCACAATATATACATCAGTGAAACGTACATCCTTTGCGTACTCTAATGAGTCTGCTGCGGATTTGACGTCTTTGTAATTTATGACATCCCAGAGCGTTAAATAGAAACGATTCGCAGCGTCAACGCAAACAGCCTCGGGTCATTTATCATTGTGCGGACATTACTACGATGAAATATCAGATTTCAAAACAGATAATGTGGAGTGTGATTTTGGGGAGGGCATGTGG
>Ga0209671_1009007_pt1 | contig 10451 bp, 4 predicted proteins | sample WorMetHERISLAND2_2_FD_187401 | JGI IMG/M metagenome (GOLD analysis project Ga0209671, IMG submission 187401) | Marine gutless worms symbiont microbial communities from Max Planck institute for Marine Microbiology, Germany - Olavius geniculatus... | ecosystem: Host-associated > Annelida >...
CCCCCGTCCCCCCTATAATCGCCGCCCCTGCCATCAGGTATAGGGATAGAAGCCACTGCCAACAATCCCAACATGTAGTTTTAGTCCCGCTATAATGGATCATCAGTTGTGGTTGTACATACCTTGGTGCCAGTGTCGGCCTTCTGTTGCGTCTTTTCTTTCTTTGTTGAAGCTGTCAAATCAAACCAAGCATCACCAACTCGTAAACACAGATTATTTATGTATTTGCAATGTGCCGCAGCAGCTTGAATCACAGCCTGGGCTTGCTGTTAAGAAATTGGTCAGCACGTGGCTCAGTAAGAACCAAGTAATCGTGATGATTTCAAACGACACATGAGTGAGTATTCTCTTTCATAGCAGCACATCAAAACTGAAAGAGACCATTTCATGCCATAACAATCTCAACCAATTATACACTGTGTTCAGAAAAAAAACTCACCCTTACGTTTTCTCTTATATATTCTTGGAAAATGTATAGAATTCCACAAAATTTTCAGCGAATGTTCAGGAGGGAACTAGTGATAGAGGCTTGCAGATACGGCAAAATTTTTACCCGGCCCGTACCCACCGGGTATGGCCAAATTCGTACCCAGCGGGTACAGGTACGTGTACGGCTCCTTGTACCCATACCTGTACCCATTCGGTCAGTTAATGGAATGTGTAATTTGCTTCTTCCAAGTTCTAATAACCAAACAAAGACAGTCTTGTGGCTACGACTGAAAATGCACTAAAGCAAAAAACACAAACGACTTATTAGAAAAATGTCTTAAACATTTTTTTATCTAAATATTGTAAAATGATCTCCAATTACATGTATCCGATAGCTGCAATCACTGTCAATCAGTCTGCTTAGTGCAGTGTCATAGTCAAGCAAATAATCTTATGAATTAATCAGCATCATCGCTTTGTTTCTCATGAGTCTGCCTGTAGTGTGACAGAAGCAGCAGCAGCTCGGTGATATGTTCCAAATCCAATGTAGTGTGTGACTCGGTCCGAACATGGCCTGCACCGCAGAACGCACACTCACTTTTGTTCTGCGATGCTGGAATGGTGTAGACACTCATTGCGATTACGGACAGTTTCAGCATCTTTATCTTTGATGCTTGGCTTTAATTCCAAAATTGCAGTGACGAGAGTTCTTCGCCGTCAAATGTTGAACTAACGTATTTGTCCACTTCAGTTAGTCTGTCAACATCATCATCGTCACAGCAGCCACTGTGCTCGTCCTCATCGACCGCTGACTGCTTCCTATCATAAACTAATTGCTGCGCTCTGTAGGGGTTTAGACGTTCGGATCGTGCTTCACTAGTTCTGTCCGTCTTCCTCCAAGAACAATGAGATCTCCTGTTACTAGCAGTCAATCAGTCACTGACAGCAGGAGCTATTCTCACACTTGTAATAAAACGATTACAAAGTCGTAAATCTTATAGTGTCCTATAATCTAGGGCCTACAGCAGTGAGGCTGACAGTGCATTATAATGTCTAGATCAATTGCAAAACACACAAGTCTTCACAGCTTTGCGAAAAACTGGAGGAAAATAAGTGTTTATCTGACCAAAAGAAAAGGCCAAATTATTGCTCGCAGAATGGGTGTACCCGCTCATACGTCAGATACGGGTATACCTGCAAGCCTCTAGCTAGTAATCCATCGATGTGAAAGTTAGATATTCTTTGCTTTCAATGACGTCATCCTGACATCATATTTTTGTGTTTCTAAATTATGGGTTTTACCTTTGAATACAGACATTGATAAATGTTTGTGAGTCAGGAAGAGTTATGGAGCCACATGTTTGTGCAAGATGTTTCTAGACAATGGACAGAAAACTGAATATTGATGGAATGAAACTTTTAAATAAAGAAATTGACATGTCCAGCAGTATCAAGCCGTTTGCCTCATAGTGGGCAAGTGGTCATCCACACAGTGACGCAGTGCGCGAACGCCTGCCAACATCAACAAAATTGAAGATCTCACACTGGGTCAAGAAGATAAACCACGAAAACAGTTCACAATGGAAAATTGCATGACAGATAGCATATTTTTGGGTTCAGTCATCACACTGATCAATTTGTGTGTTTTAACATTTTATCAAATGTCTCCCTTCAATGGTAAAACCCATAATTTACAAACATGACAATATGATGTCAGCATGACGTCACCAGTAGCAATATTTAACTTTTATACTGATGGAATACTAGTTTACTCCTGAACATTCCCTGAAAATTTTGTGGTGATCTAAACATTTTCTACGGAGATATAAAACAAAATGTGAGTGGGTGTTTTTTCTGAACACAGTGTATAAACAGAACTAGTGTGCAAAACTAAGACTTACAGTCAAAGAACTCGTGGTAAGTGCTAGTGGTAAAGTCTGAGGCCATGGCCCAACTGTATTTGCTGATGTCCGTTGCTTCACGGGGGTAGCAGACAGCTGCAGCACCAGTCATTGCTAATGCTGACAGCAAGGTCTTCTTCACTAAACCACCTGTCACATGCATGATACATCACTGTAACAGTCTTTTCACACTCTAGCCATCATTATCGTCATCATGGGCATGGCCTGAACGGGAACGTTTCCACAAATTGCTATCATTGTCCTTGGTTGAGCAACTGAAGATCGGCTTCCAGAGTCCGTAGCCAGGTGTGACGTGGGCGTTCTGGGGGTGCGTCCAGGCCTTGGGGAGCCCGCAGATCGCCATATTTAGGGTTCAGAACATGTCCTGCGAGTAGCCCATCACTGCCACATGCCCGAAGAAATGGAGCCATCTTGTTTGGATGAGTGACAGCAGCTGTCGCGTAGAGCCGGCTCGGTTATACATCAGCATTGATAACATGGTCTGCGCACGGAATTCGTAGAATACAGTAGAGGCAAATGTTATCAAAGGCAACAATGTTATCTTCTACAAGGTGGGCCAAAAAATGTGCCACTTTACTTTTGTCCATATCTTCTCCAATTATTGTCCGATTTTCAAAATTTTTTTCACTGACACACTCTGCAGACAATTTGCGATAACGTCATTATTATAGATCCCACCACAAAGTAAATGTGTCTCTACACTACCTTGTAAAATATGAATGAAATATGCATATATAACTATAGTAGCAAACAAACATTTTTGGTAAAATTGAAAAAAAACACTTCAGACCAACATTGCAGTGAATGGTCTATATGACACTAGATTGTGTGGGTATAACACAGTCTAGTGTCATATGAATCATTCATTGCAATGTTGGTCTGAAGCGATTTTTTCATTTACCTAAATTTTTGTTATTATTGTTAGCTTTTGCTTACATTTATATTTCACAATGTAGTGTAGAAATGCATTTATTGTGTGGTGGGATATATAATAATCACATTATTGCAAATTGTCTGCAAAGTGCGCCAGTAAAAAAATTAAAAAATTGATCAATAACTGGCGATGATAAGGACAAAAAGTAAAGTGGCAAATTTTTTATGGCCGACGGTGTAGAGCTCACCTAAGAGCCCATGTTCTATTGACATTATAGTCAAGCAAAAATAACTAACAACAATAAGCTAACAGGTGCAGTCTTCTCCAACCACTTGTTACATGCATCAACCACCCAACGAACAGTGTCAGATTAGCAAATGAAATTTATTATTTACTTCAGACAACAGTTCATTACGACAACTGACCTCTATATCCTGCGACAATTCCACCAAGTCCCGAAACAGTGATGATGGCAGCACGAGGCAGTACACTTGAATCCTCCTGGATGTATCTCAGGAAATCTGCAAACACAAAATGTATGCTTCACAAGTTCACAGATAGCTATCGGCAACAATCAATAAATTGATCGATCCATCCATCCATCAATCAATCAATCAATCAAAGCACATTTACATGGGGCGCCACGGGCCCATTAGTACTTGGATGGGTGACTGTCCATGGTACGAAGCCAAGCCAACTGAGTCGACTCAGCCTTCTACCCTCCATGGGACGGTAAAATGAGTACTGGCGGTGGCTACGGCCATCGGTAGGGAAGAAACGGCGAGTCCTGCGTAACAGTAGGCCCTGTGGCCAAGACTGCTGGTATACCGACCCAGTCGGTTAAAGGCGCTGGCTGTTAATTAGAGCCGACCGTCCGGCAAACTTGGGTTGTATGCTAGTTTAATTAGGTTAAAACCTTGCTGGCTCAAAGCGCCAAAAGGGCTTAGAGCTCCCTCGCAAAGGACCTAGCTCTATAAGCAAAATCTTCTTCACATCATAGACTGCAACTATATCCGAGACAATGTGTATTGCAAAACAGTGTTTTATTAAAAACAAGTGTCAACTTCCAATCACAACAGTAATGCCGTATGCAGATGTTGCCTTAAGTATAAATTGAGTACAACCACAGTAACTTAACTTGTTAATCAGTAAACACGCTAGACTGAGCTGCTTGATACACTCACCCAGTGTGTGAGCTTTGGCAACAGCATAGGAAGACTTGGCTTTGTCGGTTGTTCCCTAACAACAAAACACAAAATACAGTATGTATTTCCAAAAGACCACGACACTGTTATTTTTGGGCAAAAAAGCAATCAGAATAGGTGTTCTGTCGTAAATGGGAGGCATGGCATAGCCACAATACACAATATGTAAAAAAGCAAAGTCCTTTCCAAAACATGAGGCCCACAGGGTGGTGTTGATCTCCATTTCCTTAGCCTTCAGCCAGACACTAGTTTACACTGCAAAACCACAAACAGAAGATTAGTGCATCGGGCTGTGAGCCTGTTTACATCGTAGCCTTCGCCGGTACTCACTACACATACACAATATACTGGCCACATATATCAGAACTGTGCAGTGTGCTGCCCTGACAGACTCGTGACCAGTGACTAACTACAGTAATCCCTTCTAACTAGAAGCTGTGACCGAAGATTAGCAGCAAACGCTGAAGAGCAAACAACAGAGCTGCTAACATTACACTGCATGAGTTCATTAGGCTTGATGTTCTATGGCCACGCTGACAGATACATCCTGCTGTGATGGCAACACTATCCAGCCAATTGCCACAATACTCCAACGTCTTCTACAATGAAATAATTGCTAAAATTGTTACAAAACATCTATTTCCCATCTGGAAATTGTGTCAATATTTTCACATTATAGCTGCACACACTCAAATTTTCCTTTATAAAGCAGATTCCTCTAATGCAGCTGCATAAGACTGGGTTACAAATGACATACATTTCTCTGCCAATATATTTAATGTGTACCTGAATAGAATCTAGATAAGACCACGTCCATTTGCGAGCATGGGACACCTGACGATGAAAAGCCGTCTCCCACTCAGGCATATATTCAAACTGCACAGGCTCCGGCTCATCATATATAGGTAGCTGATAAACAATTGAGTATAGACAATTAGACAAACACAGCAAGGTTAATATTACACATATGCAATGCATAGCAGCAAATATTAACATCTGGCCTAGTACTAAGCAAAATTTTTATCAACTGATATCCAAAAATTAATCTTAATCAAAATTAGTTTGTTAATTTTTGTAGTCAATCGGAAAGACAAAGAAAACTGCAGAATTCAACTAATGGTTGATGTCATCTTTGGCAAACTACAGCAAAATCAAAACAGTGATGATGCTGACGATGAGGCACTATGCAAAATGTATAGTAAAGATCACAAAAGTGTTTAGTGTTAAACTAATACTATGCAAGTACAAAATAAATATTTTAGATTACAAATGTTCATTATCAGTCATTTTAGGCTGTTGAAATGTCTACAATTTTTATCAAATTTTAAGTGGCTAAAATGATTTTTTTTAAGAACTGTCAAGGCGTTAGTTTTTTAAATGCATTAACGCACTGCATTAATTTTTTTATGCATTAATTAATGCGTTATTAACGCACACAGTCCATTCGAAAAGGAGAATAATGGGGTAAGTTACCCTGGGCCGCTACGTTTGGGGGCCCTGCCTGTAGAATATAGAAAGTTAGAAACACATTTTAAACATATAATCAACAATAACTGCCGTCATAGCTAGCTAGCACAGAAGTCTATTAATTTGTCATCAAAATAATTATTTATTTACAGTAGTGATGGAACAGTAACTACAGTTTAGTTACTTGAATTCATTTGATTGTCAAATAACCGCAGTTTAACAGAATATTGGAACTTTTGCTTGACGCAATATAGTAAATTAACATAACTTTACATATGTGCGTTAATTTGTTTAATTTTTTTAGCGCGAGTTAATTTATCAACGCATTAATGTGTTAATTTGACAGCTCCAATATTTTTTAACAATTAATCAGCTAATTAATCGTTAAGTTTCGTAGCCCTATTTAAAATCCTTTTATAAATAAAATTCAGAAACGACAAAACTTTCTAAAACTCACAGCTGATAATTTTTTTCCAGTAAACATTCTCTGCATTCGAGCGTATCAGTTTATACCATAAATAACCGGTACTAAGAACAAGCTTTACATGAAATGTCTCTTGCGATAAAAAAATAAACGTAAAACAAGTAAAGTTGGTCGCTGAACTGCTGCTGACCTCTGATGGACGGATTTTCTTCTTCACAGGCTGACGTTGAGTTGCACTTGACTCAGCTGCATGTACTATGTTGGCATGCCACATATTCAGTGCAAAGACTGAGCCACCGACAAAACCGACTCGGACCAACATCTAGTTTTCAGCACACATCAGCAAGATGACAGTTGCCGGAACACACTGCAGTCACTAACTAGCCTAAACTAAAATTGAATTCTAATGCCTTTATATCCAAACTAGAGTTTTGCGATAAAAATCCAGTTACAGAGCTACCTGTAGCCAATAAATGCAACTGAGTCAAGTAGTCAGTGGCGTAGACAAGAGGGCCTAGGAGGCTTAGGCCCCAATCTTCCAGACAAAAGATAAGCATATGTTTAAGCTGCACTGCCAATTTGGTCAGTTTATTCTCAGTAAAATAACTAAAATTGTTGCCAACAGATCTCATCTTTTAAGCTAAAATGTACCAAATTCGATTTTGGCTGGGGCTCGGCCCCAGACCCCAGTGGGGGAGCTCACAGCACTCCCCAGACAGTAACTGGAACTTTCATACCCAAGAACTTTCGCTCCCGAAAAGGAAAGTTCCATAGATTGAACTTTCGTTCCTTGGAACTTTCGTTCCCTAACATCGATTATTAGGCCTATACTGTACACAATTTTTGATGCACTTTTTTATTAGAGCTATGCTGCAGGGCTGTAGGCGTCGATGGTACCATTGTCATCTCTCTCACTCTCTCGTCCGTCCGTAACAGATGTATTGTGGATAAGCATTGGGTCATAGAGGAAAACTTCTTGCATGGATAATTAGTCCTGTGTCAATGCTCTCTAAATACAAAATTTTGGGTATGCAGTGCAAGGGAAACATTTTCAAATTTGGGGCTGAATAGATGGGGGTAGAAAAACGTGCATTTTTTCAATGGAAAACTAGCCATATCTCGCCCTTTCAGATGAGATAACAAGAAATTTGAGCTAATGCTCACGAGATGCGCGAAAGCCTATAGCAGTTTCAGTTTATGCTAAGTTAATATACAAATACCAAATTCTCTATGTGAATCGCATAATCATAGTAGCGTGGTGCAACTCAGCTCCCTACAGTGCCGCAATCACTGTAGGGAGATGAGTTGGTCTCGACACTGCAGCCGCTGACATTTCCAGACTTACCCCGTCGACAGTCGACTTTCTGGCAGGAGTAAAATGTAGCAGAAAGTTAACGAACTATCCAATAAAGCTGAAATAAATAAATCTAAGTTCGCAACAAGATTTTAGGTCTATGCTGTAAGTACGCAGGCCATTATGGCTCAATTCTGCCATTGTCCAGCTGAGAGTAAACTGAAAGATTTTTAACCTCTCAGTATTTCGAAAAGATATAAATAATAATTGTGGCGTTTAATCATTTTTAGTCTATCTTGTATAGTGAAAGAATGTCGCTCTGCACAAGTCATGGTAGATCTATAGCATCCACCTGCGCAGATTTCATCTCAGCAGCCAGCGCTGGTAACGAGGAGTTTACTAGAACTCTGAATTAAAGGTCCTTCTAATTTTTTGGTAATTGTTTAGCTAATGTAAATTTTTACCACCATTATTTTTTTAACTTTAGAATTAGTGAATCTATTCACCATCTCTAATGCAGTACTGATGGCGGTATGAAATTAATAGCAGCACAGCCGAACTGATTTTAGTAACCCAATTAGCTGCACTTCAGATCGATGAACTGCTTTCAGTAAATTCTGATTTCTCGACTCAGTTTGGCGAACTGACGATAGAAATTTTGGTCACCAATCTTTCAGTTCGCTGAACTGACTGTAGCACTGAGCCTACAGAAGTTAGCTAACTTACTATTATTGCTTGTATAATCTGATAATACCGGACTAAATAGCACTGGCAATTATTTTACTATACTTTGTTTCGATGTGAATTCACAGCAGGTAAGCCTAATGATAAGCCTATTTGTTTTCAATAAATTTTCACTCCAAATAACCACTTCATGTTAGCTTCCGTGAAAATTCACGGCATATAGCGAAAAATCGACTACTTAAATTTTCACGGCAGATAACACCTTGCGTAGTAGGCGGTCAACTGGTCATCTCCTAATTTTCAGACTTATTTAAATCACTTTATTAAAAAACTTTACTTAAATGCAAAGAGCGCAAAAGGCTATTGATAAAACTTTTCGGATTCGTGCAAAGCTAACGTAATTAACAAACTATTTACCTCGAAATAAAAAAATAAATAAACAAACGCCCTTTACCGGCAAAGAATAGCAAACAGTTTGTGGTTGTGCAAAAAAGGGCTGGACCAATACACATTTTAATATATGTGTTTAATTCGCTAACTACGGACAATTAAAAACGATAAAAAAACAAACTAAATGCAATCATTAACCTAAAACAATACAATTAGGCTTAAACATATAATGCTCGTTGTACGCTATTTAATTGCTTCAAAAAATCCTTGATATCGTTATACAATCTACAGTTTTCAGTTCACTCATTAGAATAAATGTAATAGATTTTTCTCCTCAACAAGGTCGTTTAATATTCTTCATCTATCATATAAAACCCTAAATAATTTTTAATAATAAACCTTGTAAAAATTCATAGTCAGGTTCAAAAGCGGCGCCACCTTAGGAGCTGGAAGGGACATGTCCCCAACACTTTTGCGGGATGTACCACGCAGGGGGTACAACCCAATTTACGTTGCACACCTGCGGGGTACTACAGCCGGCCGCTAAAGTTACGCAATTCACATTCGGCTTTAGCACTTGGAAATTCTGCTTCCTGTTCCTGTACAGTTTGCTACTTGTCAGCTAGGATCTTGAATTTTGCACTGCTGGAGAACCCGATAAGCACCAAGATAAAATTTTGTTACTTACTTTTTTCGCTTTTCTTGAGAATCATTGTCCCATTCCTATGAGCAAATTTAGTACAACCGTAATCATTTTTGTACCCCCCAGGTAGTCTTAAGGTGGGGGGGTCAAAAAAAATTTTTCGCTCGCTCCGCTCGCGAAATTGTCCCTCCCACCTTTAAAACCGTGGCGCCGCCCCTGGTCAGGTTTCGAACAAAATTACCCAAAGCCTATATATAGTAAAACTAGGTCATGCCACCAATTAGGCCCATTATTAAGGCTGGAAAATAGGTCCGTAAAACCTAGATTTTTAAGGTTTTTAACTCCTGACAATCAAAAGTGTACGTACTTTTTTGGGTTTCATGTACCGGTGTCTAATGTTGTGTAAACGTCTAAATGCGCGCATCTCTAGTCACCCTTGAGCAAGTCACAGCAACATGAGATATCTATTCTATGGTTGTAGTAAGATGGCGGCTGTTGCCGGTGGTGTAAAAGTATGCGAAACCCTTGGTTGTACTAATGACGCGCGCTTGCAGTGTCCTACATGTATAAAACTGGGTATACAAGGATCATACTTTTGTTCACAGGTGTAGATATACAAAATTTTATGCTGTAGTATTCAGTGTTCAGTTCGGTTCTGCATGATATCCTTCACAGGAGTTTGCAGAGGATACGGACAGAAACAGAGACAGAAACAGATGAATGAGCACACAAGAAAGACTTCGATAAGCTTGTTTATGGACTAACCGAACTGCTTAGCTCTACGGCTGAACCAGCTTCGGAGATCCAGGTGCAGCCGCACCTAGTATGTTACCTGGCATGTTACATTACGGCACATCTCTCATTAGGCGTTCGATTGCGCGGAGTCCAGATTTACTACTGCATTACTGCAACTTGCTGTAGCCCGGTTAGGGAAACGAAACCGTTGCACCAATTATGCTAGATGACGTATTGCAAGTCTGCTACTTACAACAAGCAAGTTATAGCACAGCATATCATTTGAAGATTTGAAGTGGGATAAACAGTGTAGTCAGGCAGTTAAAAAAGCTAATAGGATGCTTGGGGTAATAAAAAGAAATTTTACTGATAGGTCTAAGGAAA
>Ga0209671_1009009_pt1 | contig 10449 bp, 6 predicted proteins | sample WorMetHERISLAND2_2_FD_187401 | JGI IMG/M metagenome (GOLD analysis project Ga0209671, IMG submission 187401) | Marine gutless worms symbiont microbial communities from Max Planck institute for Marine Microbiology, Germany - Olavius geniculatus... | ecosystem: Host-associated > Annelida >...
TCTCGGTGTAGTGGAAAATTTGTCGCACCTGGAAAATTCTTCCCACCTCCATATTGTCATAATGTAACTAACGCTAACCCTAACCCTAACTCTAACCCAACCCTAAATTTAACCCTATCCTTAATCTTAACCCTAACTCGTATATACTGCTGCGTGTGGGAATAATTTTCCGGTGCGACAAATTTTCCACTACACCGGCTCGCCTGAGATAAACTGACCTTAGGCTATCTACGGTAGACCGTATGAACAGTTTAGGCGGCTGCTAAAGACATTTTTGTTCGGGTGCTGAGATCGCGACGCATTGTGGCTAACTGTTAACTTGCGCCATGTAAACTGTCTTATTTACTTGCTTACTAAATTATCCCACCCGATGGTTTATTATGCGTTGCGGGCAGGAAAACATGCAGCTGGGTGGGTATGGCTCAGCAAACACACTCCTCCCCCAGTCTCTCCAGCAATACAATCACTGAAAGTCTACAGTCTCTTGGCTTGCACTACTGACCCGTCGTTATCATCATCATCATCATCATGGTAGATGCGCGTCAGTCTGGTCACATCATCGACCTCGTTGTCCAGTGCCTCTGCCTGAGCTGATCCATCATCATCACCACCAGTCAGTGTGGTAGACTTCCTGCTCCTGGCGGCAGCACGTCGCTGGTGCTCCCAGTCTACGAGGGTCGGCGGTCGGTAGCCGGCGGCACGCTGTCCGGGGCATTCGCTGCCAAACAGACGATCAAACCACGTGAAGAACGGTTGATAGTTGGTGAGCGGGCGCTGGTGATGCATGTCATGTTTGACGGAACCGCCCCAGCACGGCAGCCAGCGGTGCAGCGACAGCGGCAGGTCGTAGCCGATGTGAGCCTCGACCGACAGACCGATGCACATGAGCATGAACGACCAGTGCGTCAGCGGGTGAGAGCTGAAGCACCAGGGTGACGTGGTCGTACAGATACCGACCACTGTCAGCTCGTACGGGTGTAGGTACTGCGTCACCCAGCAGCTTGGACTGCAACGCACCACATCACATTGCACATTGCACAAAAAACTGTTTAGAAAGTTTTTACTGCACGCTAATGTTGCAGACTTCACTATAGCGACCCAATCTCAAAACGTGGGGATGCAAAATGCAACCTTCTAACGATACCTCTCCAGCAGTTACGTCGCGCTGCTGCTCCAAGTTCTTTACGTACTAGATACCGCACTGCTGAAGTAGGTAAGCGAGTACGCAACACAAGCTTATACCACTCCAGACAGTGCGGCATCGTACTTATACCACACTCAGATGGCACAGACTAGCCTAAACTGTTGTTTGCTTTATGACGCACGACTGCCGCCGAAATTGCAAAAACAGCACCAGTGCAAGCTGAATGGGGTTTAAATGGATAATTGGCGTAAATAGAGCGGAAGCGTGGAGAAGCAAGCCCTGAGCTGACCTGCTGTACTGGTGGTGTACGGAGTGAACGTGACGGTACAGCCAGCGGACGCGATGATGCAAGTAATGCCACACGTAGTATTCTGCGTCGAACAGCACCAGGGCGGCAGCCTGCTGCCAGCCGAAGTCCCACAGCCGCGGAGCCAGCGTCGGCAGCTCGGTGTTTGGCATCCACACACACTGAGCCACTGATACAGGCAGGATATAGAGCAGGTGGTTCCAGAACGTCAGTACGACGGCGTGACGAACTGCAGGCCATCTGACCACCGACACATCGCATAACGTGCACGGTTTCCATCCAACGCAAAGCACGCAAGGAACGCAAGAAGTTACGCAACAAACTCAGGTGACGCCAACGACGCGACAGCCACAAGAAGCTCAGCTGTCGCTAGAATAGCCCATCGTGCTGGTTGTCAGTGATCTTCAAGGTCATCCAAGGTCGATTATTTTCATTTCATCTAAAAGGGCGTATATGCCACTTCCTATTAGTGTTTGATATTAACCTTGCCCTATCTCTCACCGTTTTTGAGATATGGCCAGTTTTCTGTTGAATAACGCACATATTTCTTACCCCCATTCAACCCCCAATTTGAAAATGTTCCCCTTGCACTAGATGGCTGAAATTTTGCACGCCTGAGACGCACACTAAGTTTAACACACATGGCTAATTATTGGTGTAAAAAGTTTTCCCTTACGACCTACCCGCCAGCCAGGGTACACCCGTTACAGACGGACAGACAGACGACAACCATGAGAATAGCTCGACCGTTACTTAAGTACGGTCGGCTAAAATGCAAGGACAGAAGTGACGTCTATTTCTTGCGCTGCATGTGTTGCCCACGTTGCATGCGTTGCGCTGAATGGAAACTAACCCGGCTTAAGTGCAAAACACCTGACAAAACCTAGTGCAGACGTTAACAAGAACTTCGGACTTATTAAATAGGCCTACAGTCGAAAACAAGGTGTCAAGGACTTCTGTGACGCTCTCAATTTAACAGCAAACACTAAAAAGAGTGTCAATACCTCCCCTTTCATTCGTTTCAATCAGATAAGCCTAATATCGATGACTGAAAAGAAAATCTCCAAGAAAATCCAGTATTTCTGTCAGCTCCGAGGTAGCCTACCTGACAACGCAGCGCGGCTGTATCTTGTAGCGTTGAACCCAGGTCCAGTGCGAGCCGAAGAGATCGACCAGCGTGAACGGCAGCATGCAGCCGAAGTAGACGACGATCGCCAAAACGATGGGAAAGAGCGGCGACTCGACGGCCCAGCGCTGAGCGAGACAGACGGTCCAGACGGGCTGCAGCAGTCGGAACTGACCCGGCTTTGCTTCGAACAGACTCGGGGTGAAGTTGATCGAGGCCGGGGGCAGGACGACGTCGAGCACCGCTGATGCTGGGAGGGACGACGCCGTGTCCGCAGGGGCGGTGTCGTTGTGGCGGTCGATGCCCCAGACGCCGCCCGTCAGAAACTCGACGAATTCCATCGCATATAAGATGGACCTACAGCCGCCAGCCTATATAGGTGTCCATCCGTCCGTCACACAAGTCTCGTCTCGCACATAGACTTGCTGCTGCTGCTGCTGCAACGCAACGGCCGCACGTACATGCGAACTGCCAGGTTACTTCTTGTCGGTCGGTATAGACTTATCCATGGGATACGATGAGAACTATCGACGATAATCTGGCATCACTGTCCGCTCTCGCGCTTACCCTAATCACAGAAACGTGGGAACAGTGTTGAGTGACCGTGACAGTCGCTACAAGTCTGCCCATGCAACTGCACTCAGCAGTCACACGTACAGTCACAGACCCTCACGACGACCGCATCCAAGCGACAATAATAGCATCTCTGATAGCCGGAGCAGCAGTGCCGTGCGGATGGACAACGCGCAGAGCGGGCCACGTGACCACTTAGCACTGCCACCTAGCGAATGAATGAATGGATGGATGGTTGCTTTTTACCGTCACATGCATGATGTCCGTCCGTTCGTCCGTCCATCTGTTTGTCTGTCTCACCTCCCAAAAACAAAAAAATCTTCTAAAACAGTAAACATATTTTAGCATTTCAAGGTATTCAAGGTCAAGCATTTTAAGGTCGTTGAAAAGACGATAAAATGCTGTAGCAAACTTTTGGGCAACATGACCATCAGTCGCACTATCTATTACGAAGGATGGCGTGATTTTACCCACTTTAGCATTGATATAGAAGTCGCATATTGGCTTTCAAATGTCATGAAAATTATCGACCTTAGATGACCTTGTAGGTCACTGACAACTAGTACGGTTGGCTATCATAGTGACAGCTAGACTTCTTGTTTAATTATTTCGCAATTATAGTTCGAGAGAAATCCCTTGCAGCGGCACGAATTAAATTTTGTTTCTTTGTGCCGTTTTGGGAGGCTACAGAGTGTGACGGACACACAGACGGACGCCTCGATGATACGACGGTAGTTATGACGCGCGAAGCATTGCATGCTGTCGCGCGTAAAAACCACGAAAAAATATAGCACCATGACGTCATTTTTGCCAGATGTGTATTCATGTGCAAAGTAATTAGTGCAATTATTTACAAACACAACTTTTAAATTTACGGCTTATGTTAATTTAACTAAATGCCTTTTCTATTTTTTGTTGAATAGCAACTTGTTTAAATAACGTCAAAATGTCAATTCTGCTTTTTTTGCACAACTTATCGAGTCAAACGCGCATTAATACATGTATTAAATGACTGGAGTATGATTGTTTGCGAGTTGTGGTGTGTTAGCTGTTATTTTTTGTTTATTTTGCGATAATTAAGTGATCTGCTGACGTTATTCCGGCAGTCAAGTATTCTTAAATAGTCTCCTTTCCATGGAGTGTTCTCACTTGGAAGAAAATGCCATGATAACTGCTGCGAATATTCACGTGGAAGCTGCATTACGTCGTTGTTCGGGTTGGTTGCCAAAGAAGCCTACTTTGAATTTATTTCTTTTTGTAACTGATCCATCTATACATCGATGTCTATGTGTGTGAGAACCTGTTCGTTATAGATTATTGTTCATGTTATATATAACAACACTAGGTGGTTAGGGTCAGCCAGCAGTATGGACTTCTCTCTCAAGAGGGATGGCTTTTTTGGCTGTGGGTAAAATGCGGATTGCGGCTGTGCGGATGTTGCAACAGGTAACGCTGTAATTAAGCTGTGATTTATTAGTTTAACCCTATTCCTTACCTTAACCATAATTCTCACCCCAAACTTACGGTAACCCTATCCTTAACCCTAAAGTAGACAAGCGCCTCACGCCAACACCACATTCTATCTGTGCCAACCAATAGGCTAGCAGTAACCTTGTACCCAGTAATTATACTATAGCACGTGTATATGGCGCAGGCATAAATAGTGCAACTGAACCACTTTTGCCGAGAGCCGCTGTGGCCGAGTGGGCAGCATCACGCATCCGCTGCCTGAAAGGTTCCGGGTTCGAATCCTACTTTTTGCAACTTTTTTCTTTTTTCTCTTCGCTGTCGTAATTAATTTTTTTCGAGGTAATAAATGTGTGACTTGGGTTAAATGTTGCAAAAAAGTACAGTGAGCGTAGCAAATTTTACTTTTTTGACAACATTTAACCCCCCAAGTCAGACATTTGTTACCTCAAAATGAATTAATTACGACTCTTGCATTTTTCCACATTTAAGGGTTAGGGTCAGTTAGGTTTAGGGTTAGGGATAAGGTCAGTGGTTAGGGTTTGTGCCAGTGTTCATTCATTTATGAGAAATTGTACATTACGAAATTGTTCGGCACAGATATGACGGGGTGCTGGCGTGAGGTGCTTGTAACCAACAATGTTGTTGCACATCCTCTGATCTGCTTTTTACCATCGTCCGGCTTTTTTGACCCTTTGCCATTTTAGCCATATCTGATTTGCCTCTTTCGCCCTCTGGCTGATTTGACTCCTGGCTTGTTTTCTCCCTGGCTGATTCGCCCCATCAGCTTGGACGATTCGTTCCCCCTCCCGCCATTGAGTAATATATTTCTCTAATGTAGACCAATATTTTTTGTGTTGTTTTTGTTTACTGAACGACAACAACTACAGTCACTCAACTGTAGTAGGTCTAAATATTTCAGTTAACATTATACGTGTCAAAAATGCTTAGCAATAAGTGATCACAGCACAAAAATGGTTCATGTCAGTCATATCGGGCTCCATAGCAGTTTCATTGTGGAGTAAAAAAAATAGCTACATTTTTCTGACTGACGTGTTTGCAAATTTCTGATATAGCCTAATTCTGACATAGATTTGCAAATTTCTGCCTCAATCTCAATTTTGTTTTCTCCACAAAATGGTGACTTTTTGCAGCAAATATCTCATTTTTGACGACATAGATACCTAAAGTGCTGAAGACCAAAGTTCACTACACGTCAGTCTGCTGAATGGGCGCTGCATATGTGTGTCAAGTCGGCCTTCCTTTGAAATGAATTTTTACAGGTATACAGACTTGCATGGGTCTAGGCTTAATAACTACTACTACGTGTCACCGCTGAACAGTCACACAATCATTTGTTTTCATCATCATGCTACAAACTGTCTATACATTAAATTACGCATATATGTCACATATTGCAGTTTATCACTTTTGTACTAATTGATATTGAATTATTGGTATTGAATGGGGGCGAATTGTCCAAGCTGAGGGGGCGAATTGGGGGGAAAAAGCCAGACATCGCCCTAAATACCGAAAACTATCAAAAACATTTTCGGTAGTTTTCGGTACAGAAGACTTAACCATAACCCTAATCCTGACCAAAAACTACCAAAAACAAGTTGGTTGTTTTTGGTAGTTTTCGGTTGTTTTCGGTATTTAGTGTTACCAGGCAAAAGTAGTTGGCAACTGTTGTAGGTTTTGGTCCAAGCATATTGTCGTGAACAAGCAGTAGCAGCAGCTACTGATAGGCACTACGTACTAACAGTACAAACATAAGATGTTGACTGAAACACCTTACCTTCTTATTTTAAATTTGTGCATTGTCTTACAGAAAAATTTGGTTTACTTATAGTGTACATTATGGTCATTTAGAAGATGGTGGGTGGACGATGGGTTGGTGTGGCTGGCCAGTTGTCTCTTGGGCACTGGCGATCTCAGACAGGCTTTTTACTTTCATTCTTTCTTTATTCTCAATGTGGTCAAACTTCAGCAAGTTGAAGACTCCTGACCAGTGATGTGGATATGCTGGCATTGCTGAGTGTGTATTGCAAGCATGTCCAGGTGTATAGTTACAATGCTGACAAAATAGAGCTCAGCATCTCTAGCTTCTTGTGGAAGGGTCACAGCTCCCAATATAGGTGGAGTACCTGTTTTCGTCAGTAGTTTCACCTCAGTGCGGTGTAGCAGAATGACAAATGGACAACAAGAATTTTGTGGGAACTACAGAGAAAACTGCTATCGCAAAAGTTCCGCACTAGGAAGTTTGAAATAGTAAATCTGGGCATGAGACTCGGTGACTTACAGATATACCAAAATGTATATGCTCTCTGCCGTTTTTGATAATGTTACGATTGAAACTGTTTGCCTTTTTGGTGCTAAATGTGCAAATTAATATAGCTGTTTTGTTCATTTGTTGTTTAACAGTTTGTAATACAACCAAAAGTTTGTGGATGTGTTTGACATGTGGTCTTGTTAGCTGTGGCAGGTAATTGATGTATCTATCATAGTTAATTATTTGTATTAATTTTTGCATTGTCTTGCTTTAAGTTGCTGTAAATCAAGACTTGACATTTGACCATAACATTTCTAGCTTCTTTTCTTCAGGAAGAATTGGCACTTGGCTATGTGCTGTCATTGTGTTTAATTTTAATTAATTGAACATTAGTCTATAGCATGCTTAAGTGGAGGATTATTAGATGCTTAGGATGAGAATTTGTTTCTGTACTTGATAAGGTAATTGGAGTATTTTTACTACTACCCCATATGTCTAACTGAGAGCATTTCTGGTATGGCTGATTTGTATGCCTGGTGGCATGGCAGTGATTGGCAGCTGAAACCATGCAGGTGCAAGCCTGTGTCTGTCTGCTGGCCTAAGGCCTGGCTGCAGCCTGTCTCCCCTTCAGGCTTGTCCACCAGCTGCTGCCTGCTATAGATTGGCTGGGCCTACTGCAGGTGCTTTTGCTAGCTGACTGGGCTGGCTGTGGTATTGTACATACTGTGGCATAATTTGTATCTAAATTATCTAATTCTATGTTATTAATTGCCACACTCATCTGCAGTGCTCAGAGGCTCTTTGCAATTAGAAGTATCATTTATATGGTGTATATTACTTTGCGTTTATGTATGCATTGCATAGCGTTTGTTTTTCTATTTCACTTCAATGCTCCTGTGATTTTCACTTGCCAGTTAAAGGCTTTTTACTTACTTAAACTTAGTATGGGATGTGACAATGTGCTCATTGGTTGTATGGCATGCATTTATGCAGTCATGTTGTCAAGGACATATAATTAGTTCCGTTGGGAATGTAACTGATTGATGAATGCCAGACTTTACATTAGTGATGCACTGATGCTGTAAAATGTCTTGACTGGTGTATTGATTACAGAGATGTTTGTTTCCTGATGTTGCTAGGTATATTAATGGTCATGCAAAGGCTCACTATGAAGAGAGGCAGCCATTACATTGTCTCTGTCTGGACTGCAATAACCTCAGTGTATATTGGTAAGACCGATTAATAGCGAATGATAAATGTATAGAATAGATGTTGGAATAGTTTGCAGAGTTGTTTCATGAGTTTGTCAAGTAATAACTGCTGATTTTTTTTTTAAATTTTACTACATTTTTGTAAGTGATAGCCAGGTTTGGATAAAAATATCCATGAACTGCTGTTTAAAATAACAAGATGCTGTTGATTTTTGTTGTCTGTTAAAGGACAGAGCTCTGTCATACTTTGTAATATGTATGAGCTACACGTATGTTGTAGTTGAATTTGCTTTTATGTCATCAGTGCTGCCAGTGCTATGCGTCACAAATTTTGGTCCATATTTGTATCAATAAAAACGAGTGTCATACAGTCTATGGTAAATACATAAGTAAGGCTCGTAAGTGGTAATAATTAGGAAAACTTTTAATAGTTAGCTTTTCATAAATTAATGATTAATTAGGCATAATATTTACTGATGTTGTTCTGCATGTGAAATAGCTACAAATGTGATGAATTTGTGGTCAATGACACGTTATCTGGAGTTATAGACAGTATTAGAAAACACGTCCTCCGCAGCAGTTCACCGTACGTACCTTAGTTAGCTTTTCTGTTTTTTTTTCATTTCTGTGTAATAAAATAATAATACTGGTAATAAAGTCACCCAAAAGCAGAAGTAAATAGGCACCACCGTCTCAATCAAACAAATTTGTCTGTAGTTGCATTTTAAATTGGTAAATTAACTCAGTCCTGTGTGATAGTAGAAAGTAGAGAAACTTTGATCTTCATAAATGTGATTATAAGCTGTCAAGATAAAAGAAGTGTTGTATATGATGAAAAAGTGCTCTTTTAGACATCTAAGTTGTTATTTATTGTGTATTACTTTTTGAAACAAAGGTCATGTAAGTAGTGAGCAAAGGGTGGACAGACCAGACCAACAGTAGCTTCTGTTGCAATAGCCAGGATTGCTAATGTTTTGGGAGTGCTGTCTGAAGTTGTAAGCACATTTTTTTCCATCAGTCAGCCAGTCAGTCGGAGCAGATTCATATATTGCCTTATGTGTTGAATGAATCAGATTCTTAATGTCTGTTAAGTTGTATATTATATTTGCAACTGAGTTCAGTACGTTGAATGGCACAAGACACAGCCACACAAAAGAAAATCGTCATTTGCGGCGACAGAGTTCTAGCGAATCGGACGACAGTGAGAAGAAACGCCTCAAAACAGTATGTGAACTGATAATGTCTTCATTGTTATGTTAACAATGGTAGTTTGTCTATCAGTGCTGTATCTGAGCTGCATATTGTTGCATTATATGATGATATTTTGCTTTGCGTTGTTTTACTCTCGCCATTCATTCTTTCACTGTCGATCAGTCTTTCGTTTCAAGCTTAAAATATTTGAGCTAATTACTACACACTGTTGGTTGGTACTCCCGTCATTAGATCACTCTACTAATAGCCATGTGTTGTTGCATATTACTTGCAGTGAAGTAAAATGTTCGCTGTAGAGTGTAGAGTTTAGTTTAATTTAATTTTAATTTAATTTAGTTTAATTCACAGCTGTCTTGAGTTGATGTGCTGTACTTGTAGGACGAACAGTTTCAGTCTTTACGACCAAAAACAACCGGCTTTCGCAATCTTGGCAACACGTGCTTCATGAACGCCGTCTTGCAGTCTCTTAGGTATGTTTCATTTTGTTTATTTGTTTATTATTAGCATTATCGTGTGGCTGTATCATCCTGATAGATCGCACTGCGGGTTTTTCTTGTCTCTCTGTTTGTCCGTCTCTTTGCATGTCCTTCACACATGGGTTCCTAACTTGAAGAAGTAAAGATGCAAAGAAACCAATATTGGCATGAGCATTTTTCCTGAGCAGGAGTGACATGTTTAGAGCTCAGTAGGTCAGAGGTGAGGCCAATAGCCACACACGTAGTTTCCTAGCAGCACTGTTGTTGTCATGGTGCACCACATAGTTTTCATGCAGTTTGTTTCAGTATTGCAATGCTGCTCAAGACCACACATAGTGTGTGTAAATATTTGATGTGAAATAAAATGATTATACCTCCACCAAGGAGGTAATGTTTTTGCCGGTTTTTGTTTGTCTGTTTGTTTGTTTGTTTGTCTGTGTGTCAGCAAGATAATTCAGAAAGTTATGGACGGATCTTTCTGAAATTTTGAGGGCATGTTGGGCATGGCACAAACTACCAGTGATTCAATTTTGTTGGTGATCCGGCAGGAATCCTGGATTCTGGATCACTTTGAAATTTTCGTTACCATTGCGTTAAAGGGGGCATAAGGGAACCGCTGGCAAAGCGAAGATGGTGACGCCACCTGGCGAATAACATTGCC
>Ga0209671_1009010_pt1 | contig 10449 bp, 9 predicted proteins | sample WorMetHERISLAND2_2_FD_187401 | JGI IMG/M metagenome (GOLD analysis project Ga0209671, IMG submission 187401) | Marine gutless worms symbiont microbial communities from Max Planck institute for Marine Microbiology, Germany - Olavius geniculatus... | ecosystem: Host-associated > Annelida >...
GCTGTACTGTGAGTGCAGGTCCAGTGGGAGTATACAGTTGAAGGCTCAAGTGTACATTTAAATGTCATTAGGCGAATGTCGCGGTGAACTCGCCACGGCAGATATACGTACCGCTTTTAGACAGAAATTCTGTCCAAATTCATACCGCCAAGGAGGTTAATATTACTGCAACTTGTAGGCCTATGCCCAAATCTCATGGCATGTTCTTATTTAGTCATTACTTTACACTTTGGCACTTTCATTTCTCGCCAGTAAATGAAGAACAAAATGATGACGACGATGAGGATGCGATGCTTATTAATTCTTCAGTAAAAGTGTGATCGTGTTGTGTGTTCAGTTGCTAGGAAACCAGCATCTGTTCGGCAGAATCCAGGAGGAGAACTGCGGCTCTGTGAGCCTGTCACTGCGCTATGACAGTGAACAGTTGCTGCTGACCGTGCGCATAGTACGAGCGCACGAACTGCTGCCACGAGAGGGTCACTCCGGGATGGATCCATACTGTCGTCTACGTCTGCTGCCCGACCGTCGGCATCAGCTTCACAGTAAGGTCAGGACAACGTTGACAACACGTGTCAGGTCGGCGTTCCGCAAGCCGATAGTGCTCGCTCTGTCTCTCTGTGGCTTATGGCGTTCCGCGTTCGTCGCCGGTGTCACATTAAAATGTCTCCCTCGTGAAAAATTCGCCCGGTATAAGATAATCGCAGATTTGATGTCTCCCCCTTATTAAAATATCGCCGGCCCCATAAAAATTCTCCCCATTAATAGGATCACTCTCCAGAAAAGTCTCCCCGGCCGACAATTTACCGGCAAAAATCCGTCTCCCCCGAGCGGCCGCCGGGCGAAGCGGATTTTTGCCGGAAAATTCTCGGCCGGGGGAGACTTTTCTGGGGTAATCTTATAATAGGACACCAGCTCTTGGGTATATACGGGTTGATGCATCGGGGTCGATCCGATACTGCGATATATAATATTAAGTTCGGGGTTAGTGTACTGCATTATACGAGCGGACGGGTCTTCGTAACAGCGGCTCCGTAAAGCATATAATGAGGTCGTGTCAACGCACGTCCAGTAGTAAAACAACATCCTGTGTCATTAAGCGGCATCGGTGATGACGGCTACTGCGACAGGTCTTGATCTCTGTCTTTTTGTTGGCTCGCGACGCTGCAAGCTACAAGCGGCCCTTATTTTCGGCAGAGTGTCTGTGGCTGTCTGCGTCTCTGCATCTGTATGTCCGTAGTCGCGAGCCACGTCACCTACTGGCTGGTCTGTGTGTTTGTCCAGGCCTACTGCCCGTAATCTAACTCTAGTCAAGCGAGAGCGAGACGATTGAAACGTCTCTCGCGTCTGTTTAGCACACACACACGTCTCACGCAGGCAGCATACACCATCAATCACATAAAATAACTTAAATAAGTACGTTTCAACACAGATTAGTTTTTATGTTACACTGGCATAATACACTCTAGGGCGTGGTAAAACGTGTAGACGTGTATACTGATAGTAAAAGTCATTAACACCAATAAACTATTGACCAGACTAGTCAGACAGACGTACAGACATAAACTGGCCTTCCCCGGTTGTCGGCCCACGGACGTGGACCTGGAACGACCTGCCGGACGACGTGACATCCGCCGAGTCGTATTCAGCTTCCGTCAGCGACGCAGAACTCATCTGTTCACTAAATCCTTTTTCTCTGACTATTTCTTGGACTGGACTCCATCTAACCTGTTTCCGGTGAACCTGAATCTAGCGGTAGTTTATAGTAGGTCACTTCAAAATTTCGGACCCATTGATTACATGTAGTTAACTAACTAAATAAGTAAAACGTAAATATATGTAGCGCATAACGTTAAAATTAACCTCCAGTGCGTCAGTGAAATAAATGAAACCATCATAGAGTATGTTGCTTGTTGCTGCAGCTGCACAAGCAGACGACATGTCCTGAGTTTGACGAGGACTTCGTGTTCGACGTCGCAGCGGATGACGTGTGTGAACGCACGCTGGAGATACTTATGTACGATGCTGCTTCACTGTCTCCGGGACGTGACACGGCCGCTGACGAGTGTACCGGACAGATCATTCTACCGCTGGAGGACATCAACTTGACCTCCACCGAGACGATCTGGCTGTGCAAAGGCGTCACTCCCTACGTCAAGAAGAACGAGGTTTGTCTCCAAACGTCGATCACTAAAACGTGGTGATTTTTTTGCTTGAATTTTACTGCGATACTCGACTCGTGTAAGATTGTTTTGGAAAATCGGGGTGCTGTGCAACCTGTCGCACATAAACTCTCCGGTTACTATCAAAATGCCATCATTTGTAAGTTGTAACCAGCAACTCTGTGACTTATTCCGCTGGACTGCCACACATCATATGACAATGGGAGATGATAATTGTTCGTTTAAGTTTTTGCTGCGTAAGTTACTTATTAGGGGCCTACGTGTTAACTAGTTGGGGGTCCGAACGTTACAGCCCCTGTCAGTATATACAGCGCACCGTAAATATGTTGGTAAGATGAGGGTGAAAATGTTACGCAGAGCAGAGTCTTTTTTTGTAGATTTTATGCAGTGTGCTGTAGCCTACATCGTGTTAATGAGGACAGTTTTGTCATCGCGGTAGACTCATATCCGATTACACAGTGACAGAAGTCTTTGCTGTTGCGTCTCGCGCTACTTGTAGTCCACTCGCAAGATTCTGCCGAGATGTGCTCGGATGTTGTTCCGTCCGTCGATCTAGTATGTCCTTTAATCTAGATATCTGACACGTACTTCAAACGTCGTGCTGAAATTCCGATGGGGTTGACAAACCGTCGTTGATTACGTAGCTGGACGACATATAAGCTGTGCGTATTATATGCATGGAGAATTCACAATTTTCTACAAGTGTACGGATATTCACTGCGATATTTGCACTATGTTGCACATTATGTTAAAGCAGCACAAAATACAAACATATTTGTAAAACACTACAGAAAGCGCTTGTGGTGGTAGAAGGGCTCAGATGCTTGGCGTGTCGTCGAAGTTATGATATGTAGCTTCACTGGTCTAAAAACGTAAAGAAATGGTAAGACTGTTCGGTGACCGTAACACAGTTCTACTCAAAGGCATGACGTGGTAGTTAGGTGATGTAGTTTTGAGAATGGTGAGGTCACGAGTTACAAATCATCGCAGAATAAGATTATATTTACAAAAAAAATCAACTGCCGGCTGTATAAATTCTAGAAAGTATATATACGAACAAGCCCAAACACTGACTAAAGCAAATTACTCGAAGTCACGTCCTACACGGCAGAACTATGGGCAGTCAACGAAAGTAAAAGGCAAAGGTCCGGGGCTTGATACAGCACTGCTTAGGAGTGTCAGACGTGCGACGAGAAGCGCTCTACTATCTCAGAAGTGGCAGATGATTGGCATGAGCTAATGATAGCACAGCGCATTATGCGGACATCCATTGCAGTGGGCAAGTAAGTAAGTAAGCTGGTCTAGCTACTCACATACTGGACACACTAGGTGACCAATCACTGAATTCAACTGAGGGTCAAATGCATACCTAGCAGACTAGTTGTCGCAAGGTTAAAAAGCGAAAAATCACCAAAATTTATTTGATATAAAAATAGGCCTAATGTTAGTTTTAGTTTTAGATAGTTACCAATATGATCCCACAGCAATACACATAATACCTAAACAAAGATTGTGACAACCTCACTGTAGCCTACTCAAAGCTCAAAGCAGTACATAATTTATTATTTATTACGACCGATTATAGGCTGCCGGTCCGGAGAATTTTCATGCATATTCCAGCGATTGAACAACGATCGTCGTGCGTGCAGTTAGCTTGCTAGTTGGTGCAAGTTACGGCCAGTATGAGATGACGATGTGGCGGTCACACAGAGAGCCGCGAGGCTGTTTTTGGCCGGTAATCAATCGTATTTACGTTACGAAGCGGGCGTCCGTCATAACCCGACGAGAGCTGGCGGCCGCCACGTACAATCTAACGTTGATCGGCCTAGCTGGCCTTGCTCTGTTCACCTCCACTGCAGTCACGTCTCCTCCGCTGCCCGTGTCGTCGGCACCGTCCGTACCCAAGTGCCCCGTCCCCGCCCGGCCCCGCTGACCCTAGACCGCGGGGCATCGCTACCTTCCGTCTTCCCTAATCAAATCCACCGTCGTCTTCGCTGGCTGCTGGCTGTCAGCACACTGGAAGCCATCCATATGCAACCGGGCCGCCTCTAGCAGTCGTCTATAATCTTCTGATTACTGGTGTGACGACCACGCTGCTGCTGCGCCACCCACGCGACAACATGGAAGAGAAGACTATTCTGCAATAATTCTCTCCGAGAGTCGCTCGCTTGCGCTCTGTGCTGCTTTGTTGTTGGCAGATCAATACGGTCGACGCAGCGAAAACTATTAGCACTTTCTATTAACACTGCAATGTTTTTATAATATGTACCGACCAAAGCCTATGGAGTAAAACTTTACTCTATAGGCTAGCCTTTGGTACCGACGACCAATGGCGTCGTCGAGGGAGGGGAGCAGAAGCAACTCCCTAAATTTAACCTGATAGAAATTTTATTTTTTGTTAAAAAATTTTCTATCAACGATACAAACTTGGGGGCTAGAAATCCTCAACGTTGGGGAAATTTATGGCCAAAATTGGAATTTTTCGCATCCGTAATCGCCTTTGTCGGAAATTTTTAGCTGATAATTGCAACTTTCTGTTCCCAACTTATTAAACCCACGACGTCAATGGGCTTAAATTTATGTTCTATTCTGTAATCTGTAAATAGCCTATTGTCTAATTTAAACAGCCTGTAGCCTACACTGTATATTGTACATTTTATTATGGTGCAATATAACGGTATTCTTTTGCTGTTAAAACGACAGAACTTACTTTTTGGCTCACCGCAACGACCTATTCCTGACAATCGAAGGTTCTGTGTACATGTATTTTTCATTGGCTTCACAGTAAACTCACACTGCATGACATGGCTGTGATATTGCAGGGTGATCATCTGCCGGCTGAGCTAATGTTCTCAATGACGTTCTTGTCGAGTGCCGAGCGCCTGACGATTGTTGTGACGAAAGCAAGACACCTCAGACTTAACGACGACGCAAAGAGCGTCCCAAGTCGGTGTTCAACATTCGTTCACTCTCAGCTCAACAGTAGACCCATAGCTGTTTACGCTAAATCATTTCATTTGTTAGGACGTTTATTTGATTAGCATACTCTACATCTTTGGGCCACAGTTAGTGTACACTCAGACGCTTAGTTCTGTTACAGAAATTGAAAATTTAACCTAATGAAATGAACTTTCAATTAGTCTGTGTTTTTAACGGTTCATGTCACAAAGTCGGTTCTGTAAGTATTTTTACAACGACATGTTAAAACTTTGTACGCACGGATCTATGTAGGCCAGCATTGATCTGGTCGTGTTACGCAGTTTACATTGTTAAATCGTACTCTGTTGACAGATCCGTTCGTGCGAGTCGAACTGAGTTGCACCGGCGGCAAGAAGCTGAAGAAGAAACGAACGTCGACGAAAAAAGCGACTTCGAACCCGACATGGAACGAAGCTCTCGTGTTCAACCTGCATCACGGCGGTCCGGGTGCCGCAGGTCGCGAGGTGACATTGGCCGGTATGAGCATCGAACTGCTCGTGTTGAGCGACGGTCTACTGGGCATAAGTGAACCGCTGGGGCGAGTGACAGTCAGTGATCAGTCGAGCGGCACTGAGCTGTCTCACTGGCACGAACTGCTGGCTGTGCGCAATGCACCGGCGCGCTGGCACACGCTACACGCTGTCACGTCCGTGTCCGAGTGACGACGACCCAAGTCCACCGTCAACGTCTGACTTCATCCACCTGCTCATGCATACTGACAACGACAACATTGCGACCACACTGTGTCCCAACAAGAAAGTGGTTCCCAAAACAAATACTTACAGGCCTATATACACTGCGTCTTGCTTGAAATGCCGGCCCATTGTGCGAACATAAGCATGGAGATGCTTTCTCAATTCGTTGACAGCAGTATCGATAATGTTCTGCGTTAGACCAATCCAGGCTTTACCAGTCGCTTCTTGAGTTTATAAACATTACTGCACGTCATCTGGTAGAGACACTGCTGCATGACAGTCAAATTTTGTAAAAGACCGGCTGTTGGAGCCAACGGATTTTGATAGACAAAAATTAGTTATTGAAGTTTTTTTCCATTCATTTCAACACGTACGCTTGGTCTGCTTTCCCCAGGTAATGCAGAAGCAGACGTCAGTGTGGTGGGAACTTGAACAATGATTTAATAGGCAGTTGTAACAGAAGTATTTTTAACAAAAATTATTAAAATCTGCCGGCCTTTCTTCCAGTTACAGTCGATTACGTCAGAGATGCTTTTTCAGGTCTTCTGTGTATTTCAAGGTATATTTTGCTTGATCTGCTTTCCCTAGGTAGTGCAAAAGCGGACAGTGGGTGAGGTGGGAAACTGAATGGTCATTTGATGGCAAGTTGTGTCTAGAATTTTAATACCGAAAATTATCAAAATCTGATAACTGGTTTTCAAGTGACAATCGAAAATGTCGGGTGTTTTTTAGACACCGTGTATATAATTCAACAAAAACCCGTTTTTTTCCGAAATTATAGACGTACCGGTAATAACTGCATATCAAGTCACCAAAATGACATATCATGCATTTTCGAAAAAAACACGACGACAATTTTATAGGCCCTATTTAAAGTGTAAACTTCATATTTTAGTGACTGATGAATTTTGGGTGTTACGGTACTAAAATTAACGTTGTCGTCTGTTTTTTCTAAACGGATACGCCACTGATTTGCAGTTACTGCGTCTAAAATTTCAGACAAATATGGCAAGTTTTTGCTGAATTATAGCTGCTAATTGTTTTGTGGGAGCCACGTATTTTATTGGGATACAGTATACGTGTTATGTTATTAAGCAATCGCATCAGACGTCTTACCAGCACGAACAGCGCGTGAAGTGAACACCCGGCATCAGTGCATGGCGTCAATCCTGGAAGCTGGGGTGGAGGGGCAATATTTGGATGTTTCCTGTAGTTTAACGAAGATAGCCAGGATAAATGTCAGAGTCACTAAAAATTACATCAGGGGATGGGAGAATGCAACAATTTTGTCGCTTGTTCGCCGTAGGCCTACGCTATCATGCCACCGCAGCCACCAGAAGTGTTCTTTGAGGCTAAAATGCGCCAAATTTACTTTTGGCTAGAACTTCAGTCCAGATCTCGACGGGAGAGCTCAGATCCTTCCCCTAGATTCCCTAGTCGGTTAGGGCCATTCCCACTCTACTCGACGTCTCGTTCTCGAAGCCTAAACCTTCGCCTCTCCCCCAATATTGACGACAGGTCGACGCTACTGCTTCCGAGACTGATGCTACCAACATGCATTCTGGCGTTAACTGTAGTTGGTGCACATCACAGATGCAAATGCACAAGGTAAACTTACAAGTTTTTTTAGGTGCCGTCCTAATAGGGTCTTAATTGGATCTGGCAGTCTGTTTTGAATGGCTTAGAACAAAACAGGCCATAAGTAGGCTATAGGAAAACGTTTAAACGTTCTACAGCACAGGAGTAACTGGTGTGCTAATTTTTTTTTATCTCAAAATATGAAATGTCATAGTTACCAGACATCAAAACTTCCCAAAATGGTGATCGCACACGTGTTAAATGACTATGAAAAGTTACAGCTGGTGGATCACGAACTAGGCTGCTTCGCCCACTGTACACTACGTGCAATGCAGTAGGCTAGGCTCCAGTGTTGGACTTGTCCTAAAACGTGTTCACTGTGTAGTGTGCGTGCACGTGTTCCCTTTTAGGCGGACGGCTGCATGTGTGACGCCACAAGATCTGAAACGCCGTCTTTTCTTGAGTATATGACGGCGGTTTACATCCCATCACTTTAGCAGCACAGGACTAAACTTTGTCATTTATAATCACTTCTTCAGATAGTTCACATCATTGACGTCCACAGTTAAAATGCTTTGTTTGAGACAACAAATTGGTGACTTTGTTGTTAACTGCCAACAGCACAAAGTAAGATACTGTGTTGATAGCTGGCAGCTGCAAAGTAAAGCAAACACTCGTGTTCATACTGTTGGTATTTTGGTAATCCTTGATAATCATCAACTGGTGTACAGTTCCCAGTGTTCATTAACTGTGTTCAGAGATGTATTTCATTACTGCAAATACAGTTTAATGGCTTGATGTGCCAAGCAAACGCCACAAGCTCTGCAGCCTCCAACACAAAATACAGTACACGAAACTAGCAGGCAGATGAAATTTTTATTAGTTCAATGCTGGTAAAGAAGCGGCGCAGCAGTACAGCGCTATTTGGCACTACAGCACTAACAGTAATTGATCTGATTCGAGAATAACTACTGACAAGTCTCTCAACTGACACAGCAGTAGCAACTAGTGGTGCTAACACTCCCAAGTCTCTGGACAACTACTGGTGAGTACTGCAAACAATTAAAGAAATTAAAAATCAAATAAAGAAACACACCAATTTACCAGTAAACAAAAAATTGTTCAAATATATTAGTAGCACGTGCGCAACGTCATCACATTTACATCTAAATCGAAATAACCACAACACAGCCCGGATTGATCGAGAGTTACAACGGTAAAGATTTATGAACACTGTTAGCAGTGAGTGAGTAGAAGGATGCGACAAGATGTCAGACGATGGCCGACCAGCCGGTGTTGTGTTATCAGCTCACCACTGACGGTCATTACGCCTGCGGACGGCGGAAGTTTTTACCGGCGTACTTTGCATTGGCTCCCAGCTCCTCCTCAATGCGCAGAATCTGGTTGTACTTGGCCAGTCGTTCGCTTCGGCATGGCGCTCCAGTCTTGATCTGTACACAAGTGGTGACAATGAATTATCACGATGCTGACAATATATCAATGACATGCACACTTTTTAATGGTCATCTTCCTGCGAAACCTGCGTTAGCCACATTCGCCATTATGAAAAACCAATGGGTTTTGAACTGTAAAGTTCCACAGGCTGAACGATCTCCATGCCACCGAACTAAGATTGTTAAAGCACTGAAGAAAATTACACGAATAATGTAATTTTTCAACAAATTGAAAATGTGCCTTTATCACGTTACTGCAGTAAAGAATTCCAGTTCACTTCAGCAGCCTGTGTCCCAATGGGTATACAAAGAACAGGATGTATGACTTCATAGAATGTTAAACCTATTTTGGCCAAGCGCCCTTAAGTAGTAGCACCAACACTGACTTAGGACTGCTCCTGCTAAGATATCATTACTAGTTATTCTTAATGCAGGGTAAGAGAACACAGGCTAACATGCAAGAAAACAGCCACATTAAGTCTCCCCAATGACTTTTGAAAATGTTATTTTTCAGTTGCAACATAAAGCACAACAATAATGCCATATACAACAGAACATGCATTTCAAAATGAACAACGAAGTCGGCTGAGATGGCAAAGCCGTACCTGGCCAGTGCAAAGTCCAACGACGAGATCGGCAATGGTCGTGTCCTCCGTCTCACCGCTGCGATGAGATACCATTACGCCCCAGCCGGCCGCCTGTGACATCTTGCACGCCTTGATAGACTCTGTCACCGAGCCGATCTGATTCACCTTCAGTAGCAGGCAGTTGCATGCCTTCTTGTCAATTGCCTCCTGCACTCGCTTCGGATTGGTGACTGTCAGGTCATCACTACCACAACAAATGTCACATTTTATTGGCTTTATCATCCGAATATGTAACTATATATAACTGTCCTACACTGTGTCTCAAAAATTATGTCAACACTACATAGTGGTAAGTAAATTCTGAAAGCAATTTTTACACGTTCTTAGCAAAATGGATCATCAGGATAATGTGTGCCAAAAATTGTAAAAATAAGCTTGAATTTGTCAAAATTATTCCAAAAAAGTGTAAGCTAATAGAGGTTAGGTTCAACATACATCCACCTTTCTTTTGACGATGCAGAAGCTGACCAGGCATAAAATATTTAATACTAACACGTCATAATTCTATTTTGATGGCAAACTATGTGCAGTGTGCATTGCACAAAAGCCTGTAGTGTGTTCATTGTGCTGCATAATTAATCAACAGCATTATATGGCTTTTGAATAACTACTTTTTTCATTCAATAAACAGGAATTAATTATAAACCTAAGCACTGCAGATACAAAGATACAGGTAACGAATAAAAATAATGTAGAAAAACTGACCCAACAAGCTGAATGCTAACAGCTTCGTTCATCTTAGTCCAAGCTGCCCAGTCATCCTGGTCAAAAGCATCCTCAATGGACACCACCGGGTACTTGTCAATGAATCCCTTGTATACATCAAACAGCTGGTCAGACGTCAGCTGCAACATACAAACAATCATGTCATTATTTACACAGTACAGCAAGTGTTAGCAATCACTAGACATCACCT
>Ga0209671_1009011_pt1 | contig 10447 bp, 7 predicted proteins | sample WorMetHERISLAND2_2_FD_187401 | JGI IMG/M metagenome (GOLD analysis project Ga0209671, IMG submission 187401) | Marine gutless worms symbiont microbial communities from Max Planck institute for Marine Microbiology, Germany - Olavius geniculatus... | ecosystem: Host-associated > Annelida >...
TGCAACCATAACCCTGTCACTTACTGGTTTATAACCAAGTAGTGCCTCGCGGGCCCGCTTACTCAGGAGGAACCCGACGCCTGCTTCATGCTTCTGTTCATTCCCTTGGAATGTTCATTCCCAACGCCTTGACAGCTCTAGTTATTTGACAATAGAATGAATTCAAATAACTAAACTGTAGTTGCCATTCCATCACTACTGTAAATAAATAATTATTCCAACAATAAACTAATACATTTCTATGCTAGCTATGATGTCAGTTATTGCTGATTATACATTTCACAATGTGCTTCTAACTTTCTACATTCTACAGGCGCCCTCCAAACGTCGCGGGGCCTGGGGTAACTTACACCCCTACTCTCCCTCTCGACAGGAATGGGTGTGTTAATAGCGCGTTAATTAATGCGTTAAAAAAATTAACGCTTTGACAGCTCTATTAATTATTAATGCAAATAATGTGTTTTGCATCAAAAACAATCAGCATCGTAGCGTTGTAGAGAACAAGCACTTGTCACTGAAGTGGTGGGACTGAAAAATACAATTATCACCATGACCAAAGTGGCTAACGGCACTTGAAAAGAACGTGAATATTGAAAAGCATGAATGGAAAATCAACAATCGCAGTGGGATGAAAAGCTGGGTGCACCAACGTAACAACAAATTCATCACCGATACGGCAGCAAATTCAATGAAGCTCGTAATGAACACACAAAACTGGGAAACATAATTAAACCGACTACAAATATACTGACGCAACTGCACAAACATGAGAAAGAAAATTGCCTTCATTAGTTGTCCAGTGAAACACAATGCATCGATGGTAACACATGGCAAATTGAAAAAGAGAAAACGTCTCAGCAATTATCACATTATTGTGCAAATCAAACTGCAGCAGCAGTGCTGCTAATATATCTTTACCAGGAACTAATCAGAAGCTAAAAACCATTACCTTTTGGGCAAAACAATCAGTAGATAAAGCCAAGGGGTGAAAATGACACGAACGTTTAATCTGAAATTACTATCAGGGGTCTCATGCCAGTATACCACCATTACAGATGACTGCAACAGTGAGTGAGTGAGTAGGGTTTAACGTCCCGCCCAACACAGTATAGGTCATTTCGGGGACGGCCTTCGCAGGCAAAATTGCACATACGCATAATAACAAAACACAAAGTTTAACCATTGGAGAAAGTTTAACCTTTATGAGACACAAAACACAAAAAAATGACCTGAACTCAAAATTGTACCAATTTGTAAGAACTGCTAATTATAATTGTGCATATGTAAAGATAATGGCAGTTCTAATAATCTTTTCCTGTTATTCTCCAGACAGTCATCAATCTCATAATGCTGTCTATTGGAGGACAGGGGTGAGTGCAACAGATACTGGCAGTGAATGCATTCATAATAAACAAACCCCCCGTGCTCCCACTGTGAAATATTTACAAAAAAATCGGAAACGTTTCACTTTGAAGATGTTTTCCAATTACTGGCTGAAATAAATTACATGTATTTGTAATTACAACAAAAAGGCTCACAAGCAACACAGATATGGCAACTAAGTATAGCACTATATCTGCACAGAAAGTTGGAAACAAGTTAAAATGGTAAAAAACATGAATTTATTTTCAACTTCAACGACAAAAGTGGATAACAGTAAATATAAATGCTAACAAGTTAGTGAGACACTGACCTTCAGCCGCCAGACGTACAAGTTTAATCTGCATGACACCTCTGTTTGCATTTGTATGGTAAAGGGCACAAAACATTCACCTCTGAACTGTATTTACATAGGACACCACCAACATGGTACGCTGTCGAAGATGCCACTTATGAAATGTTTTCTCCTCGACTAAAATGTAGTGCACTAAGCCTAAAAAAGAGAAAGTTGCCCCATTGTCAGAATGCTCTCTTACATCTCGGCAACCTTGGGGTTGGAGCTCATCTCTGCAAACACAGCTCAGTTACCTGAGCAGTAGACCAGACCTCTCTCCCATATACTGCCATTACCTTCCCAGCAGTTAAGCCGGTACCAAATTATACTGCTTGGTGACAGAGGCACACATCTGTGAACAACTTGCCCAGGGCTGTTACCTGACAGTGGAATGGCTGGGAGTCAAACCCATGATAATGCGATCGTTAGTTCAATATGCTAACATGCAGACAACAGCTAGACTGTTTCTCAGTGGCACCTTGGACTAGGCCTGGGTCAGTAATACAGACACTGCCCTAGCTCTACCTTGGACAGCTGGCGATGTTCATCTCCTGTGCCTAAAATGTTACTGAGTCAACAGTGTATGCAAGTATATGCAGCAGCAGTAAAAACGCAATAACAGCAAGAACAACTACAATGACAACAACAACTAGACCCCTATGCCAGCTGTGAATTCCATGGCCAGTTAACCATTTTCGGGGCTTAAGTCTTGGCTTAGCCACGACTAAAGAAGATCATTAATAGGGGCCTTTTCCTTCACATCAGATCAGACTTACTCCCGGTGTGCTTCCTCACTGCACTGCATTCCTCATATCACATGCAATACACAACCAGCCTATTTTTAAATGCAGTGTATTACTGTCCGACCGACTTTAAGGAAAGTTATATAAAAGGACAAGAATTTTTATTGCGTATGATGCAGACTGCTGATTCTAACACGAAAAATACTCATCTACTTAATGGAAAATTAGCTTAGCACAATTTTTGCAGCTGGCGGCCGCATAAATCGGCGGCTTAGGGATCTAACAACAACAACAATGCAGCTACAACAAGAAGCAATCACTGATCATATACACTGCATCATCAGCATTCTGTACCAATCACAATTCACAATGCAGTCTGACTGTACAACGATCACACACTGACAGCAATCAGTCAACAGACACAGACTGCTGGCTCTGATGAAAGCAATGCGCATCAGTTTATCAAAGCACGACAGAAATCACGACTAATGTTGCTACGGTTATCGAAATCGACACCGAAACTGCGTTTTCCAGCAATATCAAACCCCATCGAAACCACGGTTTTAGGCTCTCTACTGATGACTTCGGTCTTTCGGTTTTGATAAACGGAGCAGCTCTGTGCAGTGACCGTTGATAGTACGCGTATGCCTGTCGCCAGCTGCGGTGAAACGGGCCGAGCGGCGTTGCGACTCATGTCGCCAACTTCTCTCACTGCGGGTGTTTCGAGTTAATGTTACCGGCGTCCATGCAGGTTTTAGTGCTGGTCAGAAAACCAAACCGAACTGAAACCACGGTTTTTCCCCCAAAACTGAACCGAAACCAACTGACCTCGGCCAGTGTGAAACCATAACAACACTAGCAAAGACAATTTCTATCATGGAGTAACATACCAAAATAATTTCAAGGGTGCAACCAAGGAATGGAATGTCCACATCTAGCAAGTGTGCTCAATAAACTGCTCATTTTCAGTGTACTGTAGGCAGTGCAATTTACAATAAATAAGTAAAATCTTAATAGCAGCCAACCTATGTCCATTCAGCAGCACAAAGTTGCAAAAACTGCACATACTGCTGGGGTACATTTTGCTTTTTTCATTTAGCTAGTAAACACACAACATCAACAAGGGTATTGTACTGTATAACTGCATTGTATTGTACATATGTATTGCTTGATTTATACATACCACTGGATCTGGTACAATTTTGAAAACCAATGCTACAGTATCTCGATGGCCTGAAACGTACGAGTGATTGGATTTGTGTATACCAACCAACAGAATTAGAAAACTAGCATTCACAAAAAATCAAGATGTGTGACACTATAGACTAGAAAGTTTTGCGAAGATAAAACAAAATATAGTGTAAAGCAAAAACATGACTACCAGTGAAAAACAAACAGAAACACAGCAGCATTTAAGCACACTAGAAAAGCAACTCCTCTTAGAAAATTCTTCAGCATCATTCTATCTACCAGTATTTCACGTGATTAGAGGTGTGCAAAAAAGAAGTTGTGCAAAGCTCTGTGAATTATCAACAGAACAAAACACACCTATTATAAAAAACAATACAATAAATTAATTTAACTTTTTTGCTGTTTGCTCATGTTACAAACTAGCAGAAAGGGCATTTATCACAAAAACATGTCGGTATACAAGTCTTTGAATTCCACCCACAAATAGATTTTGTCCAAAAAAATATAAGCTACAACTGAAAAACCACTCCACACACACCTAAATAACATTCATAATTAAGCTAGAAAAGCTGATGCAACAAAAGAAAAGATAATCACAGTCTGCCATTTAGTTAAAAATACATTGAAAAATAATGACAGACTACAAACAATAAGAACTACAACTGCAGCAGTAATGTACAAACTAAGCATTTGCAAATGAAGATGCTAATATCTGGAATGAAAGCCATAACATGTAAATGAAACATAACACAACATAAACTTAACACAACAGCAAATGAATGAATGAACAGTTCCTCACAGAATACACAGCAAACGAATTTAACTCGTATGCAAATGCCCAGCTGTTACCTGTGGACGTAACTGCAGCCAACCTCAAAGCCGTAACATTTTGTTAAAACTGCACTAATAAATAACACAAAATATATTTATCTCAAGAGACAGCACAGCTTATACTGATGACATGCAATACCAAAACAATCGTAGCAGCAGATTAATGAAAACACAAAGTACCAAACTGCAGAAACCATCATATGGGACGAACATGCACATGATACAGGCAATAACAAAATTCATCATTGAAAAAAGACCAAAGCTCTCAGTAACAGACCTGTAAACATGCAACAGATACATCGCGGGACCCTGTTAATTATGACGACTTCAATGTTCACACACTGTTGACACAAGGACAAATAACAACATATCAGACGAACGAGTACGGATTTTCAACAGCTCGGCCAGTGGACAAATGCGGCAGAATGACGTTTTCCAGTGACTCAGTGCGAGTTCGGACAGAGCCGCCGTGAGTGATGGCACGGCCTGTGGTACCAGTGGCGGCTACCGGCACGCGGCTGGCAGCACGTGTATTGAATGGACTTGTATTAGTATCAGCAGCAGTGGTGGTGGCCGAGCCCCGCGAAGACATAGTAACTGTTGTTAAACTGGACGCAGAGTTGGCCGGTGATGCTGCAGAAATAGCCACGATGTAGTCAGTTAATGTCACGTCGGATGCTCCACCGGACTCCAGTGGAATTGGGTGAGTGCGGAAATGTTCAAGCATGTCGAATATAGTCTGGAACCACAAGTGCTGCACCCGACACTGCCCTTCCGCATTTAGCGTCATACGCAGATGCTGCAAACAGTACATACAATAGCCAACATATTCTACACTGTGTCTCAGAAAAAAACAGTCAAAATTGCTTTTGTTATAACTATGTCAAATTTTTACTAACTTTAATAATTTTTTGCACGTTGATGGCTAAGACAACGAAATTATGTAAGGTGCACTCATTTTCCACCTAATTCATGTCATTGCACTACCATGTGAAACATAAATGCTACAAATTGTTGTATAATGCTGAGTTGTTGTCTCAAGTAAATGCTGTGGTGAGTTAATTAGGCACAAAATACACTATAACATTAATTATTTAACAGAATTATAAGTTTGTATAACAACTCGCTTGCAAATTAGAATTTATGCCTAAGTGTGCTGCACATACAAAGATGCAATGGCTTAGATGCATCGATATAAAAATCAGTAAATAAATTTCACAAAAGTGCTGAAAGCAATCTGATCATTTCAATATGCACTTCATCCAACACAGCAAACATTCATGCAAACTGATCAAACAAGAAATTTTAGCTAATGCTCACAAGACGCGCAAAAACCTACAGCAGTTCCTGTTCGCAAACTGTCAGTTTATCCTCAGCCATTTCGTTGCATTTCGTTGGACTGCACGCTGCAGCCAAAGATCGCAAAAATCAATAAAACCCCTTATTTTGGAAGTTTAGGGTCTTTCAAAGTCATCGATGTTGATACGACTGAAAAGCTCGTCACTAGTGCTTGTTGTGAAAGGCAGCATGCCCGTGCTTATCCGCAACCATTTTCATGAAAGACTGGCCAACAACAGTAAGATAACGACTTTTACGGGGGTACCGCTCTTTGATGCCCTTGTGCGCAGGTTTCCTTGAACCTAGAAAATCAAAATTTGGAACATCGAATTCTACGTTAAATGCTGAATTTCATAAGCAGCTTCTCCATGTCTATCTCAACTGATTTCAGCACAATTCGCTCATGAAATGTGTCTTGCAGCCCAATATCGCCAAAAAATCCACAAAAACCCCTACTTTGGCGTTATCCAGGGGTCATTGAATTCGGTGGCAATCAAGAGCCAGTGTATGACTTTCTGTTAATAGTAGCCTAGGCCCTATCTCGCACCGTTATCGAGATACAGCGACTTATTGGCTAAAAATCACAATTTTTTCCTACCCCAATCTCATTTAGCGCCCTCATTTGGGGTGACCCCCTTTGAATTTGACTGATCCACCTGCATGACAGACAGACAGACAAACAGATGGATGGACAGAATTGCAAGGGCTAAGACGCGCTACAGCAGTAGCTGCTGTTGTGCGTAAAAAATAACAGTTAGTGCACAGACGGACAAAAACACAATGTTATGACAGACAAAATAGTTTGCAGCAAAGTGCAGCTGACGAGCAACGGCGTTATGGCAAAAGGCTAAGTGAGAGTGAAAGGAAGGTGTTAATTTACTGGCAGTCGGAAAATATTCTTTTTTGTTGATAAATTACCATCTAAAATGCAAAATACCAAAGCTATAAAGCCCATATTTAGGCAATATAGGAGCACACACAAAATTTTGAGCACTAAAGTTGAAAAATTTGCAACTGCTTCAACGCTTGTCAGAATTCTGTCAGAAATTTGCAGCGTCTGTCCAGAGATTGCAACTTCTCATCCCGCCTACTATTTCAATCCACAACGCCGCTGCTGACGAGTGAGTTTACCTTTGCACGTGCTTGGAAGTTGAACGTAAGGACATACTCTCCACGTCGGGTCTCACTCTGTCGTACGAGGAACACTCCATGGCCGTCGAGCCCCTGCTGTAGCACAAGTTGTGCTGCGTCCATGCGTGAGAGTGTGCCGTGGAACCACGGGTACTCATGCAGACTGTGATCACCATTGGCTGCCGCACCACCACTAGCTCTACCCACTTCTGATGCTGTTGCGCCAACTGTGTCATTAGCTGCAAAAACATTTTGCAACAATTCCAGCTAGGCACTTGATAAATGCCAATTTGCAAAGTTTATTTACAGACAAAGTATGCTGCCAAATATAAAAAGTTTCCACAACGGCAAATTTTGTTGACGCATGCTTCTTTGGCAACTTAATCATACAACCGGCAATGTTGGGCATTTCTGTCAAGTAACGTGTTCTTTTCATGTTTTGAAGATTGCATGTCAAAAATCTTAAGACAAAAGTGACAGTGGACATCAAATAAAAAGTGCCAAAGTCTAGCAACTTAATTTTGGATACACTTATTCAGATGCACACAGTTCAGAACTACCAATATTAACAGCAGTAGGAACACAGTAGCAGAACCATAATCAAGTGATTTGTGGGCAAACTGATTGCAAGTAATGCATATTTAGATGCTGTGTCTCAATGCCTTTATTGATATAACTGCAAAAAATACCACTGATAGTCTGTGGATCACTAACAAAAGCATAGTATCTAAAGGCTATTAGTGCCATAACAGCAATAAATACCATTAATCCATGGATCAGTAATCAGAGCTGTCAAGTTGTTGTCAGTACTGACAATGCTGACAGTGTGTGATGACCGTGTCTCACCATTGGTTGACGCTGTGCCAACAGCGTTGGACAGCGTACGGCTTGGAGTCCTCGGCGGGAGCTCAGGCGGAATATCACTGATGTCACTGTCACTGTCGGACAACATCCGCCGACGACTCTCAGGAGTGTTGTCAGGAGTGTCAGTCTCAGAAACTGACACCACGCACCGCAAACACACACACACACACAGTTTTTAACGTAAATAATTTAACTTCAATTAACCTCTCTCTGCAACCTTTTTCACGCTAAATCAGTGGAGATTAACAGAAATCGCACATTTTGAAAGGGGTACCCATATTTGATACCCAAACACTGAAGACTCCTTAAACTTGAAAGGCTGAAATTTGAGCTGCCAAAAACTTCATTCAATGCTGAAAATTTCACATGCAGATGGTATTGGTCTATCTCCAGCTATTTTAGCGTAAGAAATTTAATGGAAATTAACCTTAAACATGCTCTGCTCGATCTGCTAGTGGAATTAGAAATACAAATATTTGAGCTGGTGACCAGAAGAAGTAAATAAGCAGCACGTGTTGCAGGCTGTCATGGTTATTATGCAGCAATATAGTCGGAATGTCTCCACTCTAAATGCATGAACATTTTGATAATGGTTACAGTAGTGCCAAAATGCTCCTGGGATGTACTGGCAAAACACATTCTTACGCAATATGCAACTAAAAATTAGAGCTGTCAGAGTGTTAATTTTTTAACGCATTAACGCACTGCATTAATTTTTTTAACGCATCAATTAACGCATTATTAATGCACCCAGGCCCGTCGAGTAGGAGAGTATGAGGGGAGTTACCCCGGGCTTCGTGACATTTGGGGCTCCGCCTGTAGAATATAGAAAGTTAGAAAGCAAATAGAAACACATGTTTTAATAATAACTGACATCATTGCTAGCATAAAAATCTATTAGCCTAAAAATCTATTAGCCTGTCATTCAAATAATATTAATTTACAGTAGTGATGGAACGGCAACTACAGTTCAGTTACTTGAATTCATTCGATTGTCAAATAACCGCAGTTTAACGAAATGTTGGAACTTTTGCTGCACAGAATTTAGTAAATTGAATAAATTTCCACATGTGCATTAATTTTTTTAATGCATGTTAATTTATTAATGCATGAACGCGTTGAATTAATGCGTTAATTTGACAGCTCTACTAAAAACACACAAACACACACTTGTGCTAAGACAAACAACAGATCTAATAGTTATTTAGTAGAACTCAAGAGCCAACACATTTCCCAAAATCCAACAAATAGCAACAAAAATCAGTGACAGATGCTCAAAATACAAACCAGCATCAATACAAATTCACTGCACCAGAAATAACAAATAACAATAATTTTAACACAGAAAAATTGGTCTTCTAGTACATTCAAGTAAGCACATTAAAACTTCATGACAGCCAACACCACTTGTGACATAAAACCAAGATGGTGATTAGAAACTTCAATTAAAATGATTTAAAACAAAATTGGCAGGATAGCTCAGTCGGTGGACCACTGAGCCTTGGATCGAAAAGTCCCGGTTCAAATCCCGTCAGGGTCGACTCAGCCCTTCATCCATCTTGGTCGATAAAATGAGTAGCACAACATGCGGAGGTAACAGGGAGTCTCTGTTGAGGACTAATCCACCCAATAGAGATGTATGCAATCTCGAGTTGTACTCCCTGGCTCAAGGATATCGCAAAAGGACGACCTCCTCTATGCTGCGGCTACCAGCCTTGCGCACTATAAACCCATTACCTTTTAAAACAAAGTTAGCTGTTTGTGTAAAGAGTAGATATACCTCTATTAACTCGACGGAAGACCTGCATGTCCAATGTTGCACTTGTGGATGCAGAATTGCTAGCTGACGCCGCATGGGACTGAGTCGTGCATGATCCTTGACGTGGGGTCTGTCTTCGTAATGAATTTGAACCTCTGCAATCACAAAGTGTCACCGATTGGGCTTTACTTTGGACTCACTACATAACCAGCCATATGCTTAACACAGCAGTACTTTCATTCACTTTCTCTCATTTTATTCAAATTCACAACATTTTCAGTTTGTGTTAGTTTTAGTGCTAGATTAAACTAGCTGGTCACTTGCATGTCATATTTTCAGTGCAAATTTATTCTATATCATATCATAACTTAGTGCACAGAGATCATGTAGATGCCACGTAAAGATTGCGTGTCTATAATCCGAAGGTTCGTTAGACTGAGAATTCGATAGTCGAAAAATATATACTGCAACATGCATTTTTACTTACTCTAACCCTCACCCCAAACCTACTCTTAGTTCATAGGAAATGTGGAGATTGAGTCAACATCTATACACTGTGTCTCAAAAAAAACCGGACCCCTATTACGTTTTGAAATAACTCCAACAAACTGTGCCTAATAATAATAATGATTAGCCGAGAAAATCGTCAAAAGGTACTCAATATCGTAGTGTGTTACGGGCTAACGATATTTCATAAAACGGGGTACCAGCTTAGGTTATTTTTTGGTGGAGGTCTGGTCTGGCCTACAGCAGACTGTTGTCGATGACGCAATCGACGAATGGAGAAGACGTCTCCGGGCCTGTGTTCGAGTAAAGGGACAGCACTTTGAACATCTGCTGTAACTTCTGACTATGATGTTGCTAATCAACAGTTCG
>Ga0209671_1009012_pt1 | contig 10446 bp, 5 predicted proteins | sample WorMetHERISLAND2_2_FD_187401 | JGI IMG/M metagenome (GOLD analysis project Ga0209671, IMG submission 187401) | Marine gutless worms symbiont microbial communities from Max Planck institute for Marine Microbiology, Germany - Olavius geniculatus... | ecosystem: Host-associated > Annelida >...
TGCTCAACATGTCCTTCTGCAGCACAAACGCAAGCGGTAGACGTTGACACCATTTGCCAACAGCACGTTCAGTAACTGCATGACTCAAGCAGCTCACTGGCTGTTGATGTATCATTTCAGTTTGTCGACTTGCAATTTTAAAACAAAGACGAAGTAACAGATTTTCAATAATTTTGTGATCTCAGTAATTTTCTGAGCTGACGCATGCACTACCCAGTATGAATTCATTGTCGTCAATGGTCAAAATACGACTTCTGCATTTCACAAGGTAGTGTAGCAACAACCTTAGTGCGAGGTGGCCAAAACTACAGACATTTGCGTCAAGTTTCTTTTTAATGCCACGTGCCAAAAATTATTAAAATCGGCCAATGTTTCAAGGAGTTATTGAACAAATAAAAGTGGTACATTTTTATGGACTGCAGTGTAAAGGGTAATACCGTTTTTGCATAGTTCAATTGCCAGCGCCAAAACAAAGAATATTTAACTGCTGTATTTAAACACTGACTTAAGTCGTGTGAAGAATTTCTTTCGGAACATTTTGCTGAAAACCGCATGACTCTATGATGTACGGTTGCAAAATTATGGTGCCATAAACTTTGTGCAGTTTTTTTTGGACCACCCTGTATTAGTGATCAATAACAACCTAGGCTGTATCTTGCACCGTTTAGCCACAATACACCCGTTACAGAGAACGACAGATGACGACAGAGGACAACCGTGTAAGATGCCTACAGCATTGCTGTAGCGCGTCAATAATATCTGTCAAAAACAGGCGGATGCACGGGCAAGATCCGTAATGTAGCCTGTTAGGATGGCTGAACAAATAAATCAAACAGGAGATAGGGCACCGGCGACTTTCTATAGGCTGCCAATAGTAACCATGTCTCTATCTGCAGCGGATTGGCCGCAATTTTCAATGGAAAGTTTTAAGCTATAACTGGCCATATCATGGAAACGGTGACAAAAAGGGCCATGGTCACTATTAATCACTAATAGGAAATCGCATACGCCTTTTCAGATAGGATGAAAATCATTGACCTTGGATGACCTTGAAGGTCTGTACTGCAATAGGAACAGTGCCTCATCCCAAGCAACAGCTGGGCTTTCTTGTTATTTCTATGACACGAACAGACAGACATACTGCCTAACAATGATTAGACACAAGCGGTTGAACCGTGGCATGCATAACATGCATAATGACGGACAGAAAACGTCACACAATTTTCAGACAGACCTATGGGGAGGATGCCCCAAATTTTTGGATCTAATTTTCAAAATGCAGCATATTTCCTATCACGGTGCAAAATATCACGGCGGTTGACCGAGTGACCTCTGACATCATGTGGCGAAAAAACCCACAGTGCTGCAGATGGGGTGAAAAAAGGGGAGAGTGGGAAAGCAGAGATGGTGATTATGTCATCTTTGACCCGCATGGGTTGACGAAAGCAACAAGCAATGGCAAGATTGGCTCATGCTACACAGCTAAAGTGCTAACTGCGAAATGCAAAAGCACCTGCTGCTGCTGATGATGATGATGCGTGGCTTGCAGTGCGACTAAGTGACCGTCCGCCCAAACTTCTGCCAATCAACAGATTTCATGCTTTCGCATTTTGCAGATAGCACTTTAGCTGCAAGAATGGGTTCCGTCCGTCCAATTTGGATGGACGGACGGACAGACAGACAGATAGACAGACTCTGCAGCGTCTAAGCACCTAAGAGTGCTGCCACAGCGCCACAGTGCGACAGTCTAATATAAAGCTCGCATTGTACACTTTGAAATAACCTGAAATAAAGTAAACTGCAAGTTCATTTGCTTTGTGAAGTCAATGCAGTGCAACTGAAATGGCATCTAAGTCCAGTTCTGTTCTGTGGCTTTGGATGCAGATTTACTTTCGATCACCAGTTCGTCATACCTAAGTTAATGTTAACACTTCTCACTACTTTAGCCATGACAAAATTATCCAGACAGTTAAACCTGAGCTATTATAAGCGAGAAAATATGATCAGCAGTCAACACTAACAGTTACGCGAACCTCATGAAATATTGACGGTTGCGCCAGTGATGGAATTGTGGTAGTTGTCACTTTCGGTTTCCCAGATTCATTGACAACTTCCTGAAACGTAAAGTGAATCAAGTGATATAAACAGCAGATCAAACCAGATGCATCGCACATTTCATATTAATGGAATGTGACATTATTTGACATTTGCATTAAATTACGTTATTTAACATTTGTAATAAGTTTGACTTTGTTTTTCGACCAGATTCTGGGGCTTGCAGAACGTGCAGCTTGAATGCTACTTGTACTAGATGCAGATTAACTAATTCATATAAATTTATACAAACTGCTTACTGCCAATTCAAACAATAGCAGATTTCAAATTTTCATCACCAAAAATCATTATCAGTGGTCTTTCCCCAATGAAAGGTGGGCTAGTAAAACATCTTCTAGCAATGAAACAGTACTGTGAGATAAGTGCCTTTGGGCCGTTGGACATCACGGTACAACTGCCTGAATAAAGCTACATAGAATTTTTTCATTACTGGACCAAAGTACATACAGTTACACTGGCACACAGTGCCTGTAGCTATCAAAACACTTTTTCAGTTGAACATATCTTGTCTCATTCTGTATATATTTGCTGCCAAAATTTCCAAAATCAGGTACCATCTACTAACATGTGTAAAAATTTGGATGACAGTCTATGATAATGTATTAAAAAGACAGAAACATAGTGGCCTGTCCTTACTACATGAAGGTGGCCATAATAAAAAATAAAAATAGCACGTGGATTACATACCAAATTATATATTCCCAGAAGACAACTTTCAATGCCACTGCTTCTCTACAAAAACAATTAAAACTAACCAGTAGTTAGAAATCTAACAAAAAAGTAGTTACATAAATATGCTTTTAGGCATGAAACACAAATTTAGCTCCAGCAATAGGTTTTTTACAGATAACTCTGAGGACTTGGACTAATGCAAGATAAGTATAAAAATAGAACTGCTAAATACAAGCCAGGATCTTACTGATATTCTGCTGACACAGTCGGACATGGTGCAAATAATGGAGAGAGAGAATCAGACATGCTGACAATAACTAGCATAGTATGCTGTGAGCAAGCAAAAACAATAAACTGATGGCTAATGCTACCTTTTTATCACTGCTATACAGTGATGACACGTATGTCCACAGCAGTGCCGGCACTAGTTCCAAGGTAAAACGCTGAAGATCGGCATTCACGGACCGGTAGAAATCAAACAGCTGGTGACACACTGGGTCAATTACCTGCAATGACATGGTAAACAATGTACTTATACTAGAGATTTATTCCTAAAAAAATAAAAGTTCTGAATACTTAATACATACGGATCATATACTGAGTCACTGGGCCATTGAAGCAGTTGCAGCATGGACCAGATCACAAAATCATTAGGCCTAGCATCTGTCTCTCTGTCTGTCCATCTATCAGAGGGAAAAATCTTGTTCCATAGATGGTGCTTATAACTGGTACTAGTTTTCAGCAATTAGATAGTGCATGGGTATTATAAAGATCAGTAGCAAAACTGCAAAACTTCTGTACTGTACAAGGACCAAAACCATTCGGCAAAAAGCGGAATTATTCCTGGCTTGTATTTGCTAGATGGCAGCACAGGACTGATGGTTTGGCCACAATTTGCAATTGATGTTTTGGCTGGGAATTCAACCCTCAAATCTCTCTTTTCCTTGGGAAGTCAGAAATCCCCTGTGACACAATGTGTTACTGGACACAACGAGTGTAGGCCTACCTGCCAAATGCACGTAGATCTATCTACTGATTTAAGCAGGATGTATAAATATGACAGACAGCAGATGAGAAACAGACCACACTACAGAGAGCTGTGTAGTAGGAATAGGTGAAATCATTTGCATTGCAAGACCGATTACACCTTATAATTATTTGTAACTGAAAAATATTGTACCTCTTGTGATAACTCGTCATCAAACAAATCATACAGATCTTGAATTAACTCATCATTTTGGCACAGGGCAGCTGTATATGAGCTTTGTTGTTCTGCAGGCAATGTCTACATGCAACAAACAAACAGTGTTTAAACAGCAGAGCAGAAATAAACCAATCTGCATCATTCAACATCTTCTACAGTCATAGAAATATAAGTCATAAGAAAATGCCAAACTTGTTTGTATCTTTGGCAAATAGTAACTAATTTTAAAATTCATTCTTCTATGATCAGCGGGAAACTGGCAAAGAGACATTACTGAAAATCTCACCACATCTAAACTGTTAGACTACATTAAATCATGAAAACTCATCTCAGAAAACTAACAAGCACTGGATGCACTGAGCCAATATCATGCTGCAAATGAACTTCCAGAAGCGTAATGTACGCCAGGAAGCAACTGCAGTGGGAAAAGCAAATTAAGTTCCATCAATTTTGACGTGAAGTGTTACGAGGCAAATTGGAATACAGTATTGGCATCACGACTGATAAATATCACACTGGTTTGGCCCAATTTCAACATAAAATCTATCAGCCACATTGTTTATATTTTACTACTAATGCTTAAAATCATGTAACCAGCAGATCTCACCTTGTATTCAGACAGCCATTTCTTCACAGCAGTTGACATGATCATGCAAACCCTGTTTGCAAAACCAGACGGTGCCGACACTCAATACTGCAAATACATACATACACAGATATATACATAAAATTCGAGTAAATACAACAAAAAAGCATTTCAGTCAGTAATCAGGGAAATTACACACAAAAAATGGGTGCTGGAAGCTGAACAAGCTGCAAAGCAGTGACAGTGTACCAAACATACAAACTTACAAATGATGTAAACGTAGCTAGTGTCCAATAAATATATCTCAAAATATAACCATAAACAAATTAAACTAGTACTATTTGTTAACACGAGTATTTAGTAAACTAACTAAACGAAAAGATTAACACTACAGAGTGACCACACCCACAGAGGCTCAAGCAATAAATATTTATTATTTACATTAGCAAGGTTGCCGAATACTTTCGACTAAAATTCCCAGTGTATGATATTTTACAGCCAATTAAGGCCAAAAATGTCATAATGTTTAACAATTTACAAAATTAGTCGTTAATGAATCATTCACTATGCCGATTGCCAAACACAATACAAAAGTACTGTACAAAAGCGGTACATATTTTGTTCATTTTCACAACATGTTTATAATCCTGTAATTTTATTTGCAAAATTTTGAAGTGCATATTAACTTTTATGGATAATTAAAAAGATGCCGCAAGTTAAAGTTTTCATAGATTTTTTGTGACACGCAAGTTGACAAGCTGGCACCTGGCAGGCTCGCAACGCGTCATTTTTTATAGTAAACATCTGAGTGACATTACGTGGAAAGTCGAAACAGTAAAATACTATACCAGTAAAGCCAAATTTGAGTGTCACTGCCAAATTTGAAGCTTGAACGTTTAATGTTAAAATTAAGATGCTAAGTATAGTCGATAATGCAGAGTCTTTTAAAATGTCAAATTTAACTTTATTCGCATTAAAAAATGCCAGTTAGCAACACTATAGAAGCTTGAAGTGATTCTGCAATTGAAGAAGACCCGTATGTAGATTGATGGCTGTGTTTTTGTTGCGTGAGGTTGTTGTTGTGTCAATTAAAGCCAGATTTTTGTTTTTATAAACACTGCATTGATGGTAATGCATGCAAAGAAATTTCCCAGATTAGCCGACGGGTACATCCACACATTCTTCACAATGTTCTATAGCTATATTTACTATATACGCTATAGAATTGAAACACTATTCCGGACCAAGCCGTACAAATGACTCCCTGTCGTGTCATAATTATTCATATATCATCAGTGGATGGATGATATAGTAATTCATTCTTCTTGCAAGCAGTGAGAGATTGCTTGCTGGTGGCACTGACCATTCATCCTCCCTCAGTACTTCAGGGACAACATCTCCAATCTCCATAAACTGCCAGTGGATGTACTCCAGCCATATTGGTGGAGTCTTGATCAGTCACGAGCCAGAGACTCTTGTCCCTTTTTATCAGCGCTTATGGTTCTGCATCGCAACCCTTTCGTGAAGAGCGAGGGACATGCCGTCAGTCGTGTCAATTAGAGCAGGCTGACTACCGAGACTCAGATTCAGCAGTGAAGGATTAAATCTGCATGGCATCGCATAGGCCTAACTAGGCTACTTGACCAATGCCAGCTAATGGCATGCAGCTGCTGAAACAAACGTTAACGGAAGGCTTTACTGTACGATTGGTCTCTAAATGTCACGCCTTAAGCGTAGGTACAGTATAGATGAGATTGGAGTATAAAACCCACCGACCTACCACCCTCTTTTACTATGGCTGACGACGTTGTGTCAAGATAAGATAGAGTGATGGAGACGGCACTAAAGCAGCACAGTGCCGAAACGTCCGGCACGTAAACGGCGGCGCTCAAACGTCCCAGCACCCAAACGGTGAGTACCCAAATGGTGATGCCGAAATGGTCGCGCCCAAACCAAATGTCACATACCGGGTTCGTCATTTAGCAAGCATGACATTCTAATTTGCACAATGCACTAATTTTCTTGAGTTCAGTGACTTGCTGCTGTGGGATTTTTAATTGTAAATTTTTTGCTGCATGTGTGTGTGTTGTGTTTTGATGAAGGAAATTTAAAATCAGTCAGTATTTGGCAGTCAAGAGTCTTCATTTATTCTTTTCCTTATAGTTGTATGTTTTTGAATAACTTTTTGTTTTTTGCATGACTTGACATGATTGTGGTGTTTTTATGTGTCAGGGTTACAGATCGTGTTGTGCCTGTTGAATTTGAGGTTTGTCTTACATGTATATTTTTCAGAAAATAATTCAGATATGCTCGTAAAATTAAATAATTAATGATATTTAGACCGCATTTAAACTGCTGCAGTAGATAGTTTGAAGGTAATCTTGGACAATCTGAAGAAATGTGATTTGATGCATCGAGGGAAATGTAGAATAATGTCATTGAATCTGTTGTGCTATTTAGACTTCTTGAACATCGAATGGACAGGCAGTTTGCACAGATGTGAATCAGTGATGTGCTATCTTCTCACTGACGTAGTTGTTTCCATGTGTTCTTGGTTGTTTGCATGACAGAAGCTGTATGCACTAAATATGGATTATCCTAACTTCTGGTGTATCTGTCGATAATGCGAATCCCGAGCTGGTGTTTTTGAAAGTGTGATAACGTGTGCAGGACCGAACTATGAATGCAAGTCATGCAGTCCGCGAAACATATGCTGATAAAAAGTCTGATAATGATCAGCTGAGCTGTGACGGGACTTTCGATGTTCAGTCTGTAAGTCCAGCTGACTACCAGCACAAAGCACGAACAACCGATAGAGGTATTATAGTCAATTTAGCGTCAGTTTTACAGTTTTAGCATTACTTGTCTGCAGATGCCCGTTATTGTTGGCTCTGTTAACAGCTGTTTGTTAACCGAGCTGGACATTTGACCAGTGGCCATCATGGTTTGTATTATGTTAGTTTAATTGGGTTCAGCACTTGCCGATTCAAGCTTCAAAGCACTGCAAAGGCTATGATCTGCTGCCAAAGCAGAATTGGTCGTCTGTATAGAAATCTTTGTTTTCTTTTTTTTTACTGAATTAACTGACTGTTGCAGACTAGATGTGGTCTGTTTGTCAGACTGTACACCACTGCTACGTATATTTTGTATTTGGTCTGCTATCTCTTTTTTATGGAACTGTCATTTTTCAGTGTTTAGTGCAGTTGGTTGGGTGTCAGGATGGCCAGCTTTATTAACAACCAGGAAGAACATGTCACATTTGGCCTGTGAAACTTTTCACTCCGAAGTCGCTTAGTCATGCTGAAAATTGAGCAAGAGATCAGCTAATTCGTATATGACCTCTAGTCAAGTATATGGTTGTATTTGCGGTACATAATGTGTGGTTTAAAAATAGCAAGAATATGTTTGCAGATCGACATAATATGCATCGTCATCGGAACAGTCGCAACTGCAGCGTGGAAGTGAAAGTTGATAATCAGAAGCAAAAAGACTATAAAGCAGAGGTACTGTTGTTTCATTCGGCAGTTGATTGAAGTAAGCAGAAAAAGAAAAGTTGTAGTTTGATGTCAGTTTATAATTGCTATTTAGTTACTGTTTTTGCCTGTAACTTTACTCAGAGATGTTAGAGTTGGTATATTTCGTAACTGCTTTATTGTAAATTTCTGAGAGAGTGTGACAGTAACAGAACTTTTTACTTAGGTCTGTATTAGATTAAGTTACTGTGATGAGAATGTAAAAGAGAATGTAAAATGTGAAATGTGAGAGAGAATGATGTGATGCTATACTTTTCGACTCATCGTATACACGTTGCCATTATTGTTATGGCCACTTGTACACTTTTTAAAAACTTTTCTTAGCTGCATAAAAAGTCTTGCTGAATCATCGCTAAATTATCATTAGAGAAACATTGAATGTGTGTAATCTAGATTTAATGGTAGTTTTAAAAGAGGTTTAATCTATACTGGCAGTTGTGCTCGTCGGTTCATATCATTTTGAGTTGCGTGTTCGTGTATATAGTTTTGTATTGTAATATAATATTGTGGCTGATATTATTGTATTGCTCAGATATTATTATTATTTTGCCTGTCATCAGGTGCACCGTCTAGCTGAGAATATCTGTGGTGACTGGTCGGAACACATCAGTTCTACTGGCAAACGTTACTACTACAATTGTAGAACTGAAATTTCTCAGTGGGAAAAACCAAAGGACTGGAATAATTTGTATGCATTACTTTCTGTTATGTAGCCTAATTCGTATCTATGTGTGACATGATGTTGCATATTGTTTTCTGCTTTTACTAAGTACGAAATGGGTAGTTCTGCCTAACAACTGTTGACATACTGACCTAGTTAGTTAAAGTTGCTGGCTGTTAATGGCGCTAGACATCTGGCTGGCCACATAGTTTATTTGATTGTATGTTGGCAAAATAGAGTTCAGGACTGGTTATCATAAATAGGGCCCACAGTTTTCCGCTGCAAAATTGTCCAAATTCTATGGCTTACCGCAGTCTTCCATTTGTGCGTAAACTAAGTTCTATTCTGTTAAGAAACTTCACTTTTTGCAGGCTGGCATGGTGCTTAGTTACTGGTATGCTAGCAACACACCGAAAATTATTGATCTTTTTTCTTTCAAAAGTGCAGTTTGTCAATTAGTTGCATTGTGTTTATTTACAATTGTGCTGTATTATGATGGTAATTATTAGTAGGGGCACAGTTTTAGGCAGTTTATATATAGTTATGACATAGTTAGTCTAATTACAATATCAAGCTGATGATTGTACTAATCATCGGTCATTTCTCAACTTTTGCGAAATTCCGCAGCATTATCAGAATTCTGCGGAAAAGGACAAATTCTGTGGTTCAGCTTGAAATTCCGTGGCCCGCGGAAAACTGTAGGCCCTAATCATAAAGGCTACAAAGGCACATAGATGTTTGTCTGTGGGAATGTTACTGGTAGCAATTAGCAGTTATTTTATTGTAAACCAAGTGCAAAGTGTGGTTGAAAGAAAACAATACAAAACAGTGGGAAGGCATTAAGAGGTAAGAAGGAGTAAATGTTGCAGAATTGTATGAAAATCATACAAAACTGCAGTCTATACAGTGCAAGTATTTTAACAATGACAGTAAGAAGGCCTTGGTTATGTGTAAAATAAGTGTTGTGATATTGCAGATATGTGACGTCATCATCTAGCAGTTACAATAGTTACAACAGCCAGATTTCCTTGCGTGAGAGGACCTCTGCTAGTGCTGAACAGAATGGTATGTGTCTAACATGAACACTGTAGTGGTTTAGCTGGCAACACGGCCACATTCTGTTTGCAGAGCCATTTAGTACGGCCCACGAATAATCTATGATGTGCAGTTTATTTTCTGACATTCTGTTGGTGTTTTATGATCTATCTTTATGTTTGCTTTGTAGTGAAAGCAGTCAAAAAAGAGAATGGTGGCCCTGGTGGGCTAACTTGAACTGTACTAGAAGTCATTGACTAGTGTTTCAATTCAAGTAACCGCTGAACCCTAAGTGGCATGTTTTACGGTGGATACTCGGCTAACAAAATATGGTGGCAAATTTAGTATGGTGCATATTTTTTGGTGGATTTGTTGAGCAGAAAAATTTAGCAACAAAGCTGGTGATTGGCAGTGGCTGAGGGGTTTATGTGAAAGGATATTGTGCTTGTTTATTGTCATTATTATTATTATTAGTCTGCCTGTAAGCGATAGCTTGCGGAGCGGACTTATGTTTTACCGCAGATGTTTACTTTTTGTTTATTTTTTTCATTTCATTGAGAGAACTTCGAGATGCATTGGGCGAATGGCCGATCAGCACAAAATTTTGCACAGTGATCAGCCAAATTTTATAATACCGGTC
>Ga0209671_1009014_pt1 | contig 10446 bp, 3 predicted proteins | sample WorMetHERISLAND2_2_FD_187401 | JGI IMG/M metagenome (GOLD analysis project Ga0209671, IMG submission 187401) | Marine gutless worms symbiont microbial communities from Max Planck institute for Marine Microbiology, Germany - Olavius geniculatus... | ecosystem: Host-associated > Annelida >...
TCGCCGCAAGCACGGAACAAGTGTCGGCGATCGCGCAATCGATCTCATTTTTACAAACTATGTTTCTCAGTTTAACATCTCAGTGTCACACTGTTATTCGTGGTCGTTTGTTTTTATAGTATAACATTCCTTTCCTTGAAAGTTGCATTCTACGCTCGATGCATTCCACGCTTTGCGCTGAGAGTTTTGCTATGCGTTTTCTCATTTACTTGCTTTCTTGCTTTTCTTACTCTAGCTAGCAAATAGTGACTGATCAGCGTCAGTAACAGAGTTGGGCGGATTCTAAAAAGTTTAGTCCGCCGAAGAATCCGCCGTTACGGGTAAAATGATTCATAGCTTTAAGCTGCTGGACAATTCGTTGTTTGTGCGGATCGCAAGTCTACGTTCCGCGCACAGCCGCCTCCCATCACTTGTCGCCGGCAGCTGGCAGCCACCTGCAACACTGCGTCATCAACGACGTAATTGCTGCTGTTGCTGCTGCTGCTGCTGCTGCTGGTGCTCGGACTAATCGGCGAAATGTACCAACTGTCTGTCTGTCGTCTCGCCGCAAGCACGGAACAAGTGTCGGCTGGCACGCGTCAGAAAAACTGAAACTGCCCTAGGCCTGTAATTTATTCCCTTACCAATTCGCTTAGTGTCGACCTGTTCACTGACCGCCTTCCTGCTGTATTTGTGTTCAAATTACTTCAGAACTTGCCGCTCAACGTAAATTGTTTGCTTTTTATCTCACTGTTTTGTCCACGGTAAAGTAAGCCAGCTCCTAAATAAGTTTATCGGCTTTCGATTAGCAGAAATGCTTATTGCTGAGTTTAAAGATTGTCTTCGTATTGTTTTTTTTTGTAATTTCGTTCTGTTGCAGTGTTGTATTTTCTACATTTTGTGCCACATTCCATATTTTTATTAGTTCTTTTTCGAGTGCACATCGGGAAGCATTCGCCGAAGTGACGTCACGTCAAAGCTATTGTGTTCAGATTTCCAGAATTACGTGTTTTATTGTTTCTGATATAAATAATATTTAACAGTAGACATTTAATACTTGTTTGCTTGTTAATATAGTTTTTATTTTGAAAACAAATGTCTTCATATATGTTGTACTATTTTTATATACAGGGTGCGGCATAAAAACAACCCACTTGCGTTAGGGTTACAATCATTGTAGTCAGTTTGCATTTTAAAAATGTTTTTACAAATTGTGCAAAAATGCAAAGACTTTTGTTTATATTATTTTGAGTATTTTCCAAATATTGTGCTGAAAAATGTAAGAAATTAATTTTGTTCAAATAGGGGCCTATCGAATGTATTTGTTCTTTGGGGACTGTTTTTATGCCACATTTTGTAAAATAGACTTTTTGTGTTAATAGTGCTTTGAAACAGTTGTTCAGTGTACATATTAGTCATGACTTAACATTGGCTCGCCGTACGGGATGAGTTAGTCTAGTCGCCAACGTGTACAGTATTAGTTTGTAGACAGATTTGTTCACGCCAGCTGCCGTTTGTTCACGAGTGATCTCTAGTCGAAATGTACAAAGTTTTTTCTTCATCATTTCTTTATTTTTTAACAATGTTGCATGTATATTTTGATCTCATGTGCTGTATACATGCTGATGTGTACTAACTACTAACTTGTTTAATTGCTCGTTTGTTCATAGTTTCCAAACGTAAGAATGCATTTATTAGGCCTACTATTGTTGCTTATTTCGTGTGGTATGCCGGTTTGCCATTTGCCCCGGGAAATATGTTTGCTAATTTTTTTCCAGTTTGATATGTTTGTCTAGACTCAGTAATAATACTAACAGAAATGTATATCAAATACTTTAAAAGGAGAACACGGGGTTTTAAGGTATAAATATGGGTTTTATACATTTCGTTAGTCAGTATTTATTTAGTTACTGATCTCGATATTGATATCTGTTTTATCGGTCTGTTTAATTGAGATGGTTAGTAATAAAGTTGCTCAGAAAATGCAGACTTTTTATTCGTTGACAATTTACTATATACTTGGGATATAATTTTACGTGAAACAAAATGTTTTTTTTAATAAAATGTTTTAGCTGCCTTAAACCGTTCGTTGCTAAAACAACTATTATGAAACGTTTTATTTCACGCGCATGTATATGGCGTACGGTACGCTTTAGCAACGCGAAGTTGCGCTAATTTTTGGCAAGATGTGTGCAAAATTTTGAACACACAGAACATCTTTTTGCTTCTAGACTTGGCTAGCGGTTACACGGAAAATAAATAAAGCTACATGCAAACTGCGTCTGCAAAAAATAACTTTCAGTTATAACCACATCACTATCGACTAAGTATAGGCTGATTCTGAGTTCTGAGTCTGACAGAAAATAATGGCAAGCTTGCAGATGCATCTCTAACGGCGCGTACAGACCAACAGTGGCTTCTATCCCTATACCTGGTGGGCGCAACTTGCGCCCAGTAAAAAAAGAGGGGCAAAGTTTTTTTGAGGATGTAAATCAAAAATAAGGGAAGTTTTAATAAGGTTGCAGATCAAAACTTCCCCTTTATTTTCACTAAACAAACTACACCCTTAACAATACTTCCCCCTATTTTTTACTTCTCCTATTTTTAATGGTCAAACTACACCCTTAACAAAACTTACCGCTATATTTTACATCCCTTATTTTTCAGTCTGCACCTTCAGCTAAACTTTTCCCCTATTTTTGCTTCCTCTACTTTTCAATCTGCACCTTTAACAAAACTTTCCCCTAGTTTAGTTTTGTTTTGCTTTTTGCGCCAGTATGACAGTGCAGAGAGGTATTCGTTGAGTCGCCGCACTACAGTGCTGCCCATGCTCATACCACGCTACAATTTGGCAAGTTGTTTCACAGAGTACATGCACCCTGCACAACAGTATTAATTGCTATCACCAGAATAGCTGTTTTGACCTCAAAATGCAGTTCACAAACCATTTGTCGGCCGGGCTCCGCCCGGATTTGCTGGGGGAGCTTACAGAACTTAGCTGGCTAGACCCTCTAGCTGGGTGTGGGGCCCCTCGAAAAAGGGAAGAGGAAAAAACAAGAATGGGAGGAGGAAACGTAGAGGGAAAGGGGGATAAAGCATAAGGAAGCGGAGTAGAAAAAAAGGGCGAATAGGGCCATGGAGAGAAGGCAGGAAAGGAACGGAGCCCGAAGGGGAGGGGGGCTTAAGCCCAAAATTGGGGGAACATGAACCCAAAAGTGGGGAACTTGCGTCCAATTTTGACTTCAAGTTTGGGGGGATAGAAATCACTGCAGACCAACGTAACTAAACAGAAGTGAACTAACTGACATGGTTTAGTAATGCATTACAGTAGGTACTGTTTAACGGCGTCGATGGCCTATGTGACTACGCTCACCTACGCGCCACCAATGACCAGTGAGCTCGTTTTGCTTGCCCATTGGTCAGTTCGTCAAAAACTAAACCTTGTGAGTTCCGTTCAGTTCAGTTCAGTTACGTCGTTACTGTAAATAAACGCGCCTTAAAAACAGAACGCAGCTGCACCGTAACAAAACATCAAACTAACATTTTCAACAAAACTGATTACTTCGTAAACACTGGTTATTGGCAGCCTTTTTAGCCCCAACAATTTAAACCTACCTAAAGTCAGCGAAGTTGCCCTTAGGATAAGCTTAATATATTAATAATTTCACAAATCTGACTCGCGTGGAAAACAAAACGTGGAAAACAAAACCCCGCACAATAGTGGAATTCGACACTCGCAGTTTGAGTGTCATCTTAGGAGGACCGATGCACGGGCTGGATACCATCGCCATTTCCGACATGCAGGCACATTTCACATTTCGCACCAAGCTGCTGAACAAGAACTATGGCTCCGAAAATGATGCTGCAGCATCATCTCCTTGTCATGACAACAACGCATCGGATTCAGATTTCAGCTAAACTACACCTCGTTGCGATACATCAAATAATAGAAACAAAGAAATTACTTCGAAGACTATGCCGTCCATTTTATGCAACACAAGACAAGTATGTTTTACTGTCTCAATCGTTAATTGAATTTTTTGTTGGCATAGCGACTTAGAATAGTGCACGATAATCTGTTGTGAACTGTAAAATAAAAGTAACGCAGGCCTATCGACACCGAAAACCGGTGCGAGTTTTTTGGCAATTAAGCTTATTAATTAACGTGTATACTTACTGGCTTTATACTTATTATAAGAAGATTCAAGAGGAAAGACGCAAGCAGGATCTTGAGGCGTAGATTTACAACGGAATTTGGTGACGACAGATAAAATAGAAAGCGAGCGTGGTGGCATGAAGACATTGTGTTGGCGGGGACACGCAGTGTTGAGTATCACAGATGTTAGCAATAATGCAAGTTTTTACGTGACTCACTGTCTTTGAGCAAGCTATAAACTCATCATTTTAAGCAGAGTCTATGATCTACACATAAATTTACCGAGGCCAATATTTTTATTCACTATACAATTTTTGTACGTTCAGTTCGTAAGTAAAGGTTGTGCGTTGTAGGCCTACTTTGATGCATTCTGTTTTCTATAGTTTACTAATGTGACGCAATGTCAACAGATAATGTGTGTTGACTGAGTTACGGCGACTGAACGAGCGACCGTTATGTGACGTCATTCTTTGTGTGACGTCATCGTGTGACGTCACGCTGACAGTTCAGCTCAGTTCTTTATCTGCACGCAGCTCTTCATTACCGACTGCTGTGACTGAGAGAACAAACCAACCACCAACGTCATCGGCTTCAGCGCTCTGACCAGTTTCGCCGAGGGTAGGAGGCTGAGTTGACCCAAACACAGCGTAATAAGTTAGTCACATACCGCCTTTATGCTGTGACCTGTATAGAAGTTATTTTCCTTACTCGTCCCATAGTGGGTAGGAGGCTGAGTTGATCTAAGCTGCCTCAGCGCTTTGACCAGACGACTAGTAGCTGTGTGTGTTGACAACGCTAATCATCTTTATCATCATCATCATCAGCAGCAGCAGCAGCAGCAGCAACTGCAACAGTGTTGGCGAATAGTGACATGAACAACCACCTCCGTAACAACTTAAGCTGCCGACGTTATTATTTCAGATAAGAATAACCAGAACTGAAACTAAAACACAATGTTCCCAAGTGCTACAAATTCCAATTAATCAACTGACCAATAAAATTAATTTGTCTAGCGGATCCTATACACTGAAATGTCAACGAAAGAAAAAACTGGCTTGTCAGTTTATTTCGGTTGTTTTGTACACGTATTTAATTCATGTAATATAGAAATGAATCTGCAGCAAAAACAGCGAAAAAGCATACGGAGGAAATACGTGCTGGTATCGAATCAAAATACTAATCTTTTGATTACGCAAAGATTCAGCGTTACGCAGTATAGCGACGTACATCAAATATCTTATAAACTGCAACTGATTAACATATTTTGAAACTACTGAAAAAATGAGCTAAACGCAATCAGAAATTCCTAATATACATCTCAGTGAGTTTCGCCTTAGATTCAGTGAGTTTCTCGCTGACATTGTGCGCTTTATCAATTAAATATACTTACTTACTTACTTTGGAACTGGTACAAGGCGCACATTATAAACTGTACATCGACAATTAACGGTCGCTAATTTCACTACAACGCCAATTGTATGCTGTGTACGTAGTTCATTTATTTCAATAAAGCGTACAAAATAAGAGTCTAAAACTCAGGGACTTAAACATCATTGATTGTCGACGCGTAACGCCGGTGCGTGTCATGCAACACTACGACAAAGCTAATTGGCCGTGCAGAAACGCATCAGAACATCTAAACTTTTCTTCCACGTTTGTACAAAGACGCAACGCATACCGTACGCATGCTACGTAAACGATTTAAAAAAACACAAAACGAAAAAAACTTTGTCGTTTAACAAAATCTTTATTCGTTGAATTAGCGTCGTAAAGATATAAAAAGCAGAATCTTGCTTGATGCAACAGCGAAAGCAATAACTTCTGCATGCAGAGTTCCGACTGTGCGTCGCGCCTTCGATTCAGCCAATCTGAAAAGCATTTTGCGCGCGTTAGGCCTACGGATTTTGAGAACGAGTATGAAAAATACAAGGGCAAAGAAATAAAATTAAAATGGAAACCGAAAAACAAACAAAACTGTTGTTTACGAAATACAGATACGATCAAATTTCTAACGTTTAAAACTTGGTGTGAAGTTGTGAACATTGACAAAAATAACTGAAATCATCTAAATTAGGCCTAATCGACCATTTATTTTTCACAAAAAAATAACACCCATTGACACTATGCACTGCTTGTGAAAGCGTGTTATTATGAACGCGTTTAAGCCCAGTTAGGTACATTTTGGCCACTTAAATCTTGCTTTAAAATATCTATTGTACGAACTTTTTATACATATTTACCAAAGCGTTTACACAAAGTGGTCACAAAGTAAGCATGCACCGAGTTTCGCTGTTTGAAAATTATTTCACCATGCATACGCTTTTAAAACTTTCTTACTTATGCAGTAGGCCTAAATAAAGTGTAAAATGCCAGTTTCTGCGACATATTATTGTAAAAAGTTCTGTCAAGCATGTCAGCAAAAAGAAATCGGTCTGAAATTCAATATTGAATGAGTTGTGACAAAAACATTGGAGCTTACTTTAGTAGGCCACAATCTGTTTCCTAAATTCTTATTGCCAAATTGCGTCAATCCGCATAACTGACAGCACAGTTAAAGCATCAGACAGAAGTGTATAAAAAAGAAAACAAAACGTAGAATAGAAACTCCAAACAAGCGCGTAATGGAAGTCGACCGGCGTCGAATAGGCCTATTTCTTGTTTGTTGTCACTCGGTTTACATCCGACACAAAATTCCATTTGACGTCAAATTTTTCGCGTTTAACGAACAACGTGATTATTAGCTTTCTTCGCCTGAACACATCGCATGTCTCGTATCCATGAGGGACAGTCCTGTGACCCTACAAAGAAGTGGGCGACGCCTTTGTCTCAATGGCGCAAAAAAAATAAATCTTGCTTGCATTTCTGCTTGTTTGGCGTTTTGTGGGTCCTATTAGAACTGCTGCATCATGCATGTAAAAAAGACAACCAAAATTATTACAATACATTATTGCGAATTTGTAACTTCTCGGCTACAGAAACTACTAGAAAAGAAAAACGCAAAGGACTGACAGCTGCAACGGTTAGAGGTTAAATGTGTGTATAGTTTTGTATGAGTAACCGAGCGTCACCTGCCATACGGAATCACAAAATGTTACCTGCCACCTGTCACAGTTGACTTAATTGTATAGACAGCGAGAGACATAAAACATGGGGTTGCAGATAAATTAGCAGATGAAACTGCGAGCTTTATAACCCAATTTTTCTAAAAAAATAGCGGAGGAACGCGTTCCCTACGTGGAAAAAGTGGGGACAGCGTAGCCCCGCCCCGCTCCGCTATACGACCGTAATCAGATCGGTTACAAACGTCTTGCGTCCGTTAAATTTTCCATTATCTCTCTCTCTCTGCTGGCACGGCTACGTCCCAGTGTCGAATGACGACTGCATTCATTCACTAGATGGCGTTCATAACGACGACAGCAAACATTATAACACTGTTACAGTAGTAATCTATAGCGAACTGTTGCCACGGCACGGATAGACGTTTTTAGTAATTTTGTCTGTCCGTATTCTTGTTAGCCGCTCCGCTAGCACTGACATCCGGACTCGCCAATTACGTCGTTTGAGCATTTGTAGCGACGTCTACGCATGTATGCCAATTGTCAAATGCTTTATCCCTTTTAATACTGGTTACCAGTCTACCACAAAACACTCTTTCTAGCCAGACATGTCGACTCGCGCATTAGTTAACTTATACCCCTTTTACACGATGAAGCAAACATGAAGCAAACTTAGAGCACACGTCGTGCACGGCACGGGTATATTAAATACGCTTGCTTTATTTTTGCTTCATGTTTGCTTCATCCTGTAAACGAAATATTAATCACATTTTTCGGCCAACAGAAATATGGTCATGTAAGCTGTACTATATCTTAGCCATTTTCTGCTACTGCTATAATTTGACCTTATTTTCAACATATGTCTCGCTTTGCAACGACGGAAAATGGTTTTCACTGTGCGCAATTTTTGAGCTTAGAAACGGAGAAATGCGTTGGCCAGACTCAATGAGGATTGAAGAAGCTTACAGCACTCCACCACAGGTGGATTATGGTCGTCATAATAAGCCGCATTACAAGCCCGTCCATCCGTCCATCCGTCCGTTTGTCTGTCTGTCCCTTATACACTGTGTTTCATAAAAAGACACCCTTTTGTTTCTTTTATAACTCAATAGAATGGTGATCAATTTGCATTAACTTTCAAACAAATGCAGCTACAGAAATATTAATTCAAAATATTTTAACAAAATGTGGCCGTTAGTTAAATATTCTTTGCTAGTCATGATGTAATGCTGACATCATAATGTGTCGTGAGTACAAACTGGCTTGTCTCAACTGGTTCTGTCAGTTGCTTCCCTGCTTCGATGGTAAACTTTATCTTGTTTACTGACGAAAAATATTTATCGTACCAGCACTAAGCAACATAGAGACATACATGTAAAATAAGGTGTCTTGCAATCCAAAAACTCAACCATCTCGCAAGCGGTGCGTGTTGGTGCACTGCCTTGCTGGAAAATGTAAAAGTTAAGCCATCCCCACAAGTGTGTGAAAGTGATCGTTTTGTGCGTTTTCGTGGCTGAAATGTTGAAACTTCAACAGTTTGTCATCAACGAACGATAAAGTTTGCCATCGACACAAAGCAGCTATTCAGCAAGTCTGTTAGCACCGGTTGCGACAAACCAGTTTGCACTCGCGGCACACTGTGACGTCAGCATTACGGCACGACTAACAAAGAATATTTAATGAACAGCCACATTTTGTCCAAGTTTGAATTAGTATTTCCTTAGCTACATTTGATAAAAATTTCGTGCAAATTGATCATCATTTGACTGAATTATGAAAGAAAGAAAAAAGGTGCCTTTTTATGTAACACCGTGTATAAGCTCCAAACTCGAAAACAACACGGTTAAAAAAATTGGCGTTAACGATCAAACGTGCAAATTTTCAACACATGAGGTTAAAGGTCAAGGCAAAATGGGCCAACGTATGCAATGCATCTAGTTGATTATACAATTATATGAATGTTCATAATGCATTTGTATAATATTTATTCATAGCTGAATAACGGCAAGTGTGCCGGAAAGTCTTGCTGAGTCGACACTGCTGTAGTGAGCCACTCCGACTAGCAACCGTTGCTGCAACATTTCAGAAATACACATGCAACACATGCAACACATTGTACACCTTGTACACACATTACTGGCACACGGCGACGACGCGCTTAACTAGACGATTAAAACCTCGAAACCGGTATTTTTGTTAGCATATTTGATCAGGTTTGATCAACCTTCTGTTCCCGAAACGGCAAACCGACTATTTTTCATCCCAAAAATATTGACACAATTTTGGTGAAATCAATTTTTGTGCGCCGCAGTAGATTATCATATCGCAGAAACAAACTTCCGAAATGTCGTTTTAGCGCTATACGGTCTGGCTGTGACATCAGCTTTTGACCATTTTACCCCAAACCCTTACCGTTTAATCGGTAAAGATGGACGGTTAACATGGGGAATAGTTGTCAATACATGCGAAAAATATCGTAAAACTAAAAACAGCATCAAACACCCAGACGGACGGACGGACGGACGGACAGACGGACAACACGAGAGCATGCTTTCAGCACTCTCTAACAGCGGCAAGGCGTAAGAGTGGTTATTGGGCTGGGAAAAGTTGCACGTTATGAAGAATGCCAATAATGAATAGAAGCCATCGAAGATCTCAAACCTCTGCCGGGATGTTGCTGTCACCTGGCGAATACAACAAACATGATACAGCTATTCGTTTCCTTTCGATAATTCCTGGATCAAAATCCTAATCCGGATGGCCAGAAAAATCTAATCACGAATTTTCCTCGTCCATCCAAAAATTGACCAAAACCCATCATGGCTCTTAACTTTTGGAATAATTCAGCAAACGAACATACGACATACAGAAATAAATGGCAAGACTCTAAAACATGACCTCGTTTTGGCCGGGGTTATAAAAGGCTTAGCGATAATACAGTCTGCTAGAGTTGTACCCATATAGTTTTTCGGCATATGCATACCCATCGATCCTTTTCTACGGGCCGCATAAGGTGTTGTCAAATGAGAGCCCACAGCAAGGGGATCCTATGGGGCCTTTGCTGTTTTGCGACACAATTCAGCCATTGCTGCAGTCCCTGCAAGCCGAATTGCCTTTGGGCTACTTGGACGATCTGACTCTTGGAGGCGAGCAGTCAGTAGTGGCCAAAGATGTGGAGAGGGTTGTAGAGGTCGGCCAAGCCATGGGACTGAGTCTAAACTTTAGCAAATGCGAGCTTATTTCTAATCCTAATAC
>Ga0209671_1009015_pt1 | contig 10445 bp, 5 predicted proteins | sample WorMetHERISLAND2_2_FD_187401 | JGI IMG/M metagenome (GOLD analysis project Ga0209671, IMG submission 187401) | Marine gutless worms symbiont microbial communities from Max Planck institute for Marine Microbiology, Germany - Olavius geniculatus... | ecosystem: Host-associated > Annelida >...
CTCAAAGACCTGATGTTAAAATAAATAAATAAATGCTTATGCTAAAGCTTAAGCATAAGTCCGGGCGGACTAAAAACATTTCAACTGTGTGCTGCAGCCAAAGGCATAATTTTAAAAAACAAATACTAGCAGCGAGCCAAAAAAATATATGTTAAATTTACATAAAGTTATACAATAACATATGCTGTAAAATTTTCCAGGGAGTGTGCTCCAGAAAAGTTGTGAAAAATTTGATGATCTTCCTTCTTGACTCGCACAACACAAGTAAGTCAAACAACAATGTCTGAAGTCGAATAACAAACTTATAAACCTCAGATGCTTATTGCACTCTGGCTGACGGTCGGTCGTGTGGCCTACACGCTGGTTCATTGGACTGTACTGGTGGGTTATCGACAAGATACCCCACGTTGCATGACAGTACTGTAGTACCCGATGGATCTATCTGGAACAACACTGTGTCTCAAAAAAACCATCCCAGACATTTTCGACTGTAACTTGAAAACCAATCATCAAATTTTGATAATTTTTGGTACGAATATTTCTGACACAACTTGCCATCAAATGACTGTTCATTTCCCACCTCACCCAATGTATGCTTCTGCACTACCTGCGAAAGCAGACCAAGCATAATACATGTTAAAATAAATGAAAAAATGTCAATAAATTTCATCTATCCTAGTCTGTGGGCCCCAACAGCCAGTCTATTACAAGATTTGACTGTTATACAGCAGTGTGTCTACCAGATAAAGTTTAGGAATGTTTAAAGAGTCAAAAAGTGAGTGGTACAGCCTGCATTGGTCTGGAGCAAAACTTCATTGATACTGCTGTCAATGAATGGAGAAAGCGTCTCCTTGCCTGTGTTCACATAGTGGGCAAACACTTCAAGCAATTTTACTGCAAGCAGTTGAAAAATGGACACCTGGATGAATTGTCAGCCAAAGTGTCAGAAATGTGAACAAAATGTGTTTTATGCATTATGTTAATGAAGCAATCATATCGCAGTAAATAAACAAGTGATATTTCGCTGGTTGTGTTTTCCCCAGGTAGTGCAGAAACAAACATTGGATCAGGTGGGAAACTGAATGGTCATTTGATGGCAAGTTTTATCAGGAATATTTGTACCAAAAATTATCAAAATCTGATAATTGGTTTTCAAGTCACAGTCGAAAATGTTGGGAGTGCTTTTTTGGGACACAGTGTAGTAGTAGTAACAGTAACAGTACCTGAAACTGGTAGATGTCGGTTCGTCGTACGTTGTGGTCGACTGTTCCACCAAACACGTACATAGCATCCTTAGCAACAGCCGCAGCATGGTACAGGCGACCTGACGGAACCTAGAAATAGTTACAGAAATTGTATTAGTAGTAGCCACAGTCACAGCAGCAGTTGTTGTAGTAGCAATAATAGCAGTAGTGGTAGTCTAGCATGTTTATGCAGCAAACACAAATACACAACATCACTAGCAACAGATGTAGTGTGGTAGGTAACCCTATGTCAACTAGAAATGATTACATAGTGATAGTAGTAGTACAAGGATCATTCGATAAATAAGTTCACAAAATGGTTCCATTACATCAATTGTTAAAAAAGGAAAAATCTAAAATATACTTTTTGTTGGGAATTTAATTACGAGTACAAGTTGTGAGTTTTATGAAGATGACGTCACAGTGAAGTCATTTATAAACATTAATTATGGCGGCGTTCGCACTGAAATTGTCCCATAATAGACAGCGTGCCACTATTGTTTTTTGTGGGCAAAAAGACTTGATGCAACTCAGATTCATTCTCAAATGCATCCAGTATATGGCAACAAATGTTTTACGAAGCCAACAGAACACGTTTGGCGTAAGAAAATACTAGCTGGGCAAATATTTGCGTCAGTTACGGAGGTGAAATCAATCATTCATCAGTGGCTTGGACAGCAGCCAGCATCATTCTTTGCATTGGGCATTCAGAAATCTACATCAGACATTAGAACACCACCTTCAGATGGCTTAAATATCTGCGGATGGTCAGTGATCATGCACTGTACGATACTGAATATTCGAAAATCAGAAATAAACTACCATCAATAGATCAATCATTGATGCAGTAGTAAAAAAACTAATAATCTCACTTATATCAAATATTTGGTAAATTGGGGAACTGTAACTTTTTTTACCTCACTGTCGCCAGCAGGCTTAATAACCGACCACATATTGAAGTCCAGATCATAGCTGTCGACACAAACACACCATAAACGACGCTGTCAGATATTCCACCACAAACACTTTTTTATCCTGCAAAGCTACTCTTCACTTTCGTAGTGCTAATTCCGTAGCATAAACAGCCTACTTTTTCAGAACTATATCCAGATGCGATGATCTAGTGGCTAATGCTTTGGTCTTAGTTAGCATAGAATTTGCTCTATGCCAAGCCTGGTTAGTATGCGGATGAGTGACTGTAACCTTCCATCCCTCGAAGGCAGGTAAATAATAGTTGCGGCCTGGTAGGCTCATTCACTCGGCAACACTGTATGAACATGCGTGATGCACTGTAGCTCTGAAATAGAGATAAAGAGCTACACCATATATGCATTTTAGCATGTTTCCTTTTCGATCCCCAAACAGAACTCCTTAGGAATCTTTCTTCTCTTTCACCCACCATCTGCCCTTACTGCTAGTCAGCCTACAACATCAAATCTGTCAAAAATTCAAGACACAGAAAATGCCGAACAGCTGAAAATGTCACAAGACATACTAAATAAGTAAGAGTCAAACAGATACCAGTGTAGGTCATTGGGCAGTGTTTGTCCGGTCGCTCCACCGAACACATACAGATGTCTATCATACGCTACCATGGTGTGTCCGTAGCGTTTCTCTGGTGGGGCCGGTGCCCCGCGTAGAATGTGATCTGTTGATATGCGGCTCCAGCTGTAAGCAAAGCATCCACGTTCATCAGACAGCAGCAGTAATCGCACCAGGGTAATCAGTTTTGAAAAAAAATCCATGGACTTTTCAAAGACTTTCAGGTACCTTTTCTGGGCCTATCCCACCTGCGATATTTTGCCGTGTTATGTCAAATGGTTCTGGCATCATATGAAAATAATTTTCTCATCACATCACGATCAGGTCAATTTTAAAGAAACGAAATTCAAGGACTTTCCAAATCCTCTTCCATCAAAGTCCAAAAATTTCAATACCAAATGGCCCGAACTCTCAATGTTTAAACTTTGTCCCAGCTGTTTTGTATAGCCGACATAAATGTCCCTATCCTGTCACTAAAAATCATACCAGTGAGCAAAGCAGAATGAAAATAAAGATTATCTCGCTTGCCTGCTAGGCTATCAATGCAGCAGACATATTCTGAAATGCAAATAATGCACCACATTTATTTTCAAACCAGGCTCTCTCTTGGACCCCCTCGAATGATTGGGTGAGTGAGTATAGCTTTACTCATAACATTCACAGATCCGTCTTTCCAGGCAATCACTTGCACCAGTACTGAGTACTGAAAAATAAAAGAAAAATATATTTAATTGTTTATACTATAAATACACACTGATACTTCAGTCTAGCATAAAAAGAAACCATTACCATTTGTCACGAAAGTCAAACTGGAAGAGATCGTTCGTGATCTTGGCACCACTTTGACCCGAGAACACGAACATTGAATCACGAGCGATGGCCAGTGCAAAATTACAACATGTAGGCGGGATGTCACCAACTTGATTCACCTACGCCCAGTCAACAAGACAAGCAATAAAGCCCAAATTCCATGCCACCGACGTGCATGATTTTTGACTAAATTCTAAATTCCATTAGAGTGATACAAACAGGTTTGTCACAAACTTGTCACTAACTTTGATGCAAACATCTCAACATGTCGAGATGGTTTGTGTCCGTGACTTTCATGACTTGTGTTCGCGACTTTTCATAAAACTTCATGATTTCATGATTTGTCACCGTTTGAGTTCAAGAATTTCATGATTTGTGTCCGCAACTTTTTCGCGGGAAAGTTTCAGTGAAAGTCGGCATATCGATGTGGTAGCAGTGACAGTGTGCATCATGTAACACTCTGTGTTGAGAGACATTTTGCCGCTATAGCCGACAGCTGGTTGTAATGGTTAGTGTGTTTTTATTGCTTTTATTTAGTAAGGGTGTGTTTGTGTGTGTGCACGTGTGCTTGCGTTTTTTTAGTTTACTGTTTCTTGTGTTATTTGTGACCGCCATAGTGGTGAATAAACGTACTAATAATGAAATTCTTGCTTTAAAAAACCAACAAACAAACCCAGCAACCAATCATAACACAATGTACATAGTTTAATATGTCGTAAGAAATCGGATTTGGCATTGATGCAGCAGCTAGGTGACTGAAATATTGGACCTATGATCAACAGACTGTAATCAAGTATGACATCGGATCGGATCGGAATCAAGTGTTTGCAACATGTACTTGAACGGGTGACTGTCTGTGGACAGCTAAACCATCTCAGCATATAATCAACCACCAATGTTAACTCAGCCTTCCACACCTCGGGGAAAGTAAATCGAGTACCAGCCTGTCTGGCAGGGTGCGTTCACATGTGTCAGGCTCTAGGTAACAGTGTGTGATCCCATATGGCAGGTAGTACTCCGTTGCTCTGAGCTAGAGACAATCTTGAACCTTTTCAAACTTTTTTACAACCCTGGCCTTTGATGTCCTGAACTGAAAACTGACCGCAGCAATTATCAACTCCTGCCCTATGCATCAATTTTGGTATTCTGCATCTTGCAATTTTTAACAAAAACACAAAGGGACAGATAACTGGGCTTATCATAACACAGACGCTTATTATTAAGTACAGCAATAAAACAGTGAAAGCACAGACCTCTTCCCAGACATGGACGGCACGAGAGTCGCCCGCCAGTGAAGTGGTCCACAGATCATTGAGACGAACGTTACCATCGTAACCAGCGAAGATCCACAACTTGTGATCATACATAGCCGCACCATGGGCCGCACGGGCTACTGGGCGTCTACAATAGAAACACCTATAGTAGTAGTAGTTGTAGTGGTAGCAGTAGTAGTAGTACAGGTACTAGTAGTAGTAGTTGTTGTTGTTGTCATTGTTGTTGTAGTAGTAAAAAGCAAAAAAGCCACAGTGCACCTCAGCCATTAGTAGTTGTTCAAAACGTTCATGAGCACTTTAATATCACAATAACAGCAGTATGTGCCACAGGCCACATCTGCAAGCATTAGCTCATTTTTACTCCTCATTTGTTACATTCCTAACGTAGCAAAGAGGAGAATATGAGATCAGTATAATATTGAGAACCAACTGACGTCCGACCTCTGTTCCTGGAAGAGCCTTCATGGAAGAACTTCAAACGGCCATATCTCCATAACGGTGCTAGATAGACAAATGGTCACTATGGACCACCCATAGGAATTCGACCACCGGGAGTTAAATGGTCACGAGACCAATGACGTCACGTGACTCCAAAACATCAAGGTTGTGACCGCCTTTGAGGCGCCATATCTCCATAACGGTGCCAGGTGGATGCATGCGTTGAGGTATAACAAGACAAATGGCAACTAGCGTCATCGACTGTTGTTGGAAATTTTTTCTTCTCATATTCTAAAATCAGGCAATATTTTATAAACTTCGTAGAGACAATTTCCAATAACAACCTTGACGCCAGTCACTATTAGTATAATAGTAAACGGGTCTCAATTAGATGCCGAGTCTCTAATACAAGCTAAAAGAAATGAAAAAGCTCTTTAAAAAATACAAAATTAAATGATGCGCGTAAAAAGTAAATTAGACTGGTCACAAGCTAATAATATTTCTTGTTTAATCTTTTATACAACCAGTACTTTCAATTTCGATTTTCTCACTTCATTTCAATTTAAAACATTTTAGTTCTGATGATTCTTTTTAATAGTTTATGTGCTCAACTAAACTGGCAGTTTTCTAGCGTAAATCATTATTCATATCAACCATAAAATATAATATAATATAATATCATACAATATCATAAAATGTTTGTAATAAAAAGTCTTGAAACTCACCGGCCATCAAACCGCCATTCGACCCACTGGCCGGTGGCAAACTTGTATTCAAACAAGTCATTCTTATTCGTGAGATTCGAGTTTGAATGGATATCGCCAGTGTAGCCACCTACGAATAATACCACAGGATAAACATTATGACCAATGAATGGCATTATGCAGCAGTCTTCAACGCTTTCATAATGTTGTTTCTTCACCAGTAAAATTCTAAGACCAGCAAAATAACAAGAAACGCAGTCGCAGCTGTCACTAAAATAGCTGACCGTACTGGTTGGTAGTGACCTTCACAATCATCCAAGGTCAATGATTTTCATGTCGTTTGAAAGCCAATGTGCGACTTCCTATTAGTGATCAATAGCAACTTAGGTTCTATCACGCACCATCTAAGCACAATAGCACATAATGGCCTTCAAGGTCATTCAAGGTCAATGATTTCCATCTAATCTGATAGGACATATGCCACTTCCTATTAGTAATTAATAGTAACCTAGGTCATATTTCTCATCATTTCTGAGATACAACCACTTATAGCTTAAAACTTTACATTGAAAATTGCAGCCAAACTGCTGCAGATGGAGACATGGTTACTATTGACAGCCTATAAGAAGTTGCCAGCACCCTATCAGATGGTACCATCGTCGACCCCCTATGACTTACAGTTTGGCCACAATACCACACAATTGACATACCATAGTGTGTTATGACCCTTCAAGGTCATCCAAGGTCATACATGTTCATGTTATTTGAAAGCCAATATGCAACTTCCTATTAGTGATCAATAGCAACCTAGGCCCTATCTCGCACCATTTAGCCACAATACATCCGTTACTGACAGACGAATGACAGACAAATGGACAAAAACCATGAAAATAGCTGGACTTTTATGTAAGTACGGTCAGCTAAAAACTTAATGCACAAGCCAGAGTGGCCACAGTTTTGAGGTAAAATACAGGGACTTCTAAGTACCTTTTCTCGACCTACTTCTGAGATATTTTGCCACATCATGTTAAATGTTTCTGGCACCATTTAATAACGTTTTCACACTGCAGTCATGACAGCTGTGAAAAACTGAAATTCAAAGACTTTCAACACCATCTTACATCAAATTCCAAAATACTTTCCAAGTCTAGCAAAATGGAGAAAAAATTCAAAAACTTTGAAAGACCTTCAAAGACCTGTAGCTATTTTGAATTGCAAATACCGAGCATTTCTGATCAACTATGCTTCAGAACAGAAACACTGTCACAACTAACCCAAAATCCAACACCATGTTGAATATACACAGACATCTTCACTGGCAAATATTCGGCTTATTTTATGTAAATTAATAATTCCTGATTACAGAATTTATTAATAGTAATTAAGTATGTAAGCAAAAATAACACATGCATTAAAAAACCCAAAAAGGAATGCAACACAAGAACTTTTTTACTGGTCTCTCAGCAGAAACCATTAAAAAATCAATACTAGCTAATATTACAGATTTTGCCACATACTTATCTGTAAATAGCAAGCAGACAAACTACTAAATTTTATCACAGATGAACAAGGATAAACATAAAATCCACTGGAAGCCTGAAGCCCTTATGCAATCCTTAGCCCTCAGTCAAACACTAGTTTACACTGCAAGACCATGAATACAAAACTAGTGCATTGCACGGTGTGCCTGTTTACACCAAAGTTTCCACTAGTACTTTCCACTGGTACTTACTATTAAGGGATGGCCAGGCTGAGTTAAACTGGACAAGCATATCAACAAACTCACTTACCAAAGATGAACATGCTTCCCTGGTACATGACAGCTGAGTGATGGTACCTGGGAGCAGGTGCTTGCCCCGTAGCAAATGCCCTGCAAACAGCAGACGCAGCCAAATTACTGGAACAGTTCACTAGTCTGGATGGGGGCTAGTCCGAACAGCCCCAGGGTCAGGAATAAAGTCAGGGTTAAGACTAGCGATAGGGTTAGAAATAGTGGATGGCTTGGTGGCTGAGTGGTTGCATTCGATTCGTGGCCGAGAGATTGCAAATTCAACTTCCAGCTGTTCCAATGCCAGGTAACAATTCTGGGAAAGTTGTTCACACACATGTGCCTCTGTTCACCAAGCAGTATAATTTGATATAGCAGTGGTCAAAGGGCGGTGATGCTCTGCAGCTGGGAAGGTAACTGTAGGTCTGACGTCACACTGGCCATGCGTCACAAAGTCAGTGGTCTATCCACATACGGGCTCAACAGCCAAAATCAAGAGATGAGCACCTCACCTACACTCCAGATGAGGCACGGTCCACTTTACCTTATCCTAGGAACAAGGATAGCATCTTTGGCTATGGCAGCCTCTGGCTATGATAAAGCAAAACCTGACCAATCTCTGATTACCGCCACTTCTGACTAGCGATCAGTCACCAGAATTCACACATACCAGGCGGTGCCACATAAAAAGAACACACACTCTTTATGTAGGTCAAGAAAATGCACACTTTTTGGTAACAATAAGCCTCGATCATTCAGTGAAGGATGATCAAATTAAATACGGAAACATAGCATTTAGCACGACCAATCACTACTGCAATGACCATGGCTAGTACTCCCAAAATGTACAACTGTTCGATCTACATAAAAAATGTATATTCCACTTTTTATGTGACATTTATGTGATATTCTGCAGTGTATAGTAGCTCAATAAGATGACTAAATGAATAAAAAATGTTCAGTTAGCAGACATTCATGTAAATCATGAAAATAAGTTGAAGAACACCTATTTATGCAAGATATCACAGCCAAAATGTGCCGCGTATACCAGTCTTCAAAAAGTTTACACACATCTCAAAAATGAAATATTTCAGTCTCGAAGAAATACTGGTAAGCATAAAACAGAATACCTGCTGGAAGAAAATGTCATATCAAATAAACATATTATCAAACGAAAAAAATCACTAACCGTCCCCAAGACTTCTCCTTCACATCAAACCTCAGCAAGTCATTCAACATGTTCTTCCTAAACACAGAATAACAAGAACATTAACACATTAATTCAGTGTACATTACACAAGTGTATTGAATCAACATAACAACAGATAAGAAAAAAGCAACCATACTAACCATTTACAGCCGCTATAGCAAAGGTGCTGACACCTACTCTAAAAATAGCAATGCAGTATCCTATAGAATACTGCACTATGATAATATGCAAAACAAAATATCTAAACAGTCTTCAAAATCCAGTCTACTGTTTGTATTTCATCAATGGTTTTCTACGTGCAAGTATTAATTTTTGGTAAAAAAATTTCTATGCAGCAGTGATTTACTGCTTACAATTTACAATTTACAAAACTTGACCATAATATGTCATTACTCAGGGGAAAAAAAGTATGGTGGGATTAAGTTTGAGGTGGTTTTGATGTTTTTGGGGGAGAGTATCTAAACCATAAACCTTGCATACCCACTCAATTATTGAAGAAACTAAGGTATAAGAACATAAGTGTACTATTAATAAAGTGCTACAAACTCACCCGTTATCCCCACCGAAGACATAGAGCGCATCCTTGTAGCTCACCACCGTATGCTTGCTGCGTCTGTGCCATACACAATATCATGTGCAATGACTGTGTGTACAAACTCTTTGACCTAGAGAATCTTTACATTAATTAAAATCTAATAGCTAGTTTAATACAAGAATATGGCTGTGCACAAAACTGCTCTGTACTCTATCGCATAGACTTGCATTAAGCTGCCGATCAGTCAAAAAAATGGTGAGAGATCATTGTGGCTTGTTCAGTGGATGTGACCTATCTCCTATCTAATAATAGCAATGATAATCGATGATAACGATGATGATGAGTTGATGAAGTTAAGTATACTCCTAGCCAAACTAAATACGGCTGTCATTATCCACTGGATATGCAGCCGAACTCAGCCGTAGATAAGGGAAAATCTGCATACTAAGTTTAATCACAGACGAACAAGGATAAACATAAAATCCACTGGAAGCCTGAAGCCCTTATGCAATCCTTAGCCCTCAGTCAAACACTAGAAATCTGCACAATGTTTTTTATTGTCAAATAGGGTTAGAAGCAAAAGTCACCTTGCGCCGACAAATTCGTCACAGGATGGCATGCGTTTCCACTTGTGCACGGTCTCGAACGGCCCGAAATCCAGCGTCAGACACTCAGCACTGTCCAGCCAGCTGACGTCACTGCCAGGACTCTGTGCACCGCTCTCTGCAGACGACTTTGACGCCATACTCAATTAAATTACCGCAAAACAAATCTATTACAATATTTCCTGGTTCGCATAGGCTACTGTTTAAAAAAACATTCGATGTTTTTACAGCAAAATCCCATAAAATGCTACTTTTTATTGTTTACATTGCGATTGTTTACAAAACAAAAATGTGTGACATACAGACAGCAAAGAC